>OLPX01000222.1_pt1 | contig 63963 bp, 55 predicted proteins | sample 1672491 | NCBI WGS metagenome assembly OLPX01 (sample SAMEA3136692, study PRJEB25190) | human gut metagenome | biome: human gut; feature: human-associated habitat; material: faeces | place: Austria | collected 2013
TATCTGCGGCGGCCCACGGGCCGTTTTCTTCCTTTTTCTGCCGTGCTTGGGGGCTTATTCCCCAGCGATCTCGATGCGGCGCGCCTGCGGGACCTGCGCCGCCTGCTTGGGCAGCGTCAGCTCCAGCACACCATTTTTGTATGCGGCGCTGATGTGTTCCGTATCCACGCCCGAAACGTCGAAGCTGCGGCTGAACGAGCCGAACTTGCGCTCCCGGCGCAGATAGTTGCCGTCTTTGTCCTTTTCTCCGCTCTCGCTGCTGTGGCGCGCCGTGATAACAAGCGTTGTACCGTCCAGATCAATGCCGATGTCCTCGCGCTCAAAGCCCGGCAGCTCTGCCTCCAGCAGATAGCTGTCGCCTTTGTCCTGCACATCGCAGCGGAACTGTGCCATATTGGAAATGCTGCCATCCCAGAAGCTGCGCTCCACATTATCGAGATAATTGAACAAATTGCGTTCATTGCGGCCAAACGGAATCAAGTCAAACATAATCTGCTCCTTTTCTCTGTGCGTACTTTATTTTTCCCGGCGCCCGCGCGCAGACAGGTTGTTTTGCCGGAACATGTTCTTTTTTGTTCCCCTTCGGAACAATTTTTATTATAAAGGCTGTTCGTGAACTATTTTCGCTAAATTTATGAACAAAACATGAATTTTTAGCACTCTATTATATCGAGTGCTAAAAATTTTCAACTTGCAAATTACACTGCTCTTGTGTATAATGAATTTATCTGCCCGCGATGCTTATAATGTATAAAAAGCGTCTGCAGACGGTTTTACAACACCCCAAGGAGGGATATCATGAGCTTTCTTTCCAAACTGGTCGGCATCGGCCTCGTGGCCGGCGCCGCCGTGGCCGCTGTTAAGCTGATCGAGAAGGTTTGGCCGCAGGACGATGCGCTGGACGACGTAGTATACACTGTTGAAACGGGCGAATTTCCGCAGGAGGACGGCACGGACGCCGAAGATGCGCCCGAAGCGCCTTACCGCCCTTTCGATCCCGACGCAGCCCTCGCGCCCGTGCCGAATGTGAACCCTGTGGAGGCGCCGCCCGCCGTGCCCGTGACTGATCCGACCAAAATCGCGGACCCGGCCGATTTCCAGGACTGGGATGAGCTCGGCTGCCAGGGCTGAACGTTCCGCGTTCCGCCGTATTTGTACGTTACACGCCGCTGCCCTGGATGCAGCGGCGTTTTGCATGGAGGTAACAGCAATGACAAAAATCACAATTTTTTCCGGATTCCTGGGCGCGGGCAAGACCACGCTCATCAAAAAACTCATCCCCACGGCCTACAAGGGCGAAAAGCTGGTGCTCATTGAAAATGAATTCGGTGAGATCGGCATCGACGGCGGCTTTATGAAAGACGCCGGTATCGAAGTAACGGAGATGAACTCCGGCTGCATCTGCTGCAGCCTGGTGGGCGATTTTGGCGCGGCGCTGCAAAAGGTACTGGACGAATACCATCCCGACCGTATCCTCATCGAGCCGTCCGGCGTGGGCAAGCTGTCCGACGTCATCCGCGCCGTTCAGGCCCTGCATGCCGATGTGGAGCTTGCGGGCTTCGTCACCGTGGCGGATGCATCCAAATGCCGCATTTATATGAAAAACTTCGGTGAATTTTACAACAACCAGATCGAGCACGCCAGCGCCATCATTCTGAGCCGCACGCAGAACCTGCCGGAGGATAAACTGGCCGCGGCCGTTGCGCTGCTGCGCGGGCACAACGAAAAGGCCCCCATCGTCACCACGCCGTGGGACGCGCTCACCGGCGCGCAGCTTTTGGACGCGATGGAACAGAAAAACAGCCTGATGGCGGAGCTGACCGCTCTTGCCGGGGAAACTGCCCACACGCATCATCACCATGAAGATGGCTGTACCTGTGAGGCGTGCCGACATGAGCATGGGCATGATGAACACCGCCACGACCACGGGGATGAGCATTGCCACGACGAAGCACACGCACACGGTGGAAACTGCTGTCACAGCGCAGAAGAGCATCACCACGGCGAAGACTGCACCTGCGGGACATGCCGGGACGGGCACGGCCATAATCACGCCGAACACCATCATCACAGCCACGAGGGGCATCACCACGCGGACGAGGTGTTCACAAGCTGGGGAATGGAATCGCCCCGCAAATTCACCGAGGCTGAGGTTGCATTCTGCCTGACGGCTCTGGATTCCGGCGACTACGGCGCGGTGCTGCGCGCCAAGGGCATCGTCCCCGCGGCGGACGGGACCTGGCTGCATTTTGACTATGTTCCCGGTGAGCAGGACATCCGCACGGGCGCCGCTGATTACACCGGCCGCCTGTGCGTTATCGGCGCACAGCTCAACGAAGCGGCGCTCAAAACGCTGTTCGGCGGGGAGGCATGAGCATGAGTATCCCTGTTTATTTGTTCACGGGCTTTTTGGACGCGGGCAAAACCGCTTTCATTCAGGAAACGCTGGAGGACCCGGGCTTCAACACCGGCGAAAAAACGCTGGTGCTGCTGTGCGAGGAAGGTGAAAATGAATACCGCCCCGAAAGGTTCGCAGGCGGAAACGTCAGCTTTCTGCCGGTGGAGGAGCAGGCCGGCCTGACCACCGCTTTTTTAAAAGACTACCAGAAAAAACACCGTGTGGACCGCGTGCTCATTGAATACAACGGTATGTGGCCGCTTCAGGCGCTGTATGACGCGCTGCCCACGGACTGGGATATCTACCAGATCATCCTTCTGGCGGACTCTACCACCTTCGCCTCCTATATGACCAATATGCGCCAGCTTGCCGTGGACAAATTGCAGGACCCTGAAATGGTGATCTTCAACCGCTGCACCGACGCCACGGACAAGGCGTACCTGCACCGTGCCGTTCGCATGGTGAACCGCCGCGCCCAGATGGCGTTTGAGCGCACCGACGGCAGCGTGGACCCCGACGACGTTGTGGATGAGCTGCCCTTTGATACCGACGCGCCTGTCATAGACATCGCGGACGAGGATTTCGGGCTGTGGTATCTGGACGCTATGGACAACCTGGACAAATACATGGGCAAGACCGTGCGCTTCAAGGGTTATGTCTGTCAGACGCCCCGTGTGCCCAAGGGCTGCTTTGTGCCCGGCCGCTTCGGCATGACATGCTGCGCCGAGGATATCTCTTTCATCGGTTTTATCTGCGCGGCGGAAAACGCCGCCGCGCTGCAGCACCGCAGCTGGGTGACCGTGACGGCCACCGTGGGCGCAAAGGAGCATCCCATCTATGACGGCGTCGGCCCCTGGCTGGAGGCTGCCAGCGTCACCCCCGCCCAGCCGCCCAAGGAAGAGCTTGTATACTTCCTGCGCTGAACCGAAAACAGCATCCGCCCGCCGGGTCTCCGGCGGGCGGATGCTGTTTATTGAACGATAAAAATTCCGCTCAGTTGTCCACGCCCTTTTTGCGGAAGGCCAGCGCGAACAGCACTGCACTGCCCGCCGTCCACACGGCAAGCACAGCGACGTCCCAAAGCACGTTCGCCCCCATCCACGATTGGTGCCCAAGCCCCAGAAACATTAAATCGGCCGTAGCCGTGGTCGGCACAAAGGACGCGACTTTCTGAAGCACGCCGCCCATCCCGGCAAACATGGTGGGCAGCATGAATACCAGAGCCAGCGGGCCTGCAATGGTGCCCGTAGAGGTCTGGTCCCGGCAGACGATCCCCGTCAGGCCGCCCAACAGCAGCATCGTTATGCTGCCTGCCGTGCACACCAGCAGGAATACCGGAAGCTGCGCCGGGCCGAAGCCCGTCAGAAAAAACAACACCGTGTCTACCAGCAGAGTGCCTGCCAGCACCGCCAGCGTTTTCGCGGCCAGAAACTCCCCGCCCGTCACATTGCACAGCATCAGCGTGCGCATGGTGTTCTTTTCCTTTTCCTCGGCGATCATCATGCCCAGCACGGAAAGCGGCGTCAGGCACAGGTTCATCATCACGCCCAGCATCAGGAGATAAGCGGGCGACATGCCAAGATCTACGAACTGATAGATAACGATAAAGATCAGCGGCAGCGCCAGCATCAGGAGGACGTTGGGATTTTTGAACATATCCACAATGTCCTTTACAAACAGCGTGCGCAAAACACGCAGATGCTTTTTCATACCAAATTCCTCCCCGTCACCTGCAAAAATATTTCTTCAAGGTCCGGCTCTTCCGAATGCACGGACGCAATGCCCCGTCCGGAAAGGTCCGCCAGCAGCGCCCCGATCGCCTCTGGATTCCTGGCACACTCCAGCGCCTCACCGTCCTCCAGCAATACGCGCACCCTGTCTTTGGCATACTTCAGCTTCAGTTGTGCGGGCACGCCTGTCTCGGCAATACGCCCCTCGTTCAAAAAAGCCACGCGGGCGCACAAACGGTCCGCCTCCTCCATGTTGTGCGTGGTGAGGAAGATCGTCGTGCCGCCGTCGTTCATTTCCCGCAGCAGGCGGTGGATGGCCGCCGTGGTGGCGGGGTCCAGCGCAGCGGTGGGCTCGTCCAGAAACAGCAGCCGGGGCCGGTGCAGCACGGCCATGGCTAAGATCAGCCTCTGGCGCATACCCTTGGAGAGTTTTTTTGCCACGCGCTTGCCCGCGTCGGCCAGGCCCACTTTTTCCAGCACTTCCCCGATGCGGGAGGCGGGCAGGCCGCGCAGGTCTGCAAAAAGCTTCATATTTTCATAGACGCTCATACGCTCGTACACGCCGCTGTTGTCGGACAAAATGCCGATCTGCTCATAAGCCGCGCTGTCAAGGCGGGCAATGGGCGCGCCGAATACGGCAATCTCTCCCGCGCCGGGCCGGAGCTGACGTGTGAGAAGCTTGATGGTAGTGGTTTTTCCCGCGCCCGAAGGCCCAAGAAAACCAAAAATCTCCCCTTCCTTCACGGCAAAGCTCAGGCCGTCCAGCGCCCGGGTACTGCCGAAGGAAAGGGATACGTTCTGCATGGATAGAATGTCCATTGGCGGTTCGCTCCTTTCGGTGAATGATATCATTTTACCGAAAAAAAAGCAGTCTTGCTACAAAAATGCCGTGAAGGGAGCATTTCAAACGGCGAACGGAGCATTACGGGGCATGAACGGAGCAGAAACCATTGCCGTTTTCCGCCGCCGCCCTTTTATTTCCGGCGCGAAAATTCCTCCAAAGGCCCATAAAGCAGATACGGGCATCCGTATCGAAACGATAAGCTGCACCATACCCGCCGCATACGCCGCCCGGGCAGGCACAGCTTTTATTTTCTCCCGCCATACGCGGCTTCTTTGTCAAAACCGGTACTGCCGCCGCATGGCATCAATGCGGCCCTTGCTGAGCGGCACACCGGATTCCGGCCCGTTCTCCAGCCGCAGCGCGTAGCTGTTGCGCGTCCAGCGCACCACCTCCTGTACCTTCTGCATGTTCACAAGGTAGGAGCGGTGGCAGCGAAAAAAGCCGTAGCGTTCCAGCCGGACAGACAGCTCCTCCAGCGTGAGCGCGCAGGCGTATTCTTCGCCCCGGACGCTGAGCGCCGTGCGGCCGGACGCGCTTTCGGCAAAGTCGATGTCCGAGGGATTGAACAGCAGCAATGTCTCCCCGGCTTTGGCCGGGATCTTTTCCACCGCTGTGCCCTGCGCCGCGCTTTCCTCGGCGGCCTCAAGCCTTTCCAATCCGTTCCCGTCCAAATGGTAGCGCTCGCCCGGCAGCAGATAGACCGTGCGCGTGGAAGCCGTGGCCGCGATGCAGCACCGGCCTGTGGACGGCACGCCGTCCATCCATTCCAGAATACGCCTGCATCCTTCCGCGTCCTGCCCGGCCAGCGGTTCTTCGATGTAAAACACCTCGGGAGCGCGGACGATCTCCCGCGCGATGGAAAGCCGCCTGCGCTGGGCCGGCGTCAAACGGCGCAGCGGTGTGCGCCGCGCATCCTCCAGCCCCATGGCGGCCAGCGCGGCGTCGGCCATGCCCCGTGTGCCCGCCATCCGCTCGAACAGACGCAGGTAAGCCGCCGTATCCATTCTGTCGTAAAAGCCTTCGTCCGCACGCACGAAGCCAACGCTGCGCCCGCTTCGGGCCAGCTCCGCGCGCAAAGGCGCGCAAAGCTCCGGCGCACACTCGAAGTTCACGGCACAGCCGCCGCCTTTCAGCAGCAGTTCCCGGGCTGCGTGCGGCAGCGCCGCACTGCTTTCCATGTCAGCTTTCCTCCCCGATCCGTTCCAAAAACGCTTTGCCGTAGGCGTCGGCCTTTTTGCCGCCCACGCCCGGCACCTTCAAAAATTCAGCCATCGTGCGCGGCTTTTGGGCGCTCATGGCGCGCAGCGTCGCGTCGGTGAAAATAACGAACGCAGGCACGCCCGCGCGCTTTGCGAATTTCAAACGCAGTTCCTTCAGGCGCTCGAACAGCGCCATATCCGCGGGCAAGGCCGCCGTGCTCTCGTGGGCGCGGGGTGCCTCCTTGGCCACGCGCAGCGTGACGGTGCCGCCGTATTCCAGAAATTCCAGCGCGGGCGCCCCAAGTGAAAGCGTGGGATACTGCCCCGCTGCCTGTTCCAGATAACCCGCGGCCGTAAGGTGGTTGAAGATCGCGCGCAGCCGCGCGGCGGAAACACTGCGCAGGCGGCCATAGCCGTCGGCACGCTCCAGCCGGTGGCGCAGCACGCGCTCGCTCTCGCTGCCGCGCAGTGCGTCGATGACAGTGGCCGCGCCCAGCGGGTAGCGCAGGTCCCTCAGGAACAGGAAGATGATGCGGGCCTCGCCGCTCACGTCCACCTTTTCCGTCTGTGTGCTGCACACCGAGCAGTTGTCGCAGTGTTCGGGCGCGTTCTCGCCGAAATAGCGCAGCAGATACGCCCGCAGGCAGCTGCCGGAATGGCAGTAAAATGTCATACGGCGCAGCCGTTCCTCGTCCTTCTCCCGTACCAGGCGGCGCGTTTCCTCGTCCAGCGCGTCGTTTTCATCGTCCTTTTCAATAAAAAACCGGTTCGTCACCACATCCTTGCCGCCATACAGCAAAATGCAGTCCGCCGGCTGGCCGTCGCGGCCCGCGCGCCCGGCCTCCTGGTAATAGCTCTCGATGTTTTTTGGCATGTTGTAATGCAGCACAAAGCTGACATTGGATTTGTCGATGCCCATGCCGAAAGCGTTCGTCGCCACCATCACCCGCGCTTCGTCATACAAAAACGCGTCCTGGTTGCGCTGGCGCTCGTCCGCCGAAAGGCCCGCGTGATAACGCGTGGCCGCGTAACCGTCAGCCCGCAGCTTTTCGCACACTTCTTCCACGGTCTTGCGCGTCAGGCAGTACACAATGCCCGAAGCGCCCGTGTGGGCCGCCAGATACCGTGTGACGGCCGCGTATTTGTCCCGCGGTTCCTCCACACCAAAATACAAATTCGGCCTGTCGAAGCCCGTCACCACGGTTACAGGGTCCGCGAGGCCCAGCAGGCGCACGATATCCTCCCGCACCTCGCCCGTGGCCGTGGCCGTAAACGCCCCCACCACGGGGCGGCGGGGCAGCGTTTCCAGAAAGCGGGCGATATCCAGATACCCGGGGCGGAAATCCTGCCCCCACTGAGACACGCAGTGGGCCTCGTCCACACACACCATGCTGATGTTCATGCCCTGCGCAAAATTCTGAAAGCGCGGCGTGAACAGCCGCTCGGGCGCGACGTAGATGATTTTATACACACCTTCCATGGCGTTGGCTATGGCCTTCGCCGTCTGCCCCTCCGTCAGGGAAGAGTTCAGGTATGCGGCGCGCACGCCGCTTTGCACCAGCGCGTTCACCTGGTCCTTCATCAGGCTGATGAGCGGCGACACCACCAGCGTGATGCCCGGCAGCAGCAGCGCGGGCAACTGGTAGCACATGGATTTGCCCGCGCCCGTGGGCATGATGCCCATGGCGTCGCGCCCCTGCAAAAGCGCGTCGATGAGCTGCTCCTGCCCGGGGCGAAAACCCTCGTAGCCGAAAACAGATTTGAGCAACGCGCGTTTTTCACTCACCGGTTGTGCTTCCATTCCAAAAATTCCTCGTAAGTGCCCGTGCGGTCCAGACAGCCCGGCTGGCCCAGCGGCAGCTCGATGATGCGGTTCGCGATCTCATCGATGAACTGGTGGTCATGGGACGAGAAAAGCAGGTTGCCGGGAAAGCGCGCCAGGCCGTCGGCCAGCGCCTGGATGCTCTCCAGGTCCAGATGGTTGGTGGGCTGGTCCAGCAGCAGCACATTGGCGTGGGTCATCATCATACGGCTGAGCATACAGCGTACCTTTTCGCCGCCGGACAGCACCTTTGCGGGCTTGTATACCTCGTCGCCGGAAAACAGCATCCGGCCCAGAAAACCGCGCAGATATGTTTCGGTGGTGTCCTCGCTGTACTGGCGCAGCCAACAGATAAGGTCCTCGTCAAAGCCCTCAAAAAAAGCGGAATTGTCTTGGGGAAAATAGCTCTGGCTCGTGGAAACGCCCCACTTGAAGCTGCCCGCGTCCGGCTCCATCTCGCCTGTCAGGATCTTGAACAGCGTGGTCTGGCCCGCCTCGTTTTCGCCCACGAGGGCGATTTTGTCGCCCTTGTTGGCGATAAAGCTGACATTGTCCAGCACCTTCACGCCGTCCACCGTCTTGGTGATGCCCTCCACAAACAGGATGTCCTTTCCGGCCTCCCGCTCCGGCTCAAAGCCCACATAAGGGTATTTGCGGCTGGAGGCGGGCATCTCCTCCAGCGTAATGGAATCCAGTATCTTCTTGCGGCTTGTGGCCTGCTTGGATTTGGATTTGTTTGCGGAAAAGCGCTGGATAAAGTTTTGCAGATCGCGGATCTTTTCCTCTTTTTTCTTATTCTGGTTGCGGATGAGCTGCTGCATCAGCTGGCTGGATTCGTACCAAAAATCGTAGTTGCCCGCATACATCTGCACCTTGTTGTAATCGATATCCACGATATGGGTGCAAACCGCATTCAAAAAGTGGCGGTCATGGCTGACGACGATGATGGTGCCGGGATAATCCATCAAAAATTCTTCCAGCCAGTCGATGGATTCAATGTCCAGGCCGTTGGTGGGCTCGTCCAGCAGCACGATGGACGGCCGGCCGAACAGAGCCTGCGCCAGCAGTACCTTCACCTTCTGGCGGCCGTCCAGCGCCGACATGGGCGCGGTATGCAGGTCCATCGGAATGCCCAAACCGTTCAAAAGCTGGTCCGCCTCCGTCTCGGCCTCCCAGCCGTTCATCTCGGCAAATTCACCCTCCAGCTCAGCGGCTTTTTCACCGTCCGCGTCGGTAAAGTCCTCTTTCGCATACAGCGCTTCTTTTTCTTTCATAATGTCATACAGGCGGCGGTTGCCCATGATGACGGTGTCCATAACATTGTACTCGTCGTATTTGAAATGGTCCTGCTCCAGAACGCTCATCCGGTCGTCCGCGCCCATAGTCACCGAGCCGGTGGTAGGCTCCAGCGCGCCGGAAAGGATGCGCAGCAGCGTGGACTTGCCGGCGCCGTTCGCTCCGATGATGCCATAGCAGTTGCCGGCCACAAATTTCAGATCGACGTGTTTATACAGCGTGCTGCCCGCGAACTGCAGGCTGACGTCGGTTACAGTTAACATAAAATTCTCCTTTTTCCCGGGCCGCACCGCACAATCCGCGGCTGACGCCTTAAACTCCGTCCCGCCTGCAGCTTTTCCGTCCTGTTTCGCAAAAGCCCTCGCCAAAACACAACGTGCGGCGGTTTCGCCCACGGGCGAAATCGCGCTGAATGGAGCCGCCTGCGCCGAAGGCACAAGCTGTGAGCCTTGTTTCATGTGACGAAAAAATTTTTGTACGGTCCGGCGTTTTGGAATGCTACAGTGTCGCCCTTGTACAAAACGCTATCTTGTTTACCATACCATGCCCGGCGCGCTTTGTAAATACTTTTACACTTTATTATTATGGACGCACGGCGCTTGACGGATGCCGCCGCCATGCCGTACAATGGATGCTGTACCCCCGCTGCGGCAGCGCCCCGCGCCCCGGGCGGGTTCAGAAAGGAGCGCCGCTTTATGCCGCTGATCATTCCACAGACCCTGCCCGCCTACAAGGCGCTCGAGGAAGAAAACGTGTTCGTCATGCACCGGGCCCGCGCCATGACGCAGGACATCCGCCCGCTGCGCATCCTGCTGGTAAATCTGATGCCGACGAAAATCGCCACCGAAACACAGATCGCCCGCATGCTGGCCAACAGCCCCCTGCAGGTGGAGCTGACGCTGCTGCACATGGATTCCCACGAGAGCACGCATGTGCCCGGAGCGCATCTGGAGGCGTTTTACAAAACCTTCGACGAGATCAAAACCGAGCGCTTCGACGGCATGATCGTTACCGGCGCGCCCGTGGAAATGCTGGCCTACGAGGAAGTAGATTACTGGCCCGAGCTTTGCGCCATTTTTGAATACAGTAAAACGCACGTGTACAGCACGGTGCACATCTGCTGGGGCGCGCAGGCTGCGCTGTATTACCATTACGGCATCCACAAGCGCGTACTGCCGCAAAAAGTGTTCGGCATTTTCGCCCACCGGGTGACACGCCCGAAAAACCCGCTGGTGCGCGGCTTTGACGAAGTGTTCTACGCTCCCCATTCCCGCCATACCGAGCTTTGCCGCGAGGAGGTGGACGCCTGCCCTGCGCTGCGTGTGCTGGCCGAAAGCGGCAGGGCCGGGCTGCATATCCTCGCCACAGATTCAGGCCGCCAGATCTTTGTGTGCGGCCATATGGAATACGACCGCGACACCCTGCGCCTGGAGTACGAGCGCGACGTTAAAAGAGGCCTTCCCATCGCCGTACCGGAGAATTATTTTGAGGATGACGACCCTGCCAAGGGCGTTGTTTTCCGCTGGCGCAGCCACGCCAACCTGTTTTTTTCGAACTGGCTGAATTATTACGTCTATCAGGAAACGCCTTACGATTTGGAGAAGCTGTGAAATGGAAGCAAAGACAGTAAAAAGCAATATGACGGATATGACGCAGGGCAGCCCAGCCAGACTGATCCTGTTTTTCGCGCTGCCGCTGCTGGTGGGCAACATGTTCCAGCAGCTTTACAATATGGTGGACAGCATCGTAGTGGGCCGCTTTGTGGGCAGCACGGCGCTGGCCGCCGTGGGTACGGCGTTTCCTGTGGTGTTCCTGCTGTCCAGTATGTTTATGGGGCTGGGCATCGGAGCCATGGTCATGGTGAGCCAGTTCTACGGTGCGGGCGACGCCGAACGCCTGAAGGCCACCATCGACACTATCTATACCGCGCTCATCGTCGGCATCGTGCCGCTCTCCATCGTGGGCATCCTTGTCAGCCGCCCCATCATAGCGCTGCTGGCGGTCCCGGCCGACACCGCGGACCAGTGCTGGATCTACATGGTCATCGTGCTGGGCGGGCTGATCGGCAGCCTGGGGTATAATGCCAACTCCGGCATCCTTCAGGGTCTGGGCGACAGCAAAACGCCGCTGCTGTTCCTTGTCATAGCGTGCATCATCAACATCGTACTGGACCTTCTGTTCGTGGTGGTATTCCACTGGGGGGTAGCGGGCGTGGCCATTGCCACCATCATTGCACAGGCGTTCAGCTGGATATTCGGCATTTTCTACATCAACAAAAAATACCCCCAGATCCACATCCATCCGTTCTGCTTCAAGTTCGACAAAGCGCTTTTCGGCCAGATCGTCAAGCTGGGCGTGCCCGCCGGCGTCCAGCAGGCGCTGTTCAGCTTCGGCGTCATGGCCATGCAGCGGCTCATCAACAGCTACGGTTCGGCGTTTATGGCGGGCTTCAACGGCGCCAACAAGCTGGATACCTTTGCCTTTATGCCCATCCAGAGCTTCGCCACCGCGGCCACCACGTTCGTTGGGCAAAACATCGGCGCCAACCGGCCCGAGCGCGTGCACAAAGGCACTGTTGCCACGCTGTGGATGAGCTGCGGCTTCAGCGTGCTGGTGGCCGCGCTGCTGCTGCCCACGGGACGCTTCTGCATGCGTCTGTTCTCCACCGAGCCCGCCGTCATTGAAAGCGGATTTGCGTACCTGGTGCGTATTCTGCCGTTCTACTGGATGCTGGCCATTATGTTCGTGCTGTCCAGCATCATGCGGGGCGCGGGCGAGATGATGGTGCCTATGATCTCCAGCCTTGCGGCGCTGTGGCTGGCCCGTGTGCCCGCGGCCTATCTGCTGGCGCATTTTTTCGGGCCGATGAACATCCATTTCTGCTACGCCATCGGCTGGGCGCTGGGGCTGGCCATCTGCGTGCCGTACTATTTCTCCGGCCGCTGGAAAGAAAAAAGCATTGTCGTGCGCGCGGCCGGCGGAAGCTGAATACAAAAAAGCGCCTTGAACGGGACCTTCAAAAGTCCTGTTCAGGGCGCGCTTTTTTGCTGCTGCTATTTTCGACGGCCTGCCCGGACAAAAGGCGGCTCAACGCGCGGCTCCACCAGAAGCCTGTATTTTTCAGGACGGCGGTATGCGTTGCCGTGCGCCTCGCATTCGCGGTAGGCGCGAAGCCGCGCCAAATCAAGTGCGGCAAGATAAATTCCTTCCTCTTTATCCGCTTGCAGGATACAGGTATCCCGCGAGCCCTCCAATTCGGGAAGATATGCTACGCCGTCAAAAGCGCTGGAGCCGCCGTTGCAATCCGGAACAGATGCCGGATAATTGCAGGTGGCGACCGCCAGCATGTTTTCAAAGGCCCTTCCCCGCAGCTGGGAAAGGCGGTTGATCTCCATAGGACAGGCATTGGGAACCAAAATGAGCTCTGCCCCTTTCAGCATCAGGACCCGTGCGCTCTCCGGGAATTCCCTGTCGTAGCAGATCATTGCCCCTACTTTTACTTCACCACAGGCGGTATCCAAAGCGCAAACGTAAAAATCCTCACCGGGTGTCAGCTCCCGCTCCACATCAAAATCACAGGTATGCACTTTGGCGTAAACGAGCTTTCTCTCTCCGAACCTGTCAAAAAGAACAAGCGTATTGCGCGGGCCTCCCGCATATTCTTCCAGAAGCGTGACGCCGATGGCCATTTCCAGTTCCCCGGCAAGCCGCTGGAAGGAACGGACAAAGCTGCCGCCGGACGGAACAGCCTCAGCCTTCCACTCCTCCGCGGGCCGTCCGTAAATATTGTATCCGTTGCTCCACATCTCGGGGAACAAAGCGATATCCGCCCCCATCTTCTTCGCTTTCCGACAGGCACGGATTCCCTTTTCCAGATTCTCTTCCAAGCCGCCGCAGGGCGCTATCTGCAATAAGGCAATTTTCAAAGGCCGCATATATGCCTCTCCCCCTTTACCGCCCGCACAGCGTGCGAACGCGTTCCGCACACAGCAGCATTCCGGCCACGCCCGCCAGCAGGAACGCCGGCAGCAGACCGATGCCCAACCGTGCGGCCAGCACGCCGAACAGAGCGGGCACAAATGTGGTGCCCACATATGCGCATGCCATCTGCAGGCCAATGACCGCCTGGGAACGCTCCGCCCCAAAGCGGTAAGGCGTTTCATGGATCATACTCGGGTACACGGGCGCAAAGCCCAGCCCAAGCACGGCCATTGCCGCCACGCCGAACCCGGCAGGCAGCGGCAGCATCAGCAGTACGGCGCCCCCGGCGCTGACGAGCTGGCCCAGCCGGATGAGCGCCGCGCTTTTCATACGCATACTGGCAAACCCGGAAAGGAACCGTCCCAAAGTGATGCCCAGAAAGTACAGCGACACGCCCCGGGCCGCCGCCTCTGCTGAAAGCCCCCGTGCTTCCACCAGGTAGCTGGCGCCCCAAAGGCCCGCGGCCGCCTCGATGGCACAATAGAAAAAGAATGTCGCCAGCGCGCCTTTCACGCCCGGAATGTTCAGCGTGCTTTGTTTTTTGCCCGCCTGCTTCGCGGCCGCGGCCTCGGCCCGCAGAGCCGCCCGGTCCTCATATCTGTCCCACATGGGCAGCGTGACGGCCAGCACCGCCACCAGACAGAACTGGATGGCACACACCGCGCCGTAACCACCGCGCCAGCCATGCTTCCCGCCCAGGAACAGCGATAGGATAACAGGCCCCAGTGTAGCTCCCACGCCCCAAAAGCAGTGCAGCCAGCTCATGTGGCGCGCCTCGTAGTGCAGCGCCACAAAGTTGTTCAGCCCCGCGTCCACCGCGCCCGCGCCCAGGCCCATTGGCACCGCCGCCAGCGCAAGCCACCAGAAGCCCGGCGCAAGCGCATAGCCCAGCAGTGCGCAGGCCGTCATTGTCACACTTACCAGCGTTACACGGCCGGTGCCGAAGCGGTGCAGCATCCTGTCCGCCGAAAGGCTGGCCACCACCGTGCCGCCCGCCACGATCATTGAAAGCACGCCCGCACTGTCCAGCGGTACGCCCAGCGCGGGCTGCATGGCGGGCCACGCCGCGCCCAGCAGCGAATCCGGCAAGCCCAGGCTGATGAATGCCGCGTAGATCATACAAAGAAAAAACGTCGCCATAGATCCGGTCCCTTCTGCCCCATCGGGGCGATGTCCTGTGCATGCGCCGGGCTAAGCCTACGGCGCGGTTTAAAACTCCGCAAGCTCCGTAAATGCACTGTCCTCCGCTTCGGTGACACTCCCATAGATGCACCGGGTCCTGCAGCCCACACGCAGATAATGGCGCAAAACGGTCTTTGCCGTGAAAGGCATCTCCCGCTTCAGCACGCTGTCATACGGCACCCACTCCAGCCTGCCCTCATCACATGTGCCTCTCACTGCGGCGCCGGGCTTCAGCCCTGCAAAAAAATAGTAATTCTGCCGGATCTCCCCGTTTTTCATGCGCAGCGTGATATACCGCAGACGCAGCTCCTCCAGGCTTTCCTCCGTAAGGCCGGTCTCTTCCCGCAGCTCCCGCAGAGCACAGGCCCGAGGGTCGTTCAATTCGGCCTGCTCAAAATGGCCGCCTACGCCGCACCAGGACGGCGCTACCACGCGGGAGCCGACCCGGTACAGCATCAGCAGTTTCCCCTCCCGGAAAAGGTATACCGCAGTCATATTCCGCAGCTTCTCAGCCATGGCGTTTCCCTCCGTCCGGCGCACTGCTGCACGCCAATGTTTCCAGTATAAAACGGGCCGCCCGTTTTTTCAAGCCGGACAGCCTGTTTCATCTTGGAAAAGAACTGCTTTTTCGCCAAGGTGCTTCCGAACAGGCGTTTGGCCCCGTTCGCCGCGCACGGCGGTCTTCGCCGCAGCTTCGCTTTAAACGCCCCGCGCCGGCCCGCGGGGCGCACAGCATTGTTTGAAATGAAAAAGGGGACAGCTGAGCGCTAAGGGCCGCATCCCCTTTCGGCGCGGTTGTCCGCAAGGAGACTTTGCACGCTTCTATACGCGCCTGCGGGCGCAGTTTCCCCCTTTGGCCGCATCCGCCCCATGGCCTGCACTTTGCTTCGCAAGGCTGCATGGCTTTGCCGCCGCCAGCCTTTTCTCCGGAAGCTCTTTTACCTTTTCTCTTCTTTCGGCATTCCGACAGGCCGCCCGTTCTTTTATCGCCTCAGCAAAAACGGAATGCCGCAGCGCTTCACGCCGCCCCCAGGCTCAGCAGCCACCGCAGCGCGGGACAGAGCCCCGGACAATTCGCCGTCAGATACGCCGCCACATCCTGCATCTTCGTCGCTTCGGTGATAACCAGGCCCGCATCTGCATTCGCCCCCACAGAGACAGGCGCCGCAGCTGCGCCGCCCACGGCCACCCGGGAAGCAACGGCCGCGCCGCCCATGGCGTACATACCAATGGCACAGCCGCCTGCCGCCACCAGCCCCACGGCCACGCCGCCCACAGCGAACCCGCCCAGCGCAAGGCCGCCCAGGCTCAGCAGGCCCACACCGATGCCGCAGAAGCTTACAACGCCCACGCCAAATCCCCCCAGCGCAACGATGCCCGTGGCAATATTGCCGATGGCGATGACGCCTTTTGCACGCCGGAGGCCATAGCCGCAGTTGATGTGCACCAGTGGGAGGCCGAACAGTGTGTGTTTGCTTTTGTATTCATAACCGGGAACAACGTTTACCGTCGCGCCCGCCGGCACACACACCGTCTGTCCTGCCGTCACCACCTGCACCGTACCGCCGGGCTTCGTTTCCACCACGGCCTCCGGCCGCACCAACGCGTCCAGTGAGGTACCGAACAGGTCCGCCAGAGCCACCAGCTTGGGCAGATCCGGCATGGTCTGCCCCGCCTCCCATTTGCTCACCGCCTGACGGGAAACATCCATCAAGTCTGCAAGCTGTTCCTGGGAAAAGCCTTTTTCCCGCCGCAGCCGCACAAGGTTATCCGCAAAGGTCATACTGATCTCTCCTTTTGTTTTTGATGGACTTATCATAGCCTGTTCCCCTTTCTGTGCGCTACCAACCTGCGCCTTGCAATTTGTCAACCGCAGGTTGCGTGTGCTTTTTCTGCTCTTCACAAAGCAAAAAGGGCCGCGCCGTGGCGCGGCCCGCAAAACAAGCGGGGAGTGCGGTCAGCGGTTCATCTCGCTCACCGGGCCCGTGGCGTTGTGCTCCAGACGTCCAGTCTTCATACAGCCGTGCAAACAGCCTGTCGACTTCCTCGCAGCGTTTTCGGCTCGAGCCTGTTCGCTTTGCATCTGTCCTATCTCTGCTGCCTGCTCACTCCCGAGGTTTTTCTGCAGCTCGCATATCCGCTGTCCTCGATCCAATTGCGCCTGTTCCATCCAATGCTGTAACCATGCCAGCAAATAAACATACAACATATCACAGCGAATGTAGGGTTTAAAGTATCTGCCCGTACCGTACTGTGAATAACAGGTGCAACTGAAGTAACGATTCCGTATTTTGTTTTGCCGTTCGTCGCAAACTTCATTGACCATCCACAGTCCGCACAACGTACCAGTCCGGCAAATATTTGTGTGGTTGCGTTCTTTTGTTTCCTTCGCCGGGAGGCGATTTGCTGCTGTACACGCTCAAAGTCCTCTTTGGAAATGATTGCTTCCTGGGTTCCCTCGACACGCATCCATTCACTCTGCGGCTTGCGTATCCGCTTTTTGTTTTTGTATGAGATATTCGTCTCACGGTAGTGGATGGTGTTGCCGATGTACGTCTCATCCTTGAGGATGCTCTTGACCTGTGCAATTGTCCAGGCATACCGCTTTTCCTCCGGAGCGTCCCTGTAGATATTGGCAAACGTCCCGTCGCGCTGATAATTCAGCCAACCGGGTGTGGGAATCTTCTCCTGCGTCAGTGTCCTTGTGATTTTAGCCGCGCCCGCACCGTAAAAGGCCAGTGTATAGATTCGGCGGATGATCCAGCTTGTTTCCTCATCGATCACCAGCTTATTCTTTACATCCGGGTGCTTTTTGTATCCGAGCGGGGCATATGCGCTAACCCGTTCTCCTGCCTCAAATTTCGCCGCGAGTGAGTTTTTCACCTTGCGGCTAGTATCCTTGGCGAACCATTCATTAGTCAACCTCGAATAAAGAATGACGGCTTATGCTTCGATATATCCGACGAAATTGTAGTAGATGTGAATGTCCCTTTCCTCGTGATCGTCCACGGGATAGCGTTCGCTGATCTCAATTTTCTGAATCAGCCGCACCAGCGTGGGACGGTCTAATTCTTCAAGCTGGGCGTAGTCCTGCATCATATCCAGCCAGGCGTCCACGGAGGATTCCGTTTCCCGGCTGGCGGCAAGTTGCCCGGTCAACTCCTTATGACGCTCCTGCTTTTCCCGACGTTCGGCTTCGTACTGGTTGAGCAGATTGACGCACACGCTCTCCGGGATACGCCCCAAAACCTTATCCTCATAGGCGGACTGAATCAGCTTATCCAGCTCCGGAAGCCGTTTGCCGATGGCGTTCAGCTCTGCTTGCAGCGTTCGGGTACGCTCCGCGCTGGCGTTCTGTTCCCTCGCTAAAAGCTGTGTTCTCAGCGTCTCACGGCTGTTCTGCGCCCACATCGCCTTGCAACGAATGTCCGTCATGACGATCTGCGTCAGCACCTTTTGGTTGATGTAGTGGGACGAACAGGCATTTTTGCCGCCCGATGCGTAGCGGTTGCAGACATATGCCTTGTACTCCGGCTCTTTCTCGGAAACCTTTTTGCGATAGTCTCGCATATACCGCATGGACGATCCACAGTCCATACACCGTAGCAGTCCGCCAAACAGGGCAACCGTGCCGCTCTTGCCGCTGCGCCCCCTTGCCGGGTGGTTGTCCATCCGCTGCACGGCGTCCCACGTCTCTTGTGGGATCAGCGGCTCATGGGTGTTCTCAACCTTGATCCATTCGGATTCCGGTTTGCTGACCTGTTTGTGGTTTTTGTAGGACACCGTGCCGGTCTTGTTCTGTACCATGTGACCGATATAAACCTCATTGCGGAGAATGGTTTTTACCGTCACATCATTCCAGAACGGTGTCTCGCCCCGCAGGTTTTCCCGTCCCTCTGCCATGTAGTAAAAGCTCCTTGGCGCAGGGACTTTTTCCGCATTGAGCTGCAAGGCAATTTTGCGGAAACCGTACCCCTGCAAGCGCAGATCAAAGATATGCCGCACCACGGGAGCAGTCACCGGATCGATCTCAAGAACGTGCTTGTCCGCTTCGCTTTTCTTATAGCCGAGGGGCGCATAGCAGCCGACATATTTGCCGCTCTTGAACGTGGACAGCTTGACTGCCTTGATCTTGCTGCTGGTGTCCCGCGCATAAAGGTCATTCATCACATTTTTCAGAATGACCAGCATCTCGTTGTTCTTGCGAAGCGTGTCAACCCCGTCATTCAGCGCGATGAAACGGCAGCCAAGGGACGGAAACACAAAGTCTGTGTACTTGCCCGCTTCGATGTAATCTCTACCGAGGCGCGATAGGTCTTTGCAGAGGACAAGGTTGATCTTGTGATCCGTGGCATCCTGCACCAGCCGGTTCAGTCCCGGACGGTCGAAGGTCGTACCCGAAACGCCGTCATCACAGTAATAATCGTACAGCGTCCAGCCCTGTTCCCGCACATAGCGGGAGAGCATTTCCTTTTGGTTTTCTATGGACACGGATTCCCCGGCACGCTCATCGTCCCGGCTCAGCCGTGCGTAAATACCAACGATATAGTTTTCCTGCATTTTCTTCTTTAACCTCCCGAAATGCAGTGCGTGATACAATCAGAAATCTACAAGGATTATACCACAGCACGGCTATGGATTCCACTGGGCAATGTGCCGGGATTCAGTTCTCCCGATTGACCTTTTCGAGGGAGAGTGCATCCAGCACATCCCCCATCTGCTGCTCTGCGGCAAAGAAGCTGCGCACGCGATACACAGTCCCGTCCTCCATCACCAGCTCCAACTGATCCGGCAGACGCAATTTCTTCTTCGTTTCAGGATGGTTCTCTTTGGGAGAATTATTTGTTTTCATCTTCGTATGTCCTCCGTAGTTTCGGGATGGCAGGTAGCACAGCCGATCACCGCCGTCAAGGAATCGGCTTTGCCTCGCTACGCGTCCTTGACAGCGATGCTCTGCTGCGCAGACAGGTAATCAAGGCGGCGATGCCGCCATTTGCCAATGAAAATTAGCTGCATTCCAAGGCTTTTTTCAATCTCTCATTCCAATTATAACAAGAACAAACGTTCGAGTCAATGCGATTATGAGAGGAAGAGCAAGCACAGCAAGTGTAGCTACACTTGCGAAAAACGGCGTGGGACGATCAGGATTTACTTGCAGAGCAGCAAGCAAATCCGGTGAGTACCCACACCGGAAAAACAGAGCGTTCCGGCTGACTGCCGAAACGCTCTGTTTTTATATTTTGGGGATAGTCCCAAACCCATTGGATAACAGAAATTGAATTTCCATTTTTGCAAAGCATCTTGAACGAAAGCCAGGTATAATGCAGACAGTAAAGGGGCTTGGTTCTCATGTTTATTCAATATGGTGATCAGAAAGCGACATATTTAGACCATGTGTAATATTTTCCTAAGTCTCCGTCGCATTGCGGTTCGCTTTCTTCGCTTCCCGCTTCACGCGCCAGATGGCAAGTGTGCGCACGAGCAAAACGTTGACGAGTGCCAAACGCACATAGCTATACAGAACGTTGATGAAGAAATATGGGGAGAACTTGCTGTAGGTGAGCGGCATGAGCGGCATTATGCCGTAGCTCATCAAAAGCGGTAGCACGACGAGCACGGCGAGCCAGCCGACGATAAGCCATGTAACCTCTTTTTTCGTTGCGGACAGCCTGAGCGCACGGTAGGAGCGCATCGTGCAGACGATCATCACAAGCATAGCGAAGAACTGTACCCATGCGATGGCAAGGCGCGTATAGTTCATCTCATACGTCCAGCGGTGCGTCATGAAGATGGTCGTCCACGAAAGACCGGTCGCAAAGCGAAGGTAAAAATCAACGCAGAGATAGACCGCCCAGCCACAGTAGAGACCAGTGCGCTGCTTCACAGCAAAGCAGATGATGCCGCAGATGAGGAACGGTGATGCGAACAGCAGTCCCGTAAACAGATCACCGGCGAGCAGCAGGCAGAGAACCAAAATGACCGCACCGGTACACAATAAAGCTGTTCCAGCGATTGTGGGGCGCTTTTCCCTCTCGGGTGTCGCCTGCGGTGTAAAGGGCGCAGGCACAGGTTCTGTCTTCGGTACGTCTTCACCACGCACGAGTTCGTCAAGTGTCACTCCAAAAAGCTCAGAGAGTTTTAAGAGCTTGTCGAGTTCGGGAATAGAGGCGTCGGTCTCCCATTTGGATACGCTCTGGCGTGAGATCTCCAGCGCGTCGGCAAGGTCGCCCTGCGACCAGTTCTTCTGTGTTCGCAGGCGTACAATATTCTCTCCAAGTGTCATGGACGGGTTCTCCTTTGCAGATTTTCTGTGTTCAGTTTATCAAAAGAGGCTCGAAAAGTCCACCAAGCGAGGTTGAAAAATTAGCAACCAGCGGTTGCACCCCATCAAAGGGCTGTGAAATAGTTGTTTTATGCAAAATTGAAAAGGCGAAAAAGCCGTCCTACTCACCGTCTAAGCTGCGCTTTAGGTACGATGTAAAATCATATGTCTGTATTTTCTGAAACCGCTTACAGGAGAAATAATCCTTGATTTTCGACCCTAAATCGCATACAAATCCATCCTATCAGTCAGAAATGGGGTAGACATTTTCTACCTCCGGTCATCAAGATTGATTTAACCCCAGATGTTTTTGCCAAGACGATTTTGCAAATTAAACTGTGAACACTTTCCAAACGAACCGGATTTGCAGAGATTTTCGGGCAAAGCTGGCGTGAAATCAGGTGAGAAAAATCAATGCTTGCCTGATTCGTGAAGTATCTGCCGTCTGCGCGTATGGATTGCATCGTTCCGCGATTCACGGTATCGTGCAGCCGGTGCGCGGCTTCGTGTGACCTTTTGCGGTTTGGTTGGTCGTCATCCGATTCCGTGAAGTGCAAAGGTGCGTCCTGCGTACAGAGCATCAAATATGCCGCCCAAAACCGCCAGAAGTGAAAAAGCCCTGTGCTGCGTTCAATACGCAGCACAGGGCTATCCTATGTTGTAGATTTCTGATTGCACTCGCACCGCTGTTTTTCTTATCATGCTTTATGCAAGACTGTCATTGAACAGATTTTTGAACGGAACAAAGTCGCTCAGCCCTTTTTCCGTATCCTCGTTTTCGGCTACTGCAATGTACCGCACGCGCTTCTCCGGGAATACGAACTCCAGATAGTAATCCATCATGATATGTTCACGCCCAAAACGGCTGAGGTCTTTTGTTACTACACAATTGACTTTCCCGCTTTCAATGTCCGCCATCATGCGTTTGAAATTTGGCCGTTCGAAGTTTGTTCCACTCCAACCGTCATCGATGTACTCGTCATAGATCCGAAGCTGATTGTCCTGTGCAAATTTACGCAGGATCGTACGCTGCGTTTCAATGCTGATGCTGTCGCCATAGCCTTCGTCATCGCGGCTGAGCCGCATATAAAGTGCCGTATTGTAGTTTGGCTGATTCACAATATATATCCTCCTTTTGCTGTGAAACAACCCGCGCTTGTGTTTTGATTACGACTACAGTATACCACAACCGTTGGTTGTTATCCACTGCAATCGCCTTAGTGCGTCACATTTCCGGACGTATAACGAACCGCATCCGAAAGCAGTTCCGGCAAAGCCTTTCCATGGCCGCAAAAGTGTTCGGCAACTTCTATCCGGGTATTTCCTACAACAAAAAAAGCGTGCCGCTCTCATCGAGCAGCACGCCTTGCTTTTCCGTTTTGTCAATTTTACTATTTTGAAAAATTTTTTCTATTCGCTTTCCCCCTTCCTTTTATCTTCTCATCATTCATTCCAATCGTTGGACTTTATCATTCGTATACTTCATCATATTTAAGGCACAGCCGATTCCACATAAAGTATTTTATCGTTCCATCTGACTGCGCACACACGATTTTCCGCGCTGCGGTACAGGTGTGTCCTGTTCATGCATTAACGAGCGGCTCTTCCGTGTTCTTTCGATACGCTCTATTACCGACGCCGCCAGTGCATCCTCGCATCGCATTTCTTTCAGCCCGGCCGTCAATTCACTTCGTCTCATTTCCAGTGTATCGGCTTGAGACGGATGACAGCTTTTTCGCCGTAGCTGCCGCGTACATTCTGTCCGTTCCGCACGCATGGCCTTAGCGCGTCCGGCGATTGCCGCACGATAGTCCGATACCGCATCAACGCTCTTAAAACGATGCCGCGTGACAAAGTCCAACTCACGGCACAGCCGGTCTGTGTCGCGCCATTGTGCCCGTATCTCCGGCCAGTTCACGGTCGGTTTCTGCCGAGGATATATCTCAAGCCGGTAGCAGTAATACATATACATCTGCCACAGGCCCGTCGGCTTCCGGGCATTACTCAATCCGCGGCATTTATACCGTCCTGTGTGCCGCACAACGGCCCGCTGTGGCTCTTTAGCGGTATGATGCGGGTTGCACTGCCAGTCATAATACCGCGGCCCCCATCGGGCAAAATTTTCGCGCAGCGCCGCCTCTATTGCAGGCCAGTCGTATTCCGCGCCCAAACGGTAGACCCGGACTGCGCGCCCGCCGTCCCGTGCGCACAACGTAGCATATTTCCGATTCGGAGCCCTGCTCCAGACATATCCCAGCCCGTCCAAAGCCCGTGCAAAATCCCGTTCTGTGCTGGTTTTAGCCTTTGCTTCATGGATGGCTGCCCGCATCTGGTTGTACCGGGTCGGTTCACCACGCTGCTCCGCTTCATACAACTGACGGGGCGTTTTTCCCAGCGGCTGTTTGATCACGGACAACTCGTGCGCACGGCATATGTCATCCGAAGCTGTTCGCAGATCATAGTATTGGCTGCACTTTTGCTCATACTTTTTCCCATCGATATACGACACTGAATTGATCACGAAATGGTTGTGCAGGCAATTTGTGTTCAAGTGTGTCGCTACCAGTACCTGGAAACGTCCGCCCCACATCTTCCGCGCCAGCTCGACTCCTATAGCATGACATTGCTCCGGCGTGACCTCGCCCGGCTTGAAACTTTGATACGCATGCAGTGCGACGGTTCCGCCTGTTTTTCCAAAATGCTCCTGTATCGATCGCATGTCATCCCACGCTTGCTCCGGCCTGCAATGGAGACCGCTGACAAGATGTACCGTCTCACAAAGCTCTGTCTTGACACCATTTTCCGCATAGTGCAGTGCATTTGCAAGCCCGCTGTATTCTGTTTTCTCCGGGTACGACGCATAGTCCACCACACGCTTGAGGCTGTCCTTTACAGCCCATATTTTCGTTGTTGCGATCCACATTTCTCCTTTGGTAAATCAAATGGTTTTCATTTTGTTTTTTACACATACTTCACACTGTTGAAATCTTCAGCCCATCTGTTTTTCAGACGCATGTTGAACCGGCTGAAAAAAGCTTGCTGGCTGGAAGACATGCACATCTCCCGCACACAGCGTTTCCGTCTGACGCTTACCCGCTGAAAGGAGCTGTCATCAGCCGTTTCTTTCTTCCGGGCACGCTCAAAGCCTTGACGCCAGTTCACAGACAAAAACACACGCGGGAATTCTACTCCATTGGGACATTACCGGCTGGGAAGATATCCGTAGTTGGAAAAGGCTGGCTATATACTTTCCAGCCGGTATATTTATTCTTCCAGCCGGTAAATAGAGTTAGGGGGTGTGGGAGGAAGAGAGAACGGTGTTTTTGGTTTCCGTGGCGTCTGACCCGCTTCTTCCGCCCGCAAAAGGGTACACTTGTCCCCGGGATTTCCGGCATTGATTTTTCTCCGCCGCCGGGGGTTCGGAGGTGATTTGTATGCGAAGTTCGTACATCAATATTCCAGACATACACAGGGCAAAACCAGTGAACTGGCGCCAGTTCACTCACTGTTTTGACTTCCACAAAGCAGACTGTCGCGGATCTCTTCGGCACACAGCCTGTACTGTCCCCCGAGATACGAGTCGAGCCGTTCCAGCATGTCTGTCAGATTATCCATGTATGTGAGGGCGCTGAAAAGTTCCGGCGGCGGATGAAACTTCGGTGTATATCCAAGCGCACGTCTGCGCAGATATTCCGATACTGTAAGCCCACAGCCTGCTGCCGACCTTTCGATTTTGCACTTTTCCGCCGCTGTCACACGCACATTGATTCCCTGTGTCCGTTTTCTCATATCCACACCTGCATGGGGTTCGGGGCTGGCCCCGTATGTGCCGCGTCCGCGGCGGCAAAGGGTTGCCGGATGGCAACACAAAGCCCATGCTCGCTGCAGAGAAGCATCTCTGAACATACAATCATGTGGGGAATACCGCCATATTGCAGATCATCCAAAACGCTCCGGACAGAAAATTCTTCCTGCGTTTTACCTGTCTCTCCAATTGCGGCACAGCAGCTTTTTCGTACAGATTCACAATTCGTTTGAAGCGTCTGATCCGCTCCTTTGTTTCTTGCAGGCATCCACATGGATGCCTTGTTTTGAAAACTCCGCTCATACAGGCATCCAATTGGATGCCTGCCTCACTTGCATTTTCATACATGTCCGTTCTTTAGACAGATATCTCCACCGTACTCGCAGCTCGCCCCCCGATGGACTGGGAACACGGCAGGCGGGCCGTTGGCATTTCAGCCGCTCACTGGGAGCCTGAAGGTCTTACTGATTACAACCCAAAGTCTCTCACCCGGTCTGTTGCGCCGGGCTGCTGGTGTGTCATTTTCTCCTCATCGACAGTCAATGGCAATAGGGCCTGCCATGGTGGCCCCTTTACGGGCAAAATGTATCGCTCTGCGCAGAACCCGGCTCACACCTCTCATCCGTGCGCCGCTGTCCGCACGTCCTGGCGCTTTTCCCGACGTCGCTCGTGTCAATAGAAACGTACCTGCCGTGCTGGTATTCTGTTTTCAACGCCTCATGAAAGGCCATCACAGCTGAGAATGAAAATAAAGTCTGTGCAGAAGGCAAAGGATTTGCTAAACTGAGGGCAGCAGGTGTAGTCCGTCTGAACCTTGGTGGATTTTCACCCCGTTTGTTCAACGTGGACGAATTGCCCAAGAGAACAGCAGTATGTTGCATCACGCAAGTGAATAGCACGAGTAGCAAAGTTCGGATACCCACCCGGGCAATTCCTAGCCTGCAAATTAGAGGGAGGGATTTGATGCAAGACATATTGACCTGTGTTATGGGTTTGGATGTTCACCGGGATATTATCGTTGCCTGCCTCGCCAAGGGTGAGTTGGGAACCGATCCGGAGATCGAGATACGATCTTTCAGTACACTTATTCCGGAGATGCAAAAGCTGCGGGACTGGGTATTGGAAGCAGATTGCCACCACGTTGCTATGGAGAGTACCGGCATCTATTGGCAGCCTATCTATGAAATGTTAGAGCTGTGTTTTGATGGACAGATCAACATTTTAGTTGTGAATGCCCGTCATATGAAGAATGTCCCTGGACGCAAAACAGATATGCGTGATGCGCAATGGATTGCAACTCTGCTCCGAGCCGGACTACTGAAGGGGAGCTTTATCCCAGATAAGACTTTTCGTGAATTGCGCCATCTGACGCGATATCGAAAAAGTATTGTACATGACATTACCGCCCAAAAGAATCGCATTGATAAATTTCTGCAAAGCTCCGGTTTCCGTTTTGCGGCTTTTCTATCGGATACCTTCGGTGCTTCTGGGCGGAATATCATCCGCCATCTTATGGAGTATGGAAGCATCTCGCGAGAAGCCCTAGATAAATGCTTGAAAACTCAAACACGGAAACGTATCGATGAAATACTGATCGCCTTGAACGGTTCGCTCTCAGAACACCAACGCGGCTTTCTTCGTATGATATTTGAGCATCTGGAGGCTCTTGAACAGCACCGCCACTCTGTGGAGAACGCTATTGCAGAAGAGATCACAAAACACGAAAAGGCATTGAGCCTCCTATGCTCCATACCGGGCATTGATGTAACTGCAGCAGCGGCTATTATCGCGGAAATTGGTACCGATATGAGTGCATTTCCGGATTCCCAGCATATATGCTCCTGGGCTGGTTTAAGTCCTGGTAACAATGAAAGTGCCGGAAAACGTAAGAGTGCTCACATTAACAAAGGTAATCCGTATCTGAAGAGTATGCTATGCGAGGTGGGATGGGTCATCTCCGGAAAGCGAACCTTGTACCTCTCCGGTTGGTACTGGAGGATAAAACAGCGGAAGGGCGCAAAACGGGCAACGATTGCTTTGGCTCGCAAGCTGCTGGCGCTGATTTACACGATGCTGAAGGTGGGAACACCTTACAACGAAGAATGTTTTGAGACCCGCAGAAAACAAAGTGAGCACAAACGGGCCAGCCGTATGGTGAATGAACTGCAAAAGCTGGGATACTTTGTGGTGGCACCAGACTGATGTCCACTGTTCCATACTTCGGCCGGCGACAGGTTTTGGCCTGCCGCTTTTTGTGCTGCGATGGCTTTTCATGCGGCGTTGAAAGCCTGTTTGTCAAGGTTCACGCCCTCGCTACTTATTTTCGTAGCAAGGTTCACGCCCTCGTTGCTTGTTTTCGCAGCAAGGTGCTGGGGAATTATGTCCACGACTGCTCCCGCTTCACAGTCAGTTCTGACAGAACAATATTCTATCCCGGCACATTGTGGATTTGTCAATTGCTCCCGCTGTTGACATCTCCAGCATTCCGTAATAGAATACAGACATGCAGAATATCTGCATGTCTGTATTCTACATCTGTTTTTTTATCATGTCAATACTTTCGCAGCCAAAACATGCAAAATATCCGCACATTTTAGAAGAGAGGTAGTTTGGAATGACTTTTGGAGAAAAAGTACGGCGTCTGCGAAAAGAAAGGGGTTGGACTCAAGCCGAACTGGCAAAACTGTCCGGTCTGTCACTGCGCACAATTATCTCATATGAGAAAGGTGAATCCTATCCCAAGAAACGCTCTACGTATGACGTGCTTGCGGAAATCTTTGAAATCCCATCCGTTGAACTCCGTTCGGAAACAGATGAGCTTGATTTCCAGAACCTGCCGGAAATTCCGGAAAGTATGATGGAGGTTATTCGTATATTCAACGATCCCGATCTTTCCGATGAGGAGGTGATGGCGCAGCTTCACGAACTTTGGGTAAAGCGCACAGCTGAGTAATATTAAGTGTTTGTGCAATAAATCTTTAGAAAAGTATGCACACTTTCTACCACTACAAACTCATCGCACTGTATCTTTTCTCTGCCTCCTGGCATTTCAAATACCAGCCAGAGGATGAATAATCAAATCTTTCACTCCGCTTTATTTTACATTTCAAGCTTTATAGCTATTCACCTATTCCTCCCCATTACAGCTCATTCAAATACTTCCCAAAAAACTTTTTGGCATCTTCCTCACTTTTTATCAATGCTGCATTACCAAAGGAAAAGTATTTCACCATATCTATCCATTGTTCTAATGGATAACCTGTGAGCACAGCCGAAGTGAGCATACGACACGCCTCATATCTAAAGGGAGCTCTAATGGTATCAGAGATGAATTCGCAGTCGAGTGAGCGTCTTAAATCTTCAAATAGATCCCCACTCCGTATAAATCTCCTCATTTAAATCACCTGGATAAAAATATTGACTATTCGGCAATATCGTCAAGGGGACCGTAGAAAAATTCACGCAAAATTTGCGCATTGGCCTCAAAATCGACTCCAATCATTTTGCGTCCGTCCACTCCTATGCTGTTCCAGCATGTTTCGTAGGTTGGAATCGTCATTTGTTCCATCTTAGAGCCTTCACTCAGAAATGCAGGTACCTCAAGCATCAAACGTGTAATTTCAGCTTTTGTCAAATTCGTTTGAACCATGGGTAAAATTGCATCAGCTAATGCATTTAGAGTGAAGATATCTGAATTTTTCACCTGATTAATTGCTGCCTGGATCACCGTGCGCTGCCGTTCAATGCGTTTCCAGTCGCTATCGATTTTACGAATGCGGGCATAGGTCAACGCAGTCGTGCCGTTTAAATGTTGTTGTCCCGCTGAGACACGTTGTATTTCTTTCGAAGAATCATGCCTGGCAGCATTATTTATATATTCCGCTTCTGCTGGAGTTAATTCAATATCAATTCCACCAATTGCAGAAATGCCTTCTTTAAATGCGTTGAAATTCACACGAACATATCGTTCTACGTCCAATTTGAAGCAATTGCGCACCGTCTGCATTGTAAGGGCAGCACCGCCATATCGGAAGGTATGGGTGATCCAATCATCATTACGTCCCGGCACCGGTACGCCGATTCCCCGCTCAATACTGATGAGCTTGATCGTATGCTCCTTGGTATTCAGACTCATCACCATGATTGCATCCGCACGTGCGTTCTCATTAAATTCATCCGTTCGTTCATCCGTACCGAGCAACAGAATATTCACAACATTATCGTCGTGATAAATGTCACCTTCCAAAATTTCTATTCCACCGGAAGCATCCACATCTTCCGGTGCATCCGGAAGGTCGGCAATGTCCAACTCATCATTATCTATGGCATAACTTGTGCTGGTGTCTATTTCTTTACTGCCATCATCATATTGAATCAAATCAAGCTTTGAATTATAATACGCCCATCCCAATAAAGTCATTATTGTTAAAAGTAGAATTATTGAAATGGTAATGATAATGCCAATCGGTTTTTTTCTGTTTTTCAAAGTATAGTCTCCCTTTTGTTATAAACGGAATATCAAGCGCACGTTGTCTTTTGCTCTCCACGGAGAGGTAGTATATTTGAGCAACACAGCCATGTGGCTTAACACATGGCCTAATTTTTAATCGCGGCGGAACAGGTCGCGGGTGTAGACCTTTTCCTTCACATCGTCCAAGCAGCTGTCGTAGCGGTTGGCAATGATGGCCTGACTGCGTTTCTTGAATTCTTCAAGGTCATTGACAACTTCACTGCCAAAGAACGTCGTACCATTCTCCAGAGTCGGTTCGTAAATGATAACAGTTGCGCCCTTGGCCTTGATGCGTTTCATGACGCCCTGAATAGAGGACTGGCGGAAGTTATCAGAGTTCGACTTCATGGTCAGGCGGAAGACACCAACCACAACATTGCGTTCCTTGCTTGGATCGTAGTCCTCATTTGCTTCGTATGCACCGGCGATTTCTAGCACACGATCTGCTATGTAATCCTTGCGAGTACGGTTAGACTCGACGATTGCCTGAATCAAGTTTTCCGGGACATCAGCATAGTTGGCAAGGAGCTGCTTGGTGTCTTTGGGCAGGCAATAGCCGCCGTAACCAAAGGACGGATTGTTGTAATGGCTTCCGATTCGTGGGTCAAGGCAGACACCCTCAATGATCTGCTGGGTGTTCAGCCCTTTCATTTCTGCGTAGGTATCCAGTTCATTGAAGTAGCTGACACGCAAAGCCAGATAGGTATTGGCAAACAGCTTGACAGCCTCAGCCTCGGTAAAGCCCATAATTAAGGTATCAATCTTCTCCTTGATTGCGCCTTCCTGCAGTAAGCCGGCAAAGGTATTCGCAGCTTTCACCAGACGAGCATTCTCCACATCAGTTCCGACAATGATGCGGCTCGGATAAAGGTTGTCATACAGTGCCTTGGATTCACGCAGGAACTCTGGGCTAAAGATGATGTTGTCACAATGGTACTTCTCGCGGATGCTTGCCGTAAAGCCCACAGGGATTGTGGACTTGATGACCATGATGGCGTCAGGGTTGTACTGCATGACCAGCTTGATGACTGCTTCAACTGCCGAAGTATCGAAGAAGTTCTTCTTGCTGTCATAGTTGGTCGGAGCAGCAATGACAACGAAGTCAGCATCCTTGTAGGCCGCTTCTGCGTCCAGCGTAGCCGTCAGGTTTAAACTCTTTTCAGCGAGATACTTTTCGATGTACTCGTCCTGAATCGGCGACTTCTTGTGGTTGATGAGGTCAACCTTTTCTGGGATAATGTCCACTGCCATAACCTCATGGTGCTGTGACAGCAACGTGGCAATGGACAAACCGACATAGCCGGTACCCGCAACTGCAATTTTCACTCTTTTTCTCCCCCTTACTCCATATAAAACTCTTTGTACCACTCGGCAAACTTCCGCAGACCCTCGCGCAACGGGGTGTGGGGCTTAAACCCGAAGTCACGTTCCAGCGGCTCTGTATCTGCATAGGTCACAGGCACATCACCTGGCTGCATGGGAACCAGCTCCTTGTGAGCCTCAAAGTCATAATCAGCAGGCAGAACACCGGCACGAACCAGTTCCTCCGACAGAATCCATACAAAATCCAGCAGATTCTCCGGATTGCTATTGCCGATGTTGTAAACTGCATACGGCGGAATCGGCAAACCATCCTCACCATTTTTCTTTTCCGGTGCTTTCTTCATCACACGGACAACACCTTCCACGATATCATCCACATAAGTAAAGTCGCGCTTGCAGTTACCGTAGTTGAAGATTTTAATAGTCTCACCATTCACCAACTTATTGGTAAAACCAAAGTATGCCATATCCGGACGACCAGCAGGACCGTAAACCGTAAAGAACCGCAGACCAGTAGAGGGAATGTTATAAAGCTTGCTATAGGCGTGTGCCATAAGCTCATTGGATTTTTTAGTGGCGGCATAGAGCGACACCGGGTTATCGACCTTATCGTCCGTGGAGTACGGCACCTTCTTGTTGCTGCCATAGACGGAGGAACTGGAGGCATATACCAGATGTTCTACAGGATAATGGCGGCAAGCTTCCAGAATGTTATAGAAGCCAATCATGTTGCTCTCGATGTAAGCATCCGGGTTGGTGATGGAGTAACGCACACCAGCCTGAGCACCCAGATTGACCACAATATCCGGGTGATGCTTCTCAAAAATGCTGTTGATAAGTGCTTTGTCCGCAAGGTTTCCCTTGATAAATGTATAGTTCTCGAACTTTTGAAGCTCCGCAAGACGAGCTTCCTTGATGCGGACATCATAGTAATCGTTCATGTTATCCAGACCGATGACCTTGGTATCCGGCTCGGTAGTCAGGATACGCTTGGCAAGGTTGGAACCAATGAAACCGGATGAACCGGTGATAAATACTGTTTTAGCCAACTTCTTCACCCTTACTCTTTTCTCCACACCATCTTATTGACCACGTTTACATAACCCTGAATGATGCGAACCACCTTCATGGACACAGTCTCGTCCACATAGTCAGGACAGGGCTTGCCCAGAACGCCCTTCTGCTTCATCTCGATGGCCATATCAGTAGCGTTGAGAAGTTCCCGGGTGGTAATGCCAGCGAGAATGAAGTCACCAGCTTCCAGTGCCTCGGGGCGTTCCGTACTGGTGCGGATACACACGGCAGCGATGGGATGACCGACGGACAGATAGAAGCTGCTCTCTTCGGGCAGAGTGCCGGAGTCAGAAACGATTGCCAGAGCGTTCATTTGCAGCTTGTTATAATCGTTGAAGCCCAGCGGCTCGTTGACACGTACACGAGGGTCGAGTTTGAAGTCGCTCTTTTCCAGACGGTGCTTGCTGCGGGGATGGCAGGAATACAAGATGGGCATATCGTACTTTTCTGCCAAAGCGTTGATGGCGGTGAACAGGCTCAAGAAATTCTTTTCGGAGTCGATGTTCTCTTCCCGGTGGGCAGACAGCAGAATGTACCTGTCCTTCTCCAGTCCCAGACGCTCCAGCACATCGCTTTTCTGGATTTTCTCCAGATTCATGTGCAGCACTTCTGCCATGGGAGAACCAGTCTGGTAGGTGCGCTCCTTGGGCAGACCAGTATCCGCCAGATACTTCCGGGCAAACTCGGAATAGCACAGGTTTACATCGGATATTACGTCCACGATGCGGCGATTGGTCTCCTCGGGCAGACACTCGTCCTTGCATCGGTTGCCGGCCTCCATGTGAAACAGCGGAATATGTAGCCGCTTTGCACTAATGGCGGACAGGCAGGAGTTAGTATCGCCCAGCACCAGATATCCCTCCGGCTGCAACTCAGACAGAAGCTCATAGCTGCGGCCAAGAATATTACCGCAGGTCACACCCAGATTCTCGCCCACCACAGGCACCAGAATGTCCGGTCCGTATTCTCCGAAGGTATTTTTCAGCTCGAAATCCTCCCAGAAAACAGTGGAGAGGTTTCTGTCCCAGTTCTGATTGTAATAGACCACACAGCAGTCAAAGTACTCCCGGCAGCGTTTGATAACCGCAGCCAACCGAATAATTTCTGGACGGGTACCGCAGCCAATCATGACCTTGGTTCGCCCATCATTTTTCCATTTAAAATTGTGTTCCATATAATTCTCCTAACATCAACCAGCATCTCCTCTCACACTGGCTCGAAAAAGGTGTCTGGGTGGTTCGGGTCAAAGATCTCATTGCAGGTCATGACTGTCACCAAATTTTCCGTCTCAGACAGATTGATGATGTTATGCGTCCAACCGGGAATCATGTGAACAGCCTCGATTTTATCGCCAGAAACCTCAAACTCTACTGTTTCACCGGTATTGATGTTGCGCTCCCGAATCAAGCCGTGACCTGCCACTACGATGAACAGCTCCCACTTTGAGTTGTGCCAATGCTGCCCCTTCGTGATCCCCGGTCGGCTGATGTTGATGCTCACTTGCCCGCAATCGGCGGTGTGTACCAGCTCCGTAAAGGAACCGCGGTCATCCACATTCATCTTGAGGGCATACTTGAACTTGTCCGTTGGCAAGTAGGTCAGATACAGCGAATAAAGCTTCTTGGCAAAAGATCCTTCCGGCATTTTAGGCATCATGAGCGTCGTCGGCTGCTGCTTAAACTCCTGCAGCGAATCCACAATCTCACCCAGCGTGACCTTATGAGTCACAGACACACAGCAATAGCGGCCATCCTCTTTCAGGACAGTCTCCACACCATCAAATTCACAGTGCTGCTCCTTGCCTTCCAGCAAATCAAACATACCTTCTACGAGGTCGTCAATGTAGAGCAATTCCAGCTCCGTGCTGCGGTCGTTAAGTGTGAACGGTTCATCGTTGGCTACCGCCCAGCAGAAGGTACTGACAGCACTGTTGTACTTCGGACGGCTGTGCCCCATCAGGTTGACAAAGCGGTAGACGGCCACCTTTGCCCCAGTCTCCTGAGCATACTGGAAGAACAGTTCCTCGCCGGCCTTTTTGCTGCGACCGTACTCGCTGTTGCCGAACCGCCCAGCCAGCGTAGCCTGAATGGACGAGGACAGCATGATGGTTGCCTTGTTGTTGTGCTTTTTCAGGCAGTTCAGCAGGTCGGATGCAAAGCCGAAGTTGCCCTTCATGAAGTCTTCCGGGTTCTCCGGGCGATTCACACCTGCCAGGTTGAACACAAAATCCGCTTTCTGGCAATATGCATCCAGTTCTTCTGGAGTAGAGTTCAGGTCATACTCGTAGATTTCTTCGACATGCAGATTGGGACGGGTTTTGTTCTTACCATCCCGGATATTTTTCAGGTTATTACACAGGGAGGTTCCCACCATACCCTTGGCACCAGTTACCAAGATGTTCACTTGCGCTCTGCCTCCCACGCCGCCAGCGCGTTTCGCACGTAGTCGGTGGTCATAATCTTCTTCACCGTATTCTCTACATCCAGACGATTGGTATTATGACTTGTGTATGATTCGTCTGCCATAGTATGCACCTCTCCCTTGACCACGAACTTATCATAGTTCAGGTCACGGTCGTCCGCAGCAACACGGAAATACTTGCCCATGTCCTCACTACGCAAACGTTCCTCACGGGTCATCAAAGTCTCAAACAACTTCTCGCCGTGGCGTGTGCCGATAATATGAGTGCCAGTGTCACCAAACAATTGCTGCACAGCCTTAGCCAAATCTCCGATGGTGGAAGCATCCGCCTTCTGAATAAACAAATCTCCCGGATTGGCGTGCTGGAAAGCAAACATAACCAGTTCCACAGCCTCGTCCAAATTCATCAGAAAACGAGTCATGTTGGGATCTGTAATGGTGATAGGGTTGCCCGACTTAATCTGGTCAATGAACAGAGGAATGACACTGCCACGGCTACACATAACGTTTCCGTAGCGGGTGCAGCAAATGGTCGTACCGCCGCGCTCGGCGGCCACACGGGCATTGGCATAGATGACGTGCTCCATCATTGCCTTTGAGATACCCATAGCGTTGATAGGATAAGCCGCCTTATCGGTGGACAGGCATACCACACGTTTAACGCCTGCATCGATGGCAGCGTGGAGCACGTTATCCGTGCCAATAATATTGGTCTGAACGGCCTGCATCGGGAAGAACTCGCAGGAAGGAACCTGCTTCAGAGCGGCAGCATGGAAAATGTAGTCAACACCGGGCATTGCGTCACGGATAGACTGCGGGTTACGGACATCACCGATGTAAAACTTGACCTTTTTGGCATTCTCTGGATGCTTGGCCTGAAGCTCATGGCGCATATCATCCTGCTTCTTCTCATCACGGGAGAAGATACGAATCTCCTTCAGGTCAGAATCCAGGAAGTGCTTCAAAACGGTAGATCCAAAAGAACCAGTACCACCAGTGATCATAAGGGTTGCGTTATCAAATGCAGACATTTTAATTTTCCTCCTGTTTATTTCTACAACTAATCATTATTTTATGCTTATTAAGTTGCTCTTCCGTGAATCGCATCCTAATAAGCTTAGCGGGAACTCCTCCATAAATTCCATAGGGAATCGTATCCCCTGTCACCACTGCTCCGGCTGCAATAACACAGCCCTCCGCAATATGCGCCCCTGATAAAACAGTCACATTTGCGCCAATCCACACACCGTCATCAACAAGAATATCCGCATCATATTTTGCTCCATATCTTTTCTTGTCTTCATCGGTATACTCACAAATATGCTTTCCAATCTGATCGGTAACATGATTGCCGCTAATGCAAGACACCTGCGGTCCAAAGATTACATAATCCCCGATTACAATTTTTGCATTCGTAGTCCACAGCAGGCATCTCGATCCAATAACTGAATTATCCCCAATGAAAACATTCTGGGGGGGGGTAATATCACAAGACGAACATATCTTACTATTATCTCCCAATGCACCTATGTTGCAATATCGACTTTCGTCATATGCAATTTGTAACCTTCTATAAACTTTAGCAAGGATACGGTCTAGCAGGTTCATTTGCCTAACACCTCTTTAATCCTTATTTTAAAATAGGAAAGACACATATTCGTTTCAAAGTGATTAAAAATATAATTTCCCAAAAGAAAAGCTACAACTGACAAGATTGATATTCCGATTGCACTCATTACCCATTCACCAACAGATACTGCCTCAACAGGCAACATCACACAGAAACAGAAATACAAGAAAACTAAGACAATTGCATTAACACAAAATGTCCTAATATATTTCACTATACTCCTATTTAGCAAATGCCTATATGCGTACAAAATCAGCTCTGTCGTACGGAAAACATACGAGCAAACCGTTCCAATTAGCAATCCATATAAGCCCAAAGGGGTGAGAAAAAAGAGTGCAATAGAGATAACAACGTTAATTATTGCTTCAATAATCGCCCCATTCTGTGTTTCCTTAAAGCAACCAGAAATATTAACCGTCAGGATAGCAGGAACTCTACATAGATTCATAAGGAGAATCAATGCAAATAAAATGGGAAGAAAAACGTCAACATAATTAACATCTGTAACACCTGCGGTATAAATACGTACAAAAGGTATAACCATTATGAGTGATATTGCTGTAATGCAAAAAATTATAATAAGATACAGGGTTTCATAAATACCATACGCCTTATTATAACGCTGCTTATCCTCACTATAAAGTCGACCAAAATTTGCCTGCGGAGCAGTAATAAATGTTGACTGAATAAGTGTACTAAGTTGCGAGAAAACAAGGTTGTACACACTATATACACTCACAATTTTTAAATCAGCAAAAAAGGTCAGAATCATGACATCCGTGTGATTGACAACCAGTCCTGCCAAACTGTGAATAAGTACATTCCATCTTTTTCTAACGGCATAAAAATTCGGCTTATGTTTATAATCAATATTCTTATATTTAGCTCTCACATAAACAAAATATGCAGCGTTCTTAATAAGTACACACAACAAATTTAGTGTCTGCACTAAAACGATGCCACATCCTTTTTCCAACGCAAGAACTCTCAACAAGCATGAAAGAATGGTGGAAAAGATTTCAAGTTCCTCGAGTATGTAGAGCTTTCGATCAGCAGTAAGTAGTGCTTTATACTTGCCACCTAAAATATACGAAATCACATAGCTTGCGCCGGTGATAAGCGTTAACATGCCGGCTGTAACATATTCTACCTGTCCCGCAACCGCTAATGGTAGCAGCACAGAGGCACCTGCGAGAAGTGTAAAGAAAGCAGCCGATATTTTTTTATATGAAACACCCGTTGCAGTTATTATGCCGCTAGCTTGATCCCAATTATCTTGGCTTAGTGGACTATACAGTGCTTGTATGGAAGCCGTGCCTAATCCTGCTTCTAGTAAAACTAGATATGACATGATCTGCGAGATAGAAGATGTCAACCCATTTAATGAAGAACCGTATGCAAGTAGAATTCTTTGTTGTACAATCAATCCAGTAATCAGTGTAACAATTCTTGCACAGATTGTAATCAATACATTCTTTGATAGTGATTTCATACATTGTTTTCCTTATTCTAATAATTCCTTGACCTGTGAGATTATTTCTGCATTTGGGTATTTAAATGTCGCAACATTACTTTTCATTTTATTGAGCAAATTGCTATTTTCCAGTAACAATTGGATAGATGCAGCTATTTCCTCACTATTCTTCCCACAAATCAAACCATTAACCCCATGAACTACCACCTCTTTTGCAGAATCATAATTGGTAGAAATCACTGGAGTTCCAACAATCAACGCCTCATTAGCCACCATCGGATTTGCCTCAAAATCAGAGGTTATTACTAGCAAATCACATTTTCCTATTACCGGAAACGGATTATCTAAACCACCTGTTAGAAAAACACTATCAGAGAGTGCTCTTTCATTGATGAGTTTTTCAATCCTTTCAAATAATGCCCCATCGCCCAAAAGAAACCACTTGAATTTATTGCCATTATTTTTTAAGATGGATGCTGCTTCTATTACACGATCAAACCTCTTCACCTCAACAAATCTTCCAACCGATACCAGCTTTATAACTCTGTTATCGCAAATATTATCATAAATCCTTTTTTTATCGTTGTCATTTAAACAATCAAACAGCATCTTCTTTTTCTTGTCAAGAATTTTCCCGACTGGAAGCGTATTATGTATACAAACATACTTTTCAGGTGAAATACCCGACTGCTCCTTGAACTTCTCACATCCAGCACTGGAAACACAAACAATTTTATCGTACTTGTCATACACATTATAAAAGGTTTCATAATCGGGATACATTGCTTGAATGTCTGAGTATTCATCATGATGTATCCACGCAATTTTCTTCTTTGATTTAATATGCTGTACAAAGTCAGTAGCAAGGCTTTCTTGAAAGGCAATTACGCAGTCATATTTATTATTATACTTTTTTGCCGCTATAGAATATCCTATCTCACTTGTTCTTTTTCTATACAACCGAGCTTTGATGGCAAACAGGATTCTCAAAAAAAGAGCATCATATTTTCGCAAAAAAAGCAGCTTTCTCCACTGTACAGAAGTCGCCTCCATTGTAACATCTCTTTTGACAACATTACAAATATCTTCAGCTTGACAGCGCAACTCACCATAAGGATCCATGAACAACACATCTATGTTGTAATCAGAATCTTTGCCAAGATATGACACCAAATTAATTAACGATGTCATCGAGCCCCCATAGCCAATGCTCTGAAGAACAAACAATAACTTTTGCATAAAATATCCTCGTCAACTTCCAGACAAAACACTACATAATGTTTTACGTGCATTATATATATCATGATTAGATTTCGCACACTGCAATCCATTTAACCCAGTTTTCTTTCTAAGACTCGCATCTTCAATTAGTTGCTGAATAGCAGAATTAAGCATTTCCTTGCTATTGGCACACAAACCAGCGTTTACTTCCTTGATATACTCACTTACCGCAATATCATCAGGGCCATAGAACAGTATCGGCTTTCCATACGACATATACTCAGGTATTTTTGTAGATAAAGAGTATTTCGTATAGCATTTTCTCGCCGCATCAAAGGACTCGATGTGAACTAAAACATCGGCGGCTTCATAAATTTGATGAACTTCATTATGAGGTAAGAAGTTTCTAAATTCAGTCAATCCACTATTAAACAGCTTTCCATATTGCTCTCTATTATGATCAGACGTGTAGATAACAAGTCTAGCCTGCGACGAAAAAGACTTTATCTCATTCTCTATCGCAAGAAGCCCTTTATAACGATCCAGATGAAGCCCTCCAGCATAGACAAAGGTGATCAAGTGTGTTTTCTTATTATTCATCTGATCCATATTCCGTCTGTTAGGATAAATGGAGTTCATTAATGCAAGATAGTCATGCTGATACTTCTCCGAATAAACAACCTGCATCTTTTTACTTATGACCAGAGAACATTTTGACCGTTCTTCCACTTTCTCCGCTGCCTTGTTATACTTGCGATTTAATCCGAAGATAGGAATTGTATCCTGAAAAGCTGACTCTCTCCAATTATCCATATAATGCAAACATGTCCTACAGTCAAAATAGGAAGAAAGTTTATTCACCAAATTCATAACTGCAAAATTATTTCCCATAGTATATATTACATCCGGAACAAACCCTTCCATTTCTAAAATTGAAACAATCGGTTTGATATTTATACAGTAGCTCTCTGCAATATATTTTCCAAAGCATATAATACTTTTCTTCCAACTAATTTTGGTTTTGTGAGATGTGGGGTTAATTGCCGATGTATCATCTAACCCTTTACCCTCCATTGCCAAAGGCAGATCAAGCCTCTTACGTATTGCCATATTAATCGGAAAAACCTGCGGGGGTATAAGGAAGTCTCGAACATTATGCGATTCGCTTTCAATTGAACCCGGCTTAACAAGATGAAATTCCATTATTCGGCTGGAAGGCCAGTCTCCAAATAAACTACGTTTTGTAATGCCCGTTGCATTCTTCTTGTAGTATGATTCTCCATCTACAATAAGAACTTTAGGATATTGTTTCACGAGACATCCTCCTTAGTACCTCTCATCATGTAGTAATTTGACATTCCAACAATAGTTGCCAAATAGATTGCGAATTCGATTCTATAGTACGGTTCAATTGTACAGCACATAAACATTATAGGAATTAAGGATACAAACTCTTGATATTCCTTATTCTTAATGAAGCTAATTGCCGCCGAGACGATTGTACTTACTAGCAACAGTAATCCAAGAATGCCCAAATAATACAAAACACTTACAAACGTATTATGTGCCGCAAGACCAAAATCCGTTTGACCAACTATTCCATGTCCAAATAACATCTGTAACGGATTTCCTTCCGAAAAGCGGCTCAGATATTTCGCCCAAAGGTCGGTTCGACCGTTTCCTGTTGAAACATTTGACATTGAGAATCTTTCAAGTATAAAGTCAAAGATTCCCAGTTCATATGCATAAGAAATTATAATTCCACCAACCAGCATTGCAGCAAAAGTTGTTTTAATATTCTTAATATTGAGCAGTAGATACACTGCAATAGCAATGCCCATAGCAATAAATGCCGAACGTGATGCACTTGTAACAATGATATACAAATCGAGCAATATAGAGACAAAACAAAACATCTTATGTATTGCCTTCATATCCTGCCACTCTTGCATCAGCAAGGATACTGTTTGCAATGTACACATTAGCAAAAAGCAAGACTGGTAATTCCGGTCGACCGACACCGAAAATTCATAAATTGTTCCCACATTAAGAAGGTGTGGCACGATACCTATGCCAGCAAAAAAACCGGCTAACGTAAAGGCTATCTTGGAAGCGACTACGTCCTGTTTGGTTTCAAACAAAAAAGGAATAGTGATATACATAAGGCAAATTGCATTTAGATTATCTCCGTACTCTAAAGTGGTACTTGCCCATAACCTAGACATAAATAATATCGCTCCAAAGGAGCAGCTACATGCTATGCCATTACGATACTTGATTTTAAAATCATGTTTTCTCCATGCTAGAAAAAGGAGCATAATCATTGATAGTGCCAGAATAGTGCCGTTCAACCCAAAATACAGGGAAAACGTGTCTTTCGTTGATACTGCTATGTAACTTCGTGTTGTTGACAAAACAAGCAAAGGTATAATAGCATATCCGGTAGTACCACACAGCAATACCATAACCCCAACTGCTGCGATTTGATAGACATACGAAAGGCTACGCACATATGGAAGATAGATGGACAATCCCATCATCACAACAACTATAGCTATTTGAATTTTTCTGGAATGTAATAACATTCTACTTTCAGACTTCATGTTTCTCTTCCAATCCGAGTATTGTTTTAATCTCATCACAATAGCATCTAAAATCAAAACATTTTTCAGCAGTTCTACGTGCTTCTTTTCTCATCTCTGAATATTTTCTTTCGTCAGTACTTAGGATCTTGTCAAAAACATCTTTTATCGAACTAGAAGACATATCATCAGCAAGGAAGCCGTTAGCTCCATCTTCTAGATACAAACCGATGTCCCCCGTAAGATTGGTAATAACTGGTGTTCCAACTGCCATACTTTCTCCCAATTTTGTTGGAAAACCTGCCTCAGAAGATCTTCTATGTGGGCGCAGGAATATCTGAAAATCGGCAGACATCATTATATCCTGCATTAGCTCTTGTTTTACTTTTCCATGAATGAACACACACCCTTCTGCACTTTTTAGAAGGTTATCATTTCCCCCAATATTCTTTAAAACCTTGTTATAATCTGGTCCATAAATATGGAACTCGAATGCCTCTCGAAATTGTGGATAATCCGCTAAAACATTTATTACCGGTGCAAGATACTCTTTTGATGTACTTGGATTTCCAGAATAAATAAGCACTATTTTTCTATTTTTACTATGCACACTATATGATGTATTTTGAACATCTAAGACAGTTGGAATTCTTACAACATTCATTCCCACATTTCTATAGTAATTTTGGAAATATCTTGAAATTGCTAAAATACCATCAGCCTTCTTATATTCTTGCTTAATTAGCCATTCCTCATGAATATACCTATAATCCAATTCCCGAAATTTAAAGCTCGATTTATCTCTCCATTCGTTTTGTTCTACTATGAGTTTGATTTTTCTTTGTTTGCATATCCTCCGCAATTTACGGAAAAAGGTAAGGGAATTCATTGCAAAGACAAAATCCGGTCTTTCCTCTGCAAAATACTTCTTAACGTCTTTCATCAAAGCAGGAGTCCCAACAAACGAAGCAATTGCTGTTGCTGGTTTATTTGTTGAGATTTTGTATGTACAATACGGTAGTTTATATACTTTATCAACATTCAGGTTACTTTCCATTGTACGTGAGCAAATCACATGAACTTTATAACCTGCCAAGTCAAAAAGCTGACAAAGGCTCCTAGCTCTTGATGCCGCCGCTGTTCCAAATGGAAAGCAATTATCAAGCACAAACAATATCCTTTTCATATAATGTTCCCGTTTTCCTTTCTCCGGCATTATACAGTCATGCTCAATCGCACTGCTTAAATCTCTTGACACATGATGAATTTGAATACACAACACCATAGCATGGTACATCATGTGTTACAATGGCACCTGCACCAATTTCGACACTATCACCTACTACAATATTTCCCAGTAAGAGCGCATGAGCGCCCACTAATACATTATCTCCAATAATCGGCTGGCCTGTATGTGTCGCTCCAATAAGCGCACCTGATACCACTGTGAAGTTATTCCCGATGACTGCTTTTGAATTAATAACGACTCCCCACCCATGCAGTATTTTAAATCCTCCGCCAATCGTTGCATGACTTGGTATGTCACACCCACACTTCATACAACTTCTGTTGTACAGATACCTTTCAAACATATAAAATGGCCACATCCATTTATGTGATTCAAGATATTTCACCATTCTATACCGGTATACAAGTTTATATTCTCGTTTAAACAAGTATAATGAGATATGCTTTACTCCCCCCCATCGTTTTAAGTCCATTTCACGCAGTTTACATAATTCACTATACTTCATCAGTTTATCCTCACATGGCATTTGATATATATGTCATCCATTGACATATTATTTTGTCAACATTAAGTTTAGCATTCAATTCAATTGCTCTTTTCGCATAGCTATCTCTTACCGTCTTGTTCTCGATAAGCATATTTATTTTATTGCAGAGCTGATCTTCATCTCCAATTTCAATCAAACAACCATTATAGCCATCCTCAATCAAATCAGTTGCACCCGATACCCTAGTTGAAATACAGGGTAAGCCTAAACACATAGCTTCCATTAGGGCATTGGGCATTCCCTCATAATTCGACGATAAAACAAAGACCTGTGCATCTGCAATGTCATCGAAGATTGTCGTACTGCTGCCAGGTAAACTGATACACTGGGACAAACCCAGTTCATCAATCTTCAGCTCCAATGTACTTCTATACGTTCCTTCTCCGTAAACAATGAGACTATAATCTGGGTGGTCCGCATGTACACGCGCAAATGCATTCAATAGCATAATTTGATTTTTTTGTGGCATTAAGCGTCCGACTGAAACAATTTTCTTCTGTTTCGGTACTCTGAGTGCTAATCCAGCTGTCTCGCCCAAGTCAACTGGATTAAAGATAATTACGCTATTGTCTCTAATTTTTTTTCCAAAATAGTCCTTATTATGCTGCGTCTGCAAAACTATTCCATCCGCAAAATTGTAGAGGAAATCTCTTATTTTTCTAATAAAGAAATTTGAAGGAATATATCTTGGATCATTTCTATCAGCTACAATTATTTTTGATTTCAAACCGGCATGTGCTATGAGTGCCACTATATTAAACGGGGCCAAAAATGAAATTACCACATCTGCATTTTCAGAAAAATATTTTCGCAACCATAGTATATTTCTCGCAACATTTTTACTCTCGGATTCTCTTTCAACAACTGTAATCTTTACTTTCGAATCGATTTCGTAGAAAATTGGTTTATCATGATAAAGTAGAATCTGCACATCAATTCCCAATTCTGCCATTTTCTTGCTGAGTATGGAAATTACTCTCTCCGCTCCACCCTGCATCAAAGTTCCATTAAATATGACAATTTTTTTCTCGACCATGCCACTCATATTACTATTACAGTTTTCCATATTACTCAGGCTCCTAAAATCCTCTGAATTTCTTCCCTATATGCCTCAACGACCAGCTTACGATCAAACTCTCTCCGAATCTTCTCGCTTCCACGCAATCCCATAGCCTTACGTTCCTCACTGCTCATCTGCAAGATTTTCTTAGTTGCCTCAATGACCGCCTTTTCATCGTTGACCGGAACGAGGAATCCGGTAATGCCATTGTCCAGTGTTTCGCGGCAGCCTGCACGATCAGCAGCAATCACCGGACGACCAGAGGCCGCAGCCTCCAGCAGCACATTACTCATTCCCTCCGGATAATAGGAAGGATACAGGAAGCAGGAGCACTCGCTATAAAACGGGGTCATATCTTTTTGCTCACCGTGATATGTAACGCACTTCTCATTATTCAGAATTTCCTTATAATTCTCATCATCACAGGCACCGCAAATATCAAAAATCACATTCTCGCTTGCAAACTTCCTTGCTGCTGCGAGGAAAAGGTCTATTCCCTTTTCCTTCATCACTCGTGCAGTAAACAGGAAATGTACCTTTTCATTCTCAGGCCACGGTAGCACTGGATGCTTTACAAGGTCAACACCCGATCCAGGAAGCACTCGTGTTCTCGCTCCGCTTTTCAGCATATTGTGCTGTTCAAAGAATCTCCGATTATCATTGTTCTGGAAGAAAACGCAAGCTCCTCCAGCAACACCCATCTTATACAGCTGAATTGTGAGTTTCTGAAGCTTTCCGGGATTCTCAACCGGAGTACCCAAACCCGTCACATTCGGAAGATACGGAATTCGCAGCTGCTGGCAGGCCATGCCACCATACACATTAGGCTTGATGTTATATGTGAGAACAACATCAGGCTTTTCAGCTTTCAAGATTTTTTTATAGGTATGCATCAGCTGCAAATCAGAGAAAGGATTGGTGCCATGACGTCCTGTTTCGACGCCAATCAACCTCGCCCCCATGTCTTTCAGTTTGTCCTGATGTTTTAGAAGCTGCCCAACAATTACGACCTCAAAACTTTCTTGAACAAGTTTCTCGATAATTGCACCACGCAGATTGAATGCATATGTTGTATCATTGATCAGCATGACAGCCTTTTTCATCTTCTCTTCCTTTCCCCATATCAAAGATTACAGCCCAGACTCAATCTCATAGAGTCTGAGCCGTTAATTCCTTATAAAGCTCTACTAATCATCCTCAGCAGTGTGATCTACACACTGCCGCTATGTCTTGTACCGCTACAATAAACGCTGCTACGGAAAAATCACGCTATGGTAACCTCTGTCTTTAGTCCCGATGGCACTATCACACGTTACGGTAGCTCTCGTCTTTAGTCCTGATGACACTATCTCTCGCTACGGTAACCCCTGCCTTTATTCCCGGTTCCACTCACTCATGCTACGGTAGCTCCCTTGCTTTTGCCGGATTACCCCACACGAATGAGCATCTCTGCGACCATGTGTTTATCACCATCTTGCTCACCCACGACTTGTTATCTCCAAGACCTGGATGAAATCGCAGATGATGCTATCATCGCAATCTCACCGGGCACCCCGAAACCGCTATGTGAAAGTCACCGCAATCTCGGTACATCTTCTCACGGTGCAATCAGGCATAAGCTCACGAGCTACCGTCGCATCCATAAAAGTGCTATTTTGGGGGGTAAAAACCTCGAAATGACCTCGTTTTGCCCTCTCTCGCACCCATGCTCCTAGCATTTTGCACTGTTGGGAGTGCTATATTGCCCTTGTACAGGGCGTTTTGCCGGTTTCTTACTACGACGCTACAGTAAGAGCTGCATTTATGCCCGACTCCACTTTGGAATTTCTTCCAATTTTTAGCAGTTCAAAATGTACGAAATCATCGATATTTAGTTATTTTCTCCACTCATAGCAGTGGTTTGACCCTCAGAAATCCCCTCGGTGCTTTCAGGCATAAACAGGATCTTAACCGTCGCAAATACGATCTTAAAATCCTCAATGATACTCGGATGAGCTATGTACATCAAATCCATCTGCAATTTGTCATACGGCGTAGTATTGTACTTTCCATAAACCTGTGCATAACCTGTCAATCCTGCTTTGGCCTGCAGGCGCAATGCAAATTCCGGCAACTCCTTTTCATACTCCATGGCGATTTCCGGCCGCTCCGGACGCGGGCCAACAATGGACATATCACCAGATAAAATACATATAAGCTGCGGCAGCTCGTCAATGCGGCATTTTCGGATAATGCGCCCGATCGGTGTAATGCGGTCATCATTCTCCCCGGTGGAGAGGCGCGCCACACCATCCTTCTCCGCATCTACACGCATGCTTCGGAACTTTAATACGTCAAACAGTTTTCCATCTTTCGTGAGACGGCGCTGCCTGTAAAACACAGGGCCTCCATCAACCGCTTTAATTGCAATTGCTGTTATAACAAAAACAGGAGAAGAAACAATAAGCGCAATCGTTGAAAAGGCAATATCTAACGCACGCTTTATAAACAAGTACTCCGGAGATGCAGCATATCGCTGTAAACGCAGCATCGGCAAATGAAACATATGGAAAGGATGCGCGCCTGACATAAGTGTGTCGCCTACACGAGGGATTACAAAGGCATTGATATCATTTGCAACGCAGTACTTGATAATGATATTCCGTTCATGGCTGTGAATACCACTTAAAAACACCGTGTTCATATTGGCTAACATATCTATGTTTTCCAGGCATTCGTCTACACTCACTGCATACTGAACATCGTATTTATTTTTCAATCCATGCTCTTCAATTAACCGGCTTATTTCTCTGCGCTCATCATAAATGATTGCCGTAGGCTGTGGTTCGAACGTCCGAAAGTACCATCGTCTTGCTCCGCGTGCCCATAACACTGAAAGAACAAGCTGCCCGGCAATTGCCAAAATGCCTGGGAGCAGATTGGGGAAGCCTTTGGACATCAAACAAATGATGACATACATGACTCCGTCAGACAGCATTGCCGAAAGTATTTGTGAATACATGATTTCAGCGACAGAGTATATCGATATAAGAAAAGCGTCATATATGCGTCCAAAAGTGATGTAAAAAACAAGGAAAAGCAAAATCACAAGCCAATTCCCCTTCGAATAAAAGGGTGACACCACGTGATCTGCATAATAAAAAAACCAACAAACTGCAAATGGTATTGTTATTAAAACAATATTTATCGATTTTACAATTCTGAGCAGAATATCGTGTTTAAACTTATTCATTTGAATCCCTCTCGTGCACCAATATCAACCCTGCTTACTCGATTGTGCGGTGAGCTCCCAATCACTCACAATCTCACTTCATTTCCCCGGAAATAAAAACATTCACTCCACTTTTCACAAAAAAATTAATGTTTTACACAAAATAAAAGCATTATATCCATCTAATAATTATAAAAAATGGTTCCCAACAGATACACATCCTGTCATTAGAACCATTTTGAGATGGGGACAGGCTGCTCTACATCAGGAGCATCCCCGTTAAAAAGAGATTGGGCATTGCATTCAAGCTTCCCGCCCACTGCATTGTCAAACTTTCTTGTGATCAAACGCATTGCTTTCGTTAGCTGAGGGGGGCGCTTATCAGGAGAATGCGTATCTGAAGCGATCACATGGACCACTCCATGCTTAATCAACCTGTACACGAAATTTCGTTGCATTGTATCTCCCACAATGGAATCAGCATTTACTTGTAAATAGGCGCCCGCCTCGATCCAATCCAATGCAATATTCGGGTTTTTCTGCACATATGGATATCGCTCAATATGCGCAATCAGCGGTATCACGCCACCAAGAGTCAACTGATAAATAACATTTGTATCCCACTGGGGTCGAAGCGTCCTCGGCATCTCAAGAAGCATTACTTTCGTTTTCTGAAAGCATAAAGGCAGAAAATCCAAATCAAGAATTGTTGGCGAAATTCTCACTTCAGCACCGAACTTTAAACGCACAGGCAATTCAGAGCAAAATACATAATCAGCTAGGTATCTTGCAGAACGGTATCTTTTATCAATAAAATCCTCTAAATTCTGGCTGTCGGGATTAAAATGTGGCGTACACACAATGTCAGTGACTCCGGCATCGTTCTGCATTCGTAATAGTTCCATAGAAACTTTGGCGTTTTTAGCACCATCGTCTATTGCAGGTAAAATGTGGCAATGTAAATCCGTCATCGGTCAGCGTTCTCATATGAATAGTTGTAGCTGTAATAGTAACCGTTTTTCTTTTCGGTCGATTTTGTATCAAACCCGTTCAATACCGCACCCAGGATATTAGCATTTACCGCATCGAGATTCTTTTTTGCAAGCCCGACCTCATCAAAGGTCGCATAGTTTTGCCGCACTACCAAAATAACACCGTCGGCATATTGACTTAAAACCGCTGCATCCGTTACCACGGAAACGGGCGGTGTATCGAAAATGATGTATTCATAATGCTTATCGAGTTCATCAATCAGGTTCTTCATTCGAGGAGACCCCAGCAATTCTACCGGGTTCGGTGGAATCGCATCCGCGACCATTACATGCAGGCCGAGGCCCTTCATGTTGATGATAGATTCGGCCAAAGAGCCATCCGCAAGAGCACTGGTTATCCCCTTGTAGGCAGAATTATCTATTTTCAAATACCGATGGATAACCGGCTTGCGTAAATCGCAATCGATCACAAGGACACGGCTCCGCGTCTCGGCCAGAGACACAGCCAAATTTAACGCAACACTGCTCTTTCCTTCACCTGGGATCGCGCTGGTAAAGATAAGCTTTTTGCAAGCCTTACCCATGGCCATGAAATTAAGGTTTGTTCGCAGGCTCTTGTATGCTTCCTGATACTGGAAAGGAGCATTCTTATTCATCAAAACAAATTCTCGCCTTGTTGGTTTTGATTTTTTTGCCATCATCTCTCCCCCTTCATATCAATCTGCGGAATTATGCCAAGAACAGTAAGCCCTAATTTATTCGTGATATCATCATCTGTCATGAACTTATTGTTCAGAAGATACCGCAAGATTACGATGCCGACTGAAATGACCAAACCAAGCATCCCAGCAAGTACTGTGTTTTTGGCTTTGCTGGGAGAAACAGGCACCGTCTCTGCTTTGGCCTTCGATATTATCTCTACGCTGCCGGCTTTCACCGTTTGGATAATAATTTCCGGTGCTTGCTCAACGATATCTGCTGCAATCGCTCGCGCCCTCTCGGGATCTGTATCCTTTACGGTGATTTTCATTACCTGTGTGGAATTCACAGATTCAATACGCACTCTTTCTACTAAATCGTTGTACGACATGTTAAGGTTCAGATTTGAAATCGTTTTGTCCAGCACCGTATCACTGGTAAGGATAACAGCGTATGTATCTACCAGCTTCGTAGCCGACGTGAGCTGATCATTTGTAATGGGCGCTTGTGCAGCAGCCTGGTCCTCTCTCGAGTTAACAATCAACGTAGCACTGGCTTCATATTGCGGTGTCATTGCAAATGTACTGACGAGATATCCCGCAACGGCAAGCAAAATGGTAACAGCAAGAATGGCCAGTAAATTTTTCTTTAATAGCCGCAGTATTTCAAGCAGATCTATGGTCTCGTACTCTTCCTTCAAGCGTTTCCCTCCGTTGTCTGGCATCAACTACATATTTTGCATTATGTCTTTATATCTGCGGCAATCAACGTGCGTCTACCGCTAACAACCAAAATAAAGGCACACTGAAAGAGACCTTGCACAAATTGTGGTCAACATTTTTCAGTGAGCCTGTTTGTAATACAAAAAATACAAAATGCCGTTGACCATATTGATAAAAAGGCCTATAATGGTTATCGATAATATGTAAGAAATTCTGGCTGCCAATGCAGAATGATTACATAATGCAAATTATGTCATAGCTGTCGAAACGCTCGACGGCTTTTTTTCTAAGACATAATGCAAATTATGTGATTGCCGACCGCTCTTCCCGGGCGGTTTTATTTTTTCAAATCAAGAGCTGCATTCGCGCCAGCTGGCTTAACTGCTCATTTCCGGAAGTCAAAGTATAAATACGAGTTGTATTCACGTTGCTGTGCCCCAAGACATCAGCCAGCTGGACGATATCTTTATGCTGTTTGTAGAAGATACGGGCAAAAAGGTGCCGAAGGTTGTGAGGGAATACTTTCTCCGCTGCTACTTTGGCATATACGCACAACCTTTTCATTGCTGCCCAGATGCTGGAACGGTTGGTTGGGCATCCGTTCCGTGAAACAAACACACTGCCTTTACAGATTGAGCGCTCTTTGCAATATTTGCTCAGACGGATACACAACGCTTTTGGAATCAGTATTCTTCGGATTTTCCCCTTGCAGCTTACTTGCGCTTCCTGACGTCTCAAAGCTTGCACGGTGATATACTGCAGCTCACTCACACGGATGCCAGTAGCACAAATCGTTTGCAAAATTAAAGCAAGCTGCATATTTCCTCTTTTTTGGGCGGTTTCTACAAGATTAAAATATTCTTCACGAGTCAATTCCTTTTTCTTGTCACAAAAGCTTTGCCTTTGTTGCTTTATCAAACGCACACGGCACTCGTAGGCTCCCATATATGCCAATATACTGTTCACAGCAACCAGCATGGAATTGATACTGGCCACCGCATAATCCGCCTCAATCAGATGCGTCTTATAGTCAATCACCTTTTCTTTATCTACACGCTTGTCTTCCGGCAAAAATGAATAGAAAGCAAGAATATCCCTGTTGTATTTTTCAAGGGTCGCTTTCGATTTTTCATCTTGCCGCTGCTGTGTAATGAATGCTGAAATAACGTCCTGTGACAACACCATACGCTTCATAATACTGCCTCCCAGATTTAATTGTCCGCCATGGAACAGGTTCGACTCTTTATTATACCCACTTAAGCCGCCAGGATAGATAACGCGATCAATTTATGTGCCGCTTTCACATCTGGTAAATTTTGGTCGCTTTCTATATCTTTCAATACAAATCTTCTCTTCCGCCTTCCGTCACAATGCCTCCCATTGACGTATTGGCGATACCTCTTGAAGCACTGTACCAACATGAGCTGTCATCACGACCTGATTTCCTGCATGGTTTGCCTTGAAGCATAGAGCCGGCCATGTTTGAAACAAAAAACACCACGCTGTACAGTTGTTTTTCAACTGCAGCGTGGTGCTTTTTCCGTACTAAAAATCAAACCATCCTTATAACGGACGAAATCTCTGACAAGCGCGTGGAGTGTTCCGCCTGTGTCTTTAGATATGTGGCTGCCCCCGCCTCCCATTTGCTCACCGCCTGACGGGAAACATCCATCAAGTCTGCAAGCTGTTCCTGGGAAAAGCCTTTTTCCCGCCGCAGCCGCACAAGGTTATCCGCAAAGGTCATACTGATCTCTCCTTTTGTTTTTGATGGACTTATCATAGCCTGTTCCCCTTTCTGTGCGCTACCAACCTGCGCCTTGCAATTTGTCAACCGCAGGTTGCGTGTGCTTTTTCTGCTCTTCACAAAGCAAAAAGGGCCGCGCCGTGGCGCGGCCCGCAAAACAAGCGGGGAGTGCGGTCAGCGGTTCATCTCGCTCACCGGGCCCGTGGCGTTGTGCTCCCGGATGATGCGGTCGATCTCCTTGAAATCGGAAGAAGGCAGATCGCCCGGCACTGTGTTTTTGACGCTGGATGTGGCGTTACCGAACTGCATGGCTTTCTGCGGATCGCCGTATTTCAACAGGCCGAACAGCACACCCGCCACATAGGCGTCGCCGGAACCGATGCGGTCAATGACGTCGATGTTGGTATAGGGCGGCTCCGTGTAAAACGCGTCCTGCTGGGCGGAATACAGCACTGAGGTGAAATTGTGCTTACGCGGGCTGAGGACCGTGCGCTGGGTGGTGGCGACAATTTTCACGCCGTACTCCTGCGCGTAACTTTTCATGATGTCCTGCAGCTCTCCGGTTTTTTGGAACATACGGCGGCTGGTCTCTTCAGAAACGAACAATACATCCACCAGCGGCAGGATGCCTTTGATGGTCTCTCGTGCTTCGTCTTCACCCCACAGGTTCGCACGGTAGTTCACGTCAAAGGAGATGAGCGCGCCGTTTTCCTTGAATTTTTTCAGCACCTGAATAGCCACGTCGCGCGTGCCCAGCGCCAGGCTGATCCCGCTTAGATGGAACATCCGCGCGGAAGAAAACGCCTCGGCCGGAATATCGTCCATCGTAAGGCCGCAGACGGAAGCGTTGAATCGGTCATACACGATGGTCGGCTTGCGCGGCGCCGCGCCCATCTCATAATAATAGATGCCGAGGCGTGCGCGCGGGTCGTCGTCATACGTTAAATAATCATCCGACACGCCGACGAAGCGGATGCGGTTTTTGATGAAGGTCCCCAGCTCGTTCTGCGGCAAGCGAGAGATGATGCCCGTTCGCAGGCCCATGAGCGCTACGCCGGAGGCTACGTTCAGCTCCGCGCCGCCGGCGCGCTTTTCAAAAATGTCCCCATCCACGATGCGGGCATGACGCGGCGGCGAAAGCCGCAACATGATCTCGCCGAAGGTAATGAGGTCGAACGCCTTTTTTTCCATAGGAAAGCCCTCCATACGGTTATTTTCAATTTCAGTATAGCATAAAACTCCGCGCCTTGCGAGAAGGTTTTGCATTGTGGAACGTGCCTCCCGCCCGCCGCATCAGCACTGTGCAACTCTTGCGCGGGCGGGTTGTAAAAGGTGCGGAAAGGGCACCATGCGGTTTCTTTCTTTTGCTGCGCATGCTATAATAAAAATGTATTGAAAATTTACAAAAGAGCCGGAGCGGCCCGAAGCGGGGTTGCTCCACAAGGTCAAAAAGGAGAGGTTTTTTTGCAGAACAAGGACGAAGCGCTGGGCACACAACCCATTGGCAAGCTGATGCTCAGTCTTGCCCTGCCGGCCGTTGCCGCGCAGTTCATCAACATGCTGTACAATATCGTGGACCGGATCTACATCGGCAACATCCCCGGCACAGGCGCACTTGCGCTGACGGGAGTGGGCGTTACGTTCCCCATCATCCTGCTGGTCTCGGCCTTTGCCGCATTCGCCGGAATGGGCGGCGCGCCGCTGGCTTCCATCCAGCTGGGCGCCGGCAACCGTGAAGGTGCGGAAAAAATTCTGGGCAACTGCTTTTCCATGCTTCTGGTGCTGTCTGTTACACTGACAGTCATTTTCAGCATCTTCAAAACGCCGCTGTTGTATATGTTCGGCGCCTCCGACGCCATCATCGGCTATGCGGAGGACTATATCTCCATTTACCTGGCGGGTACTATTTTCGTACAGCTTGCTCTGGGCCTCAACACTTTCATCAGCGCACAGGGCCACGCCACCGTTGCAATGCTCAGCGTGCTCATCGGCGCGGTCATTAACATCGTGCTGGACCCGGTGTTTATTTTCGTGTTCGGCATGGGCGTTTCCGGCGCGGCGCTGGCTACCATCCTTTCTCAAGCCGTCAGCGCCGCGTGGGTGCTGCGCTTTTTGTTCAGCGCAAAAAGCGGCATCCGCATCCGGCGCGGGAACATGAAGTTCGAAAAGCGTGTGGTTGGCAAGGTCATCGGGCTGGGCATCGCTCCTTTCATCATGCAAAGCACCGAGAGCCTTGTGAATATCACGCTGAACGCCGGACTGCAGCGCTACGGCGGCGACCTGTACGTGGGCAGCATGACCATTATGCAGAGCGTGATGCAGATGCTCGTCATGCCCATCCAGGGCATCACACAGGGCGCGCAGCCTATTATGAGCTACAACTACGGCGCCAAGAATTACAGCCGCGTGCGCAAAACTTTCAGCCTGCTGCTCAAGGTAATGCTGCTCGTTACCGTCTCGGGCTTTGCCCTGGCCGCGCTCCTTCCCGGCGTGCTGGCGCGCATGTTCACTCAGGACGCGGAGCTGCTAGAAATCGTTAAAAAAATGATGCCTATTTTCTTCGGCGGCATTTGGGCCTTCGGCGCGCAAATGGCCTGCCAGACCACCTTTATGGCGCTTGGCCAGGCCAAGATCAGCCTGTTCCTGGCGCTGCTGCGCAAAGTGGTGCTGTTGGTGCCCCTGGCATTGCTGCTGCCTGTTGTCATGGGCGGCAATGTGCTGGGCATCTATATTGCCGAGCCTGTGGCCGACGTGATCGCCAGCTTTACCACGTTGTCCCTGTTCCTCATCAAGCGCAAAACGCTGCTGCCCGACGGCGGCGCACCCGCAAAAAGCAAATAACCCGACGCTTATTTTCAAACGACGGAGGCTGCCGTGAAGCACGATTCCTTTAAAACTTATCTGCACTGGGGGCTCACTGCCTTCGGCGTTGTCGCGTTGAGCATCCTGTTCTTTTTCTCTCTGTTCAAGGTGGGCGCGCTGGTGCATTTTTTCCAAACGCTGCTGGGCATTTTAATGCCGTTTGTGTACGGGCTGGCCATGGCCTATCTGCTGACTCCGGTGTTCAACTGGCTGCACGCGCGCTTTGCGCCCGCGCTGCAAAAACACGTAAAAAATCCACGCCGTGCTGCCCGCGCCGCAAAATTTCTTTCCACGACGCTTTCGGTGCTGCTGGCGCTGCTGCTTGTAGCCGCGCTGCTGTGGATGGTGCTGCCGCAGGTGATCTCCAGCATCGTCGGGCTGGTGGAATCCAATCTGCTGACGAACAGCATCCAGAACGTGACGGGCTGGATCGAGGACACGCTTCAGAACAACCCGCAGTTCGAAGCTGCCGCACAGCGGGTATATGCCGAAGCCGTGGCAGCTCTCACCGCGTGGGTAAAAACGGACATGCTGCCCCAGCTGACGAACCTGATGAGCGGGCTGCTGGGCACCCTGACCTTTTTCAAGAATGTATTCATCGGCATCATCATCGCCATTTATGTGCTCAACAGCAAACAGCTTTTTGCCGCACAGGCCAAAAAATTGCTGTACGGCTGCCTGAGCACCCGCCGCGCCAATATCGTGCTGGATAACGCACGTTTTACTCACCGGGTATTCGGCGGCTTCATCAACGGCAAGCTGCTGGATTCCCTCATCATCGGCATCCTGTGTTTTGTCGGGATGACAGCGCTGCGCATGCCGTATGCGATGCTCATCAGCGTGGTGGTGGGCGTAACGAACATCATCCCGTTTTTCGGGCCGTTTATCGGTGCCATTCCCAGCGGGCTGCTTATCCTTCTCATCGACCCGCTCAAGGCGCTTTACTTCGTGCTTTTTATCCTTGCGCTGCAGCAATTCGACGGCAATATCCTGGGCCCAAAAATTCTGGGCGATTCCACCGGCCTTTCCAGCTTTTGGGTGATGTTCGCCATTCTGCTGGCCGGCGGGCTGTTCGGGTTTGTCGGCATGGTCGTCGGCGTGCCGCTGTTTGCGGTGCTGTACAGCATCCTCTCCGGGCTGGTGTGCCATTCGCTGCGCCGCAGGGGCATGCCGGAGGAAACACAGGCCTATTATGAACTGGACCATGTGGATGAGCGCACACACGACATCCTATACAATGAGGCTCCGGCCCGGCCGGCCGCGGGATCTGCGGACAGGCCTGAATGACCGTCTGTCCGCTTTGAATTGAAAATCGGGGATGTATGATACATCCCCGATTTTATTTTTCCGCTTTCCGGCCGTGCGCTCCGTTTTTTTATACCCGCCAGCCTTCGCCCGCGTTACAGCACCCTTTCCATCACCACAGCCGTATAGCTTCCGTTGTTCACTTCCTCGCCTGTGCGCACAAAACCATTCTTGGTCCAGAATGCCTCGCTTTGGCAGTTTCCTTTGGCAAAGCCCAGCCTGGCACGCCTCAGACCCTGCCGTTTCAAAAAGCAGAGGCACTCTTCGATGATCGCCGTTCCCGTCCCTTTTCCCTGGCTGGCGGAATCCACCATGAAAAGGCCGATGAACGCAGTCTCATCATTGGGATATTTGAGGATCAGGTCCATAACGGCTATCAGCATACTGCCGTCAAAAAATCCAACGTAAAATTTATCTTCTCCGCTTTTCCCCGGCGGCAGAACTTTCATATCCTCCCGGATGCTTTCCAACGTTACACACGGCGGACAATATTTGTAAAATATGGGATTTCCCGCCGAAAGTCGGTACACTGCGCCGACATCGCTGTCACACAGCCTTCTGGCGCCATACCTCGAAGATAACCCGGCGGGCTCCATCCTTTCCCCTTCTTTCTCACCTATGGCTTCATGCTGCTCCGGCTGGAAAACAGGCAGGGCCGCCGCATTTGCGGCGGCCCTGCCTGTATCCGTCTGTTCAGCTTTTTCCCGTATTGCGGCGGTATGCCATGTAACTTTCCAAAATCACCGTCGCCGCCACCGCGTCCAGCACATCCTTACGCTTTTTGCCGTAAGTGCCGTTTTCCGAAAGGATGTTCGCCGCGCTTACGGTCGTCTGCCGCTCGTCCCACAGCTCCACGGGAATGGGCACAATGGCCCGCAGCGTATCGGCCAGCTTATGGCTCTTCTGGGCGCGCGGGCCCTCACTGCCGTCCATGTTTTTCGGCAGGCCGATGACGATCATCCCTACCTCATATTCGCGGCTGGCGTACACGATTTTTTCCGCCACCTTGGCCAGGCTCTTCTCCTCGATGATGCCGATGGGGCTGGCCAGGAACTCGGTGCGGTCACACACAGCAAGGCCCGTTCGGGCATCGCCGTAATCCACTGCCATGATCTTCATTGCATTCTCCCTTCCTGCATGCTTGTATCTCATGCGGAATATACCTTTTATCATACAGGATACGGATGGTTTTTTCAAGCCGCGGCACACCCTGAAGCGCTCTATTTGCCGCCCCGCGCCCGCACACGCAGGCCCGCGATGATATTCATGAGCGACGCCACACAGATAATGCCCAACGCAATTGCACCGGCCTCGGTGAGCACCCGCTGGGCATACTGGCCGAACGCCTCATACTGCCCGCGCACAAGAAAGCTCATCATATAATATAGGTCGCCGCCTGGAATCAGCGGAATGAGCATGGGAACCAGCAGCATGATGACCGGCGCCTTGACAGCGCGCGCCAGCAGCTCGCTGGCCAACGCCGCCGCCAGCGTGGCGAAAAACAGGCCCGCAAAAATATCCAGGCCGTTACAGGTGCAGGCCAGATACACCGCCCACGCCAACGCGCCGCCTCCGGCGGCCAGCAGCAGCTTGCGCCCGCGGATATTGAACAGCACGGCAAACCCAACCGAACCGATGCAGCCCATAAGCGTCTGTACAAAATACCAAGCCATTTTCATCCCCCCATCCGCATCAGCACGGCTGCAAAGCCGATGGCAATGGCCAGAGCCTTGAGCACGGCCTCGCTCAGTCCCAGAAGGCCGGAAATGGTATCGCCGTTGATCATGTCCCGCAGCGAGGTCGTCAGCGCAATGCCCGGAATGAGCAGCATGATGTTGCCGATGATAATCTTATCCGGGTTCTGGCCCAGGCCGAAGCCCACCATCAGCATGACAGCCAGTGCTGCCAGCGCGCTGGCCAGCATACTCTGCAAAATACCGTTGAGCCGCAGCCGCTGGCAAAAGCGCAGCGCGCCGAACAGCAGCATGCCCGAAACGGCCGCCGTCGCAGCGTCGCGTAACGTGCCGCCGAAAAAGACGGAGAACGCCGCTGAGATAACGGCGTACATGGCGCACTGGGCGGCGTCCGGGTAAGCCGGGGCATTGCGTACCTCCTCCACCGCCTGCCGGAATTTTTCCGGCGGCAGCGGGCCTGCGCACAGTCTGCGCGAGAGCGCGTTCACCCGTTCCACACGGCCCAGGTCCGTATCCCGCGCGCGGATGCGCCGCGTTTGTGTAAGTGCGCGCCCCTCCGGTGTGCGCACCGTCAGCACGATGCTGGACGTGATGGTAAAAACGTCCGCCTGCGCAAAACCATACACCATACACAACCGGGTGAGGGTATCCTCCACGCGCATCACCTCGGCACCGCTGGTCAAGAGCAGTTCACCCATGTCCAGAATGCACGCCAAAAGCGCGCCGTCCTGCGTTTCCGCCTCGCCCGGCGGCGCGGCGGCCTGTCCCTGTGCCATGCGTTTCCCCTCCGCAAAATCCACAATTTTTCCGGCGGCATCCGCGGGCGCGGGGCCCGCGTGAACCACACAAAGCGCGGCACAGCGTGCCGCGCTTTCTGTTTTTACTCCGTGATCTCCAGCACCAGGTGTTCAATGGCCGTATGCCGGTTCATATATACCACATTCAGACGGCCGTCCCTGTCCCTGCACATGGCGGGCTGGCATTTATTTCCCGGCGCGGCGGCCAGTTCGATAAGGTTTTTCCAGGTTTTTCCCTCATCCTTCGAATAGGCCAGCGTCAGCGGGCTGCGCTCGTGCCAGTCTGCCACAGGCGTGTCGTTGTAGGCCATCAGGATGGTGTCTTTGTCCCAGCTGATGACATCGATCTTCGATTCGTTATTGAGGATGGTTGTGGGCACAGGCTGCGTCCAGGTTTTGCCGCCGTCCCGGCTTTCGGCTGTATACGACACCAGTGATTTCACGCCCGCGCCCCAGCCCGTACTGCCCGGACAGGTACGCGTGAACATACGGATGGTGCCGTCCGGCCGAAGGCAAAGCGCCGGCTCCCGGATGAGATTGCCGTCGTCCGCAGAGAGGATGGGGCCTTTTTCCCATGTCTCGCCGTCGTCGTGGGAAAGATAGATACGAACCGCGCCGAAATATTTATCCGGAAGCTCACTGCTTGTGGAGGCGAACACGATGGTGCCGTCATCCAGCAGGACGCTGTCGTTGGAGGCGTGGCCGCTCTGGATGCCCGCGGGCTGCGCCGGCTCCCATGTGCGGCCGCCGTCCTTCGTTTTGCGTGTCCACAGCTCGTCCCGGCCGTTGCACCAGGTGGTGAAGTTCACCTCGGTGTCCAGAAATTTTGCGAACAGGAGAATGATCTCCCCCTTTTTGTTTTTGAGAAACACCGGGTCATGGCAGCAATAACGGATGTCACAGCCCACGGCGTCCGGGTTCGACCATTCTTTTGCGCCCGGCTCCAGCACAGACACCCAGTCTTTGGCGTCGCGGCCCATGGGGTCGCCGTTCCACTGCAAAAAGCCGCCGTTCCATACGGCCAGCAGATTGCCGTTGTCCGCCAGCGTCAGGCTGGGCATATGATAGCACTGGCGCTCGTCGAACCACTCGACGACCCACTTTCTGTCTATGATCTTTGCCTGCATCATATTTCTCCTTTTTTAACAATGGGAAGCTTGCTGGGACAGCAGCCGCCCTGAATTTCTTTGCGTTGCCGGGCCGGCAGGGGCTTCTTTCCGCAGTTTTTCAACAACGGAAAGTGCTTTGCGGCCAACGGCTCTTCCGTTTTTGGCAAATATGTTTCTGTTTATGCGGAAAAACGCCCGCGTTCAAGCCCCCGGCGCGGCCTGCTTCGCGGAGCGCATGGCCCCGCGGCACAGCAGCACCGTGCCCACCTGGGTGAGCGTCAGCACAAGCAGGCTCCACACCTGCACGCCCACATCCTCGCCCACATATACGTTCATAACGATGATGATGGAAAGCCCCACACAGCGCCCAAGCTCCAGAACGGTATCGTTGACAGCCAGCAGCTCGGGCCGGTGGTCGTCCATCTCGGGCACCAGCTGCATCATATCCAGAAAAGTGCTGTATGTGGAATTCTCCAGAAAGCCCGCAAAAAACGAATTGACCACTGTATATAGAATAACCGTCATCGGGCTGAGATGCAAGATGCAAAGTGCGGCAATGCCTGTGAGCACCGCTACCGCGATACCCATATACCGTACCCGGTTCGCCAGTGAAAGGATGCGGCTGGCGATGACGTAGGAAGCGATGGCCGCCGCGGCTGAAAGGAAGGTATTGAAGCCCACCAGCAGCTCATTTTTCACCATCTGGTACAAAACGATGCTGAGGATGAACGTGAACGCACCTTCTCTCACCCCTTTGCAGCCCTGCGCAGCCAGGCTGTACAGCAGATGCCGGTTGCGTCCAATGGCGCGCAGCGTGCGGGGATAGTCCACCTTATGCGCGCCCGCCATACGGCGCTTGGGCAGCCGCAGCGCCAGCGCACAGGTGACGGCGGACACGGCAAACGACAGCCCGAACACCGCCATATAGCCCCGCGTACCGCCCACTGTGTCGATGATGAAACCCGCCAGCAGCGGGATGGTGAGGTTGACGACGTTGGCACAGATGTTCACAATGGCAAGGCCGCTGTCCCGGTTGGAAAGGTCTGTGGAATCCGACAGCAGATGGCCGTAGCTCAGCCAGTAGCAGCCGTCCGCAAGGCCCGCCAGAAGCCCAAGCCACAAGTGCCAGCGCGAGGCGTTGTCCCCCAGCACGATCAGCAGCAGATACAGCACATTGTAGCCCAAAATACCCAGCACCGCCGTCACGCCGGAATCCGTGCGCTGCAAAAGCCCTGCCGCCAGCAGCATGGCCGCCGCGCTGCCCAGGAAAAACGTGGCGTTATACATCACCACGACCTTTACGTCGCCCGTCTGCCCCAACAGCATCGTATTGATAAATACATGGGGCAGGCCGTAAAATACCAGAAAACACGCATGCACCGACAAAAAACGGTAAAATCCGCCGCCCAGCGTCTCGCCGTTCACCAGCACCTTCAGATAGCCAATAAATGCCCTTATTTTTTTGCTCATGCCGGGGTCTCCCCTTCCGCCCCCGGCGCGGGCATGCGCAGCAGAACAGCTTCCATGCTGGGCACATCTACCGGCACCCGAACGCCTGTTCCCGCCGCTTCACACACAGCGGCCTGCGGCGCGGCCTGTTCTACGTGCGAACGCCAGACCTCCGCGCTTTCCGGCGCAGTTCCCGCAGAAAACGCCAGCTCCACAGCGTCGGCATCATCCGTGCTGCCGTTTACAAGGTAGACATCCAATCCCCCGTCCCGTACAAAGCAGTACGGCTCCAGATACGGCGCGCCGCACACCAGCGGAAACGGCGCGCCCGCTGTGCGCAGCACGTCGTGCAGCACAGCCTGGCGCATGCTGTTCAGCAGCATGGGCGGGATGGATACAGAGCTTTCAAAATTCCCGAAGGGATAGACGAGTACGCGGCCGTCCACCACCACCTGGCCGTGGGCGGTACGGCGGCGGAAAGAATCGTACAGCGCAGTATATTCGTTCACCTGTGCGCCCTGCGCATAGGTCACATCCAGCGCGTCGCTGCACGAGACGATGGCCGAGGCCCGTGCGTTTTTACGCCCGCGGTAGGTCTTGCCGTTCGTCACCTGCTCATAGGCGTAGCCGCCGTCGTTTTGGCGCAGCCAGCGCACGCTCTCAATGCCCGCAAGGCGGCCAAGTCCCATTTCGCACAATGTCCGGGCCGCGTCTCCGTTCAAAATAACGAAATTATTAGCGAACAGCCGCGCCAGCGTTCCCGCATCCCAATTGCGCAGCACCTGGCCGGATGCCGCCACTATCTGACCCGTCAGTTCGGGGCTGCCGGCGTAAGCATAGGGCACGCCCATGGCGGGCAGCAAGCCGGCAAAAAACGCCTCCTGCGGATACAGCTCCTCCATGGAAGAGCCTTCCCGCGTGTGCAGCGTGTATGAAGAACAGGGGCTGTACAGTACGCGTACCCCCAGGCGCTCCTCTTTGAACACACCGCTGCGGGACAGGGCATTCAGATAGGGCTTTGTACGGTGCAGCATCTGCTGATAGCCGTCCTCCCAAACGATGCCGTTGCCGTTGAGGTCATACAAGTCGATGGTGATGCCCGCCAGATCCAGCGGCAGTGCGCTCAGCAACTGGAAACGCGTGAACCGGCGGGATTTCGAAAACAATGAGAACGGAAAGTTTTCCAGCTCCGGGTATACCTCGGTCTCCGATGGGAGCATTACACGGGTGAGCATAGACACCATATTGAATCCGTGCAGATAGTTCGACGGGGAATTTTCCTGATATCCGGGCAGATGCACACGGTCCACAGGCGGGCGTCCGGCCGCAAGCGTGTGCAGCAATGCATGCCAGTCGCGCCCCTCGGCGGCGTGGATGTGCGGAGCCGAGCTCATGAGGCCCACCTTCGCCTGCTTTGACGCAGCGCGCACCGCCTGTCCGATGGCTCCGGCGGCGCTGAGCATCGTCTCACGACTCACATCCAGCCATATCTTCCGATAAGGATGCGGCTCGCCGGGACACAGCACGCCTGCCAGAAATTCTTCCCGCGTCAGCGGCTTGCCCGCGCGGGCGCTGTACAGCTTCATATGCTCGTCACAAAAGCAGCCTCCCCACGCAAGAGGCTCGTGGTTATGCAGACGGAAGTCGTCCTCCACCCAAAGGATGGAGGGCTCCAGCTCCGCATAGCGCGCGTACAGCCGGGCGATGTATTTCTGCCATTCGCCGCACAGCGGGCAGACGCACAGCTTCGCTTCATTTCCCTCCACATCCACCATGGGGCGAAAGTTCTGCTCCGGCCGCAGCGTTTTGCCAAGGTCCGCGTGCATGACGCTGTGCCACTGGTTAACAGACATCGTAACACCTTTTTCGGCCAGCAGCGCGCTGATTTTGCGCATCATTGCAAGATACACGTCCTGCTCGTCAAAGCTCATATGGCCGGTGTTGATCTCCTCCACGTTGGCGAATACAGCCACGTCGTCGATATCCGCCTCGTCCACATAGCGCAGCAGCGCCGGGATCTCCTCGGCATCGTTGAAGCCGGGGTCGCAGCAGAAGCGGAAAATATATTGAAATGGATCTTTTTTCATAGGGCGGCAGCCCTCCTGTCTGTGAAATGCGGCCGCGCCGCGCGCGGCAAAAAGAGTCAGCCCTGTTCTACGGGCACGCCGTAGAACGAGAGCATGGGCATGCGCATGCAATCGCTTGGGATGGCCGCACCCGGGTTCATGCGCCATGCGCCATGCAGGCGCGCATCCGCGCCAAGCGGGCGTTCAAAAGTGATGGTCAGGCTGTCCGTGCCCGTCTCATACGCTTTCGGGGCGGCAAGGCCCTGCGCGTCCTCGGCTTCAAAGGGCAGCAGGGCCGCGGGCACGCCAAAGGGATTGAGCCAGTTGCGGATGCGCGAAAAGCGAACCGTCACCGTGTCCGGGGCAGTCTGAACCACGGATTCCGGCTCCGGCGCCATCCAGTCCACATCGCGCCCGTAGCATTCGGCCATCGCGGCGCGGGCGCACCGTTCCCCCACCACAAGATTGCCCTCTGAAGCATTGTGGATGAAGTCATACAGCGCAAGGTCCGCGGCCGGCACCACGGTCACATGCTCCAGCGTGTGCCACGCCTGGCGCTGCGCCTCACGCACCATGCCCCACTGGCGGTCCAGCTTTTCACTCGGGCCCTCCATGCAGCGGTTGAGCTGCACAGTGAGGAACGGCAGCTCCGGCTGGCCCAGCGCCGCGCGTGTGTGCCGCACGAAAGCCGCAAACCGCTCCAGATATGTCTGCGCGCTGTCCTCGTAGCCCTCGGCCTCGCCCTGATACCACAGCACCGCCTTGGGATGGATGTCGTAATCTGCCAGCATCTCCAGCATATTGGTGAAAAGCGCGCCGTTTTCCTCCGGGTTCCACCAGCGCAGCGGCGCGCCGCCGTAAGCGCATGGAACAAGGCCGATGGGATACCCCAGCTCTCGCTTGAGCCGCTTTGCGAAATGCAGCCACGGGCTGTGGCCCGGGTTGTGGTTCTCATAATGGCCGACGTGCAGGGCGTTCGTCGTCTCGCCCAGCGGATGAGTTGCAAGCTCCCACCGGGCGCTCGTGCGCAGCACGTGCACGCCCAGCTCAGGGTCGTCCGCTACCGGGTTTTTTGCGCGGCCCGCCGCATTGCTCTGCCCCGCGATGACGAACACATCGCCCACGCCCACATTGTGCACCATATCGCCGCGTGTGCAGGAGAGGCCGTCCCAGCCCTCGTAATCCATATACGTCTCAATGCGGTACAGCCCGCCCGCCGGTACCCGCGGAAAGGTTATCGTCCAGTTTTCGCTGTCCAGCACCGTACATTCCGTCCACGGAACGACGGATTCCCCTGTGCTCTCCAGCGCTACACGGGCCTTCACGGTCGTTTTCGCATGCGGCACGGCCGAAAATTGCAGCGGCAGCTCCTGCGACAGATGCACCAGATGATATTTTCCCTCCAGCCGAATGCACGCCGTACCGTCCGGCCCCTGCTGAAAGATCTGCCACGGGGCCGCGCCCCGCGTAATGGTCACGCCATAGTCCATCCTGTATCCCCTCTTTTTCTTTTTATCCAAGTCACCGGCTCTGCCGTCAGACATACCAGTCCGCGCTCGCCATGGGCCGCACGTCGTCCAGCGGGCGCGGCGCATGCACGCTGTGGAGCCACCGCAGCGCCCCGTCCTGCCCGCGCCGCAGCA
>OLPX01000223.1_pt1 | contig 63792 bp, 64 predicted proteins | sample 1672491 | NCBI WGS metagenome assembly OLPX01 (sample SAMEA3136692, study PRJEB25190) | human gut metagenome | biome: human gut; feature: human-associated habitat; material: faeces | place: Austria | collected 2013
AACGCAGAAACCAGAATGCGCAGGTATAATAACCGCTCTGCGGCTATTATACCATGCCCGCTGTTTGGCGGCAACTTGAAATCCGCGGTCAGTAAGATGTGCCAATGCCCGCAAAAAATCATTGACTCCGCCGCCCCAGTATGCTATAATCCAAATCAATTTTATAAAACTAAACCGTTGAAGCGGGGATAACGGCAATGATGCCTTTACAGAGAGCCTGTGATGCTGAGAGTCAGGTGAGAAACAAGTTGTCAAATGGGCCGCTGAGGGTGCAGTCAAATGGGAGAAATCCCAGAGTATTCTGCAACGTGCTGGCATACGTCAGTTGCCGGGGATATGAAGGTATCCCGCCGAGCGCACGGGTCATTCCGTGAAATCAAGGTGGCACCGCGGATCGTGCCGTACTTCTATCAGTACGTGATTCGTCCTTGACAGAAACCGACTATTTTTCTGTCAAGGGCGTTTTTGTTTCCGGAAAAACGAAAACAGGCGGGCGGCCGAAACGTCCCCCGAAAGCTCCTTTGGCAGAAAGCGCCAGAGGAGTTTTTCTTTTTCAGGAGGCAGAGACTATGAAAATTTCACCGACTCTCGAAGAAGTCATGGAGCTTGCGGCAGGCGGCCGGTACCAGGTGGCGCCGGTAAGCTTGGAGATCCTGTCCGACTTTACCACGCCTATCGAGGCAATGAAAATACTGAAAAACGTGTCAACCCACTGTTATATGCTGGAATCGGCCATGGCGAACGACAGATGGGGCCGCTACACCTTTCTGGGCTTCGATCCGAAACTGGAGATCACCTGCATGAACGGGGAGATGAAGGCCGGAAGCCTCACCTTCCATACGGACGATCCCTCCGGCCAGATCCGCCAGATCCTTTCCGAGTACAAAAGTCCGCGGTTTGATTTCCTTCCGCCGTTTACCGGCGGACTTGTGGGCTACTTTTCCTATGACTATCTGGGATACGGTGAGCCGGCCGTCCGCTGTGAGACAAAGGACACCGAGGCCTTTAAGGACGTCGACCTGATGCTGTTTGACAAGGTGATCGCCTTCGACCACCTCTGCCAGAAAATTATCCTGATTGTCAACATGTCCTTAAAAGAGCCGGAAACCGGATACAACAAGGCCATCCTGGAGTTAAGACAGCTTTCCGACCTTCTCCACAGCGGAGAAAAGAAGAAAGAGCCGGCCGGAACGCTCATCGGGGAAGTCACGCCGCTCTTTGAAAAAGAAGAATTCTGCGGCATGGTAAAAAAGGCAAAGCACTATATCCATGAGGGCGATATTTTCCAGATCGTGCTTTCCAACCGCCTGTCCGCCCCCTTTGAAGGCAGCTTATTCAACACCTACCGGGTGCTTCGGACGATTAACCCGTCTCCGTACATGTTCTATTTTTCCGGCACCGATGTGGAGGCGGCGGGGGCCTCGCCGGAAACCCTGGTGAAGCTGGAAAACGGCGTTCTGCACACCTTTCCGCTTGCGGGCACCAGGCCGAGGGGGAAAACCGAAGAAGAGGACAGACGGCTGGAGGAAGAGCTTTTAACCGATGAAAAGGAGCTTGCCGAGCACAACATGCTGGTGGATTTAGGCCGGAACGACCTTGGCAAAATCAGCCGGTTCGGCACCGTGAAGGTCGAAAAGCTCCATTCCATAGAGCGGTTTTCCCATGTCATGCATATTGGTTCCACGGTGCGGGGAGAAATCCGGGAGGACTTTGACGCCTTAGACGCCATCGAAGCCGTGCTTCCGGCCGGAACCTTGTCCGGTGCTCCGAAAATCCGGGCCTGTCAGCTCATCGGCGAGCTGGAAAACAATAAGCGGGGCATCTACGGCGGCGCCGTCGGCTACATTGACTTTGCCGGGAACATGGATACCTGCATCGCCATCCGCCTTGCATATAAGAAAAACGGCCGGGTGTTCGTGAGAAGCGGGGCCGGGATCGTGGCGGATTCGGTTCCGGAAAAAGAATATGAAGAGTGCTTAAACAAGGCAAAATCCTCACTCCGGGCCCTGGAGCTTGCACAGGAGGCGGAATTATGATTCTTCTCATTGATAATTACGACAGCTTTTCCTATAACCTCTACCAGCTCATCGGAGAGCTTGACGAAGAGATCCGGGTCATAAGAAACGATGAGATGACCGTGGAAGAGATTCGAAACCTAAATCCTGGCCGCATCATCCTGTCGCCGGGGCCAGGACGGCCGGAGGACGCCGGAATTCTCATTGAGGCCATCCGCACACTCGGGAAAGAAATTCCTATGCTCGGCGTCTGCCTGGGTCATCAGGCCATCTGCGCGGCCTTCGGAGCCACGGTCTCATACGCGAAAAAGCTGATGCACGGGAAACAGTCGGAAGTGACCTTCGATACGGACTGCCCGTTATTTAAAAATTGTCCGCCAAAAGCCTTAGCGGCCCGCTACCATTCCCTTGCGGCCGACGCCGCCACGCTGCCGGAATGCCTGAAAATCACCGCGGTCACAAAGGACGGAGAGGTGATGGCCGTACAGCACAGGGAATTTCCCATTTTCGGCGTACAGTTCCATCCCGAATCCATTATGACACCGGACGGAAAGACCATGCTATATAATTTTCTGAAGGAGATATAAGCCATGATAAAAGAAGCCATCGTGAAAATCGTAAACAAAGAAGACCTGACCTACGATGAGGCCTATACGGTCATGAATGAAATCATGAGCGGCCAGACGTCGCCCACCCAGAACGCCGCCTTCCTTGCGGCCCTGTCGACGAAAAGCGCCAGAGCGGAGACCACCGACGAAATTGCCGGCTGTGCGGCGGCCATGAGGGCGCACGCCACAAAGGTGGAGACTGGCATGGAGCTTTTTGAGATTGTCGGCACCGGCGGCGACAACGCCCACAGCTTCAACATTTCCACGACTTCCGCCCTTGTGGCGGCGTCCGGCGGCATGAAGGTGGCAAAGCATGGAAATCGCGCCGCTTCCTCCCAGTGCGGGACGGCAGACTGCTTAGAGGCCCTCGGCGTAAACATCTACCAGAGCCCGAAGCGGTGTCTGGAGCTTTTAAATGAAGCCGGAATCTGCTTCTTTTTCGCCCAGAAATACCATACTTCCATGAAATATGTCGGCGCAATCCGAAAGGAACTGGGATTCCGCACCGTGTTCAATATTTTAGGCCCGCTCACGAACCCCGGAACGCCCTCCATGCAGCTTCTCGGCGTGTATGACGATTATCTCGTGGAGCCGCTTGCCCAGGTACTCATAAACCTCGGCGTCCGCCGCGGCATGGTTGTCTACGGCCAGGATAAGCTGGATGAAATCTCCATGAGCGCGCCCACGTCCATCTGCGAAATCAAGGACGGCTGGTTTAAAACCTCGGTCATCGCGCCGGAGGACTTTGGCTTTAAACGCTGTGCAAAAGAAGAACTGAAAGGCGGTACGCCGGAGGAAAATGCGAAGATTACGCTGGATATTTTAAACGGAGGGAGAGGGCCGAAGAGGGATGCCGTTTTGATGAACGCAGGGGCGTCACTTTATATCGGCGGAAAGGCCGGGACCATGAAAGACGGCATCGCCCTGGCCGCAGAGCTTTTGGACTCCGGAAAGGCCCTCGAAACGCTTCATAAGCTGAAAGAAATCAGCAGCCGGCCGGAGGTGGAGGAATGACAATCCTGAATCAGCTTGCGGAACATGCGAAAGAGCGCGTCAGCGAAGCAAAAAAACGTCTGCCGGAGAGCGAGCTAAAGAGGCAGGCCGAAGCCATGAAAAAAGGCGGCTTTTCCTTTGAGGAAGCCCTGAAAAAGCCAGGGCTCTCCTTTATCTGTGAGTGCAAAAAGGCGTCGCCGTCCAAAGGGCTTATCGCCCCGGTCTTTCCCTATCTGGAGATCGCAAAGAAATACGAAGCGGCAGGCGCCGACTGCATTTCTGTTTTGACGGAGCCGAAATGGTTCCTGGGAGCCGACCAGTATCTAAAAGAGATTGCTGCCGCCGTCTCCATTCCATGCCTGCGGAAGGACTTTACCGTGGACGAATACATGATTTATGAGGCGAAGGTTCTGGGAGCCGGGGCCGTGCTCCTGATCTGCTCTCTGCTGGAAGAGGGACAGCTTGAGGAATATCTGGCCGTCTGCGAAGAACTGGGGCTTTCGGCGCTTACGGAAGCCCACGATGAAAAGGAAGCCGCCATGGCCGTAAGGGCCGGGGCCAGGATCATCGGCGTCAACAACCGGAATTTAAAGGATTTTACGGCGGACACGGAAAACAGCCGGAGACTCCGGGACATGATCCCGCAGAACGTGCTGTTTGTTTCCGAAAGCGGCGTGCGGGATGCCGAAGACGTGAGAAAGCTTAAGGAAATCGGAGCCGACGCCGTGTTAATCGGCGAGGCGCTCATGCGTGCACCGGATAAGAAAAAGGCGCTTTCCGCCTTAAGAGGTGAACAATGACAGGAATCAAATTCTGCGGGCTGAAAAATCCAAGTGACATTGAGGCCGCAAACTCCTTAGAGCCGGAGTACGTGGGCTTTGTCTTTGCGCCGAAAAGCAGGCGCTTTGTGACGCCGGAGGAGGCCTGTGAGCTGAAACGTCTCTTAAGCCCGAAAATCCAGGCTGTCGGCGTATTCGTGGACGAACGGCCGGAAGTAATAGCTGAACTTTTAACATACGGCGTCATCGACATGGCACAGCTCCATGGGACAGAGAGCCCGGAGGACATCAGACGCCTCAAAGAAATCTCTGGAAAGCCGGTCATAAAGGCCTTTCTCATAAAAACCGCGGAGGATGTCCGAAAAGCCATGCAAAGCCCTGCCGACTATGTGCTGTTGGACTCCGGCATGGGGACGGGCACCGTCTTTGACTGGGAAATGATAAAGGGCATGGAAAGGCCGTATTTCCTTGCCGGAGGGCTGGAACCTGGAAACGTGGGGCAGGCCATCAGGCGGCTTTCGCCCTTTGCCGTCGACGTGAGCTCCGGCATTGAGACAGACGGAGTGAAAGATTTACGAAAGATGGCGGAGTTTTCTGCCGCCGTCAGAAAGGAAGAGAGAGTATGACAAATCCAAACGGACGTTTCGGCATCCACGGCGGCCAGTACATCCCGGAAACGCTGATGAACGCGGTCATTGAGCTGGAGGAGGCCTATAACCGATATAAAAACGATCCCGAATTCAACCGGGAGCTTTCCAACTTATTCAACGAATACGCAGGCAGGCCGTCCAGGCTCTACTATGCGGAAAAGATGACAAAGGATCTTGGCGGCGCGAAGATCTATTTAAAGCGCGAGGACTTAAACCACACCGGCGCCCACAAAATCAACAACGTCTTAGGCCAGGCGCTGCTTGCAAAGAAAATGGGGAAAACCCGCCTGATTGCCGAGACGGGAGCCGGCCAGCACGGTGTCGCATCGGCCACGGCCGCGGCCCTCATGGGCATGGAATGCGTCGTTTTTATGGGCGAGGAGGACACGATCCGGCAGGCCTTAAACGTGTACCGCATGCGGCTTTTAGGTGCCGCAGTGGTGCCTGTGAAGACCGGCACGGCCACCTTAAAGGACGCCGTTTCCGAGGCCATGAGAGAGTGGACATCGAGGATTTCCGACACCCATTACTGTCTCGGCTCCGTCATGGGCCCCCACCCGTTCCCGACCATTGTCCGGGACTTCCAGTCGGTGATTTCAAAGGAGATAAAGGAACAGATTTTAGAAAAGGAAGGGCGGCTCCCGGATGCCGTCATCGCCTGCGTGGGCGGCGGCTCCAACGCCATCGGAAGCTTTTATCATTTTATTGAGGACAAAGACGTCCGCCTGATCGGCTGCGAGGCGGCGGGAAGAGGCATCGACACCTTCGAGACGGCGGCCACCATTGCCACCGGCCGGCTCGGTATTTTCCATGGCATGAAATCCTATTTCTGCCAGGATGAGTACGGCCAGATCGCCCCTGTCTATTCCATTTCGGCCGGCCTTGACTATCCCGGCGTCGGCCCGGAGCACGCCTATCTTCATGACATCGGACGGGCCGAATACGTGCCGGTCACGGACGAGGAAGCCGTGTGCGCCTTTGAATATCTGGCGCGGACGGAAGGGATTATCCCGGCCATCGAATCGGCTCACGCCGTGGCCCATGCCATGAAGCTGGCGCCGGCCATGGGGAAAGACCAGATTCTCGTCATCACCATTTCCGGCAGGGGAGACAAGGACTGCGCCGCCATTGCCCGTTACAGAGGGGAGGATATCCATGAGTAAGATAAAGAACGCATTTGAAAACGGAAAGGCATTCATCGCCTTCATCACCTGCGGCGACCCGGATCTTGAGACCACCGCAGCGGCCGTCCGCGCCGCCGTCACAAACGGCGCCGACCTCATCGAGCTTGGAATTCCCTTTTCCGACCCCACCGCCGAGGGGCCTGTGATCCAGGGGGCGAACCTGCGGGCGCTGACGGGCGGTGTCACCACCGATAAGATTTTTGCCTTTGTAAAAGAACTGCGGAAAGACGTGACCGTGCCCATGGTGTTCATGACCTACGCCAACGTGATTTTTTCCTACGGTGCCGGCCGCTTCCTTTCTGCCTGTCAGGAAATCGGAATCGACGGGCTCATCCTGCCGGATCTGCCCTTTGAGGAAAAGGATGAATTCCTTCCGGTCTGCCGGGAGTACGGGGTTGACCTCATATCCTTAATCGCCCCCACGTCGGAAAACCGCATCGCCATGATCGCAAAGGAGGCCGAGGGCTTTTTATACATCGTTTCCAGCCTTGGCGTGACGGGGACGAGAAGCGAAATTAAAACCGACCTGGAATCCATCATAAAAGTTGTCCGTGAAAACACCGACATTCCCTGTGCCATCGGCTTCGGGATTTCCACGCCCGAGCAGGCAAAAAAGATGGCAGACATCTCCGACGGCGCCATCGTCGGCTCGGCCATCATAAAGATTTTGGAACAATACGGGAAAGAGGCGCCGTCTCACATCGGCGCTTATGTGAAGTCCATGAAGGATGCACTGCGGTAGAAGAGAGAAAATTTTGATTTTATTTGAATATTTAAAATGAATTTACATGAAAATAGGCTGTTTTTAAAAAATTATTCTTGCTGTGGAAGATATATGTATGAAGATTGAACAAAATATGGTTATGAAAAAAGAATAGACTTATCGCTCGATGAATGATAAAATGCAAAAAAGGAGGTTATGTTATGAGTTCAGTAACTGCAAGAATAAAAGAAATCAAGCAACCTCGTGGCGGATATATCAAACCCTCACATTTTGATTTTATCCAAATAAGTGATGAAAAAATTTTAAGTGAGGACGAAAACATTCATGCTTCTGTCATTGGTATGGCAGTAGACTACTTAACCCGTTATGAAATGGGAGTTAATCTTGAAGATGCCTTTGCTATATCGTGTTATGGTGCAGAAAGGGCAAGCAAATTAGGATGTAAAGGCGCACTTAAAGAAGCACAAAAATATCTTAATCAAATAAAAGGGCTGGATGATAAGTCTATTGTAAATGCATGCAAAATGGTTACTTTTGATGTTTGGTTCAGAAATCCAAAGGAAGCTTTATTGGCTAAAACCGCTTCTGAAACTAATCCAGACTTAAATTCGATTAAGAATATTCGTATCATGGTTGAGCGGAGTGTAGCATTTTGGAATGAATATGGACCGATAATTAAAGATGGGTTTACTTTTGAACCGACTGGATATACAAAGACAGTAGATTCAGGTGATGGGGATTTTTTAACAGAAGATACATTATGGGATTTTAAAGTTTCAAAATCAAAACCCACAAACAAACATACTTTACAACTGTTAATGTATTGGATCATGGGTCAACATTCTGGCAAACCAGAATATAAGAAAATTACTAAAATGGGAATTTTTAATCCGAGATTAAATACAATACACATACTAAGGATAGAAAATGTGTCTGAGGATATTATTAAAGAGATAGAATCAGATGTTATTTGCTATTGAAAGCAGGTTTTGATACATATTAAGATAGTAAAGTAGTAAATCTAAAACAGCTATAAAGGATAACCATTATATAGGCTATCTTTTATAGCTGTTTTCCCTGTTATCGTCAGATCATAAATAGTTGGCGTCGTTTCTGTACTGCCTCATTCTTCATGCACATACATCCGCGACATCTCCTCGTCCCCGTCGCCCTGCACCATGCAGAGAAACTCCCAGCCGTACCGCTCATAAAACGAGGTATGGCCGGTAATCAGATAAAGCGTCGGGATTCCGAGCGCCTTCATGTCCGCGCAGATAAAAGAGAGAAGCGAGCCTGCGATGCCATGTCCGCGGAACTCTTCCTCCACATACAGCGCGCAGAGGTTGGGCGACAGATCCTTCCGGTCATGAAAATCATTCTCAATAATTCCGGCGCCGCCGATGATCGCACCGTTCTCCATCACAAGATACCACTGGGGAACAGCTCCCTTATTTAACAGGCATTCCGCCATGCTTTCCTCATACGCCTCTTTTGGGATCCCCCATTTGGAATGAAACCACGCCGCGGCCTCGCCTGCCATGTGTTCCTGATCCCTCAGTTTTACAATTTCCATTTCGTTTTCCTCCCGTATCCTTTCTTTACCCAGCATACCACAGGCCGAACCATCCAACAACTGTTTTCACACCATAAGAAACTTCCTATGGATCCCATAAACGGATAAGTATTGGAGACAAAAAACAATCCGTGATATAGTAAAGATAAAGAAAATGTACGGAATAAAAAGGAGGAACAGCATGGAGATCAAAAAGACAGCCATGGCCGGGACGCTGGAATCCAGCGACGTCCAGGTCACCATTGAACCGTCGGAGAACGGCATCGAAATTCTCCTGGAAAGCAGCGTCATGAGACAGTTCGGAAGACAGATCCGGGCAGTCGTAAAAGAGACGTTAGAGCGGCTGGAGGTAACAAATGCGAGGGTGGCGCTGGTGGATAAAGGCGCCCTGGACTGCACCATAAAAGCCCGCGTGGAGTGTGCCGTGTTCCGCGCCTGCGAAAAGACCGAAAATTACCCGTGGGGAGGTGCCATCCGATGAGCCATCCGAACAAAAAAAGACTGAGACGTTCCATGATGTTTTTAAACTGCCAGAAACCGGCGCTCATCAAGGATCCCTATATCTATAAGCCGGATTCCATCATGCTGGATTTAGAGGACGCTGTGGCCGAAAACCAGAAGGACGCGGCCAGGTTCTCCCTCTATCATGCATTAAAAGAGATCGACTACCGCGGCGTAGAGCGTGTCGTCCGCATCAACGGCCTCGACACGCCCCACTGGAAAGAAGACATCCGCGTCTGCGTGGCCGGCGGCGCCGACGTAATCCGCATCGCCAAAACTGAAACGGCAAAGGATGTGCATCTGGTGGAGGAACATGTCCTGGCGGCAGAAAGAGAATTTGGCAGGCCGGAGGGCAGCACGCTTTTAATGGCGGCGCTGGAGTCCTGCCGCGGCGTTTTAAATGCTCTGGAGGTTTCCGAGTCGTCGGAGCGGCTGATCGGCATCGCCTTATCCGGCGGCGACTACACGAAAGACCTCCAGACCCACATCACCGGGACGGGCGTCGAGCTTCAGGGCGCCAGACAGCACATGATAATGGCAGCCAGAGCGGCCGGCGTCCAGTGCTGGGACACGGTATTTACGAATCTCGACGACATGGAGGGCTTTGAGCGGGAGACCGAGATGATTAAACTCATGGGCTTTGACGGAAAATCCTTAATTAACCCGAGGCAGATCGCCATTGTCCATAAAATCTTTACCCCGACGGAAAAAGAAGTGATTTTCGCAGAAAAAGTCGTGCGGGAGATCGACGAAAAGAAGGCGAAAGGCATCGGCGTTTTCACCGTGGACGGGAAGATGATCGACATTGCCTTTTACGACGGTGCAAAACGGACGCTCGCCATGGCAGAGGCGGCCGGCGTCTATTTCAACAGGGCATAAGGAGGGCTTTTACATGAAGAATGCAGTCGGAAGAGAAATCCCGGAGGAAATCCTGCGGGAGACAGGAAAAGACATCTTCCGGGGCGCCTATGCCCTGGACGGCTATGAATACAAAAAAGCGGCGCCGAAGGTACGCGCCCTTGTGGATCCGAAGCGGGAAAAACTGGTGCCTTCCATAAAAGAGGCACTGGAAAAATGCGGCATCAAAGACGGCATGACCCTTTCGTTTCACCATCACTTCCGTGAGGGCGACTATGTGGTAAACATGGTGATGGAAGAGGTGCACCGCATGGGCATCAAGGACATCACCATCTGCGCCAGCTCCCTGGGAAAAGCCAACGACGCCATTGTGCCATATATCGAGGACGGCACGATCACAGGCATCCAGTCCTCCGGCGTCCGCGGGAAAATCGGCGAGGCCATCTCCGCCGGGCGGCTTAAAAACCTTGCAATCATGCGCTCCCACGGCGGCCGCGTCCGGGCCATCGAAACTGGCGAAGTCCATATCGACATCGCGTTCATCGGCGCGCCCACCTGCGACGAGTACGGAAACTGCCGGGCAAACGGTGGAAAAAGCGACTGCGGCGTCCTTTCCTACGCCATGGCAGACGCCCGCTATGCCGACAAGGTGGTGGCCGTGACAGACTGTCTGGTACCGTTCCCCAACGTGCCGGCCAGCATTTCCATGACCGACGTGGACTATGTCTGCGTGGTGGAGGAAATCGGAAACCCGGCGAAAATCGCCACAGGCGCAGCTAAGCCGACTACGGACGTGAGAAAGCTTCTGATGGCCGACTACTGCACGGAATTCGTCATCCACACGCCGTACTTTAAGGACGGTTTTTCCTACCAGACCGGCGTCGGCGGCGCCTCCATCGCTTCAACGATTTCCCTCGGGAAAATCATGGAAGAGCGCGGCATCAAAATGGGCTTCGGCGTTGGCGGCATCACGACGCCCATGTGCGAGCTTTTAGAGCGGGGGCTGATCCGAAAAATTGTCGATACCCAGGACTTTGACTTAGGCGCCATCGAATCCATCAAAAAGAACCCGAACCATGTGGAAATTTCCGCGTCGGAATACGCAAATCCCATGAACAAGGGCGCCTATGTGAACCGGCTGGATTTCGTGATCCTGGCATCTTTAGAGGTAGATGTGGACTTTAACTGCAACGTGGTAGTCGGCTCCGACGGCATGATCACCGGCGCCCAGGGCGGCCATCCCGACACGGCGGCCGGGGCAAAATGCACCATCGTTATCGCGCCGCTTCTTCAGGGCAGGATTCCGGCCATCCGCACAAGCGTCACGACGGTGACGACGCCCGGCGAAACGGTGGATGTTGTCATCACCGACTACGGCATCGCCATCAACCCGAGAAGACAGGATCTGATCGAGTGCATGAAGGGCGTAAACCTGCCGTTCTGCACCATCGAGGAACTGCGCGATAAGGCATACGCCATCTCCGGCGTGCCGGACGACGTGGAATTTGAAGACCGTGTCGTAGGCATCATCGAAAGCCGCGACGGCACGATTCTGGACGTGGTGCGGCAGGTGAAGGCGGAAGAGGAGTAAAAAACCTTGACAAGACTGGTTTCCTTTAATAGAATAATGGACGGGAATGAAGTTCTCCCGGGGCCAACGGCCCGAACCGCCGAATCATAGACATGACAGGCTGATGACTTCTGTGACAAATCACAGGGGCCGTCAGCCTTTTTTATGGGAAATCTTCCCTGTCCGGCATCCTGGCCCCGCACGAAAGGAGAAATTTTTATGCTCTTCAGTCTTTCCATGATTTTTTTATGCGGCATGATCTTCGGCGGGATTTTTGCCCGCCTGCGCCTGCCGTCTCTGCTCGGCATGCTCCTTACGGGGATGCTTTTAGGCCCTTACGGCCTGAATCTTTTAAGCCCGGAAATCCTCATGATTTCCGCGGATTTAAGGCGGATTGCCCTCATCATTATTTTAACGAGGGCCGGCCTGAACCTGGATCTTTCGGAGCTTAAAAAAGTTGGGCGCCCTGCCGTCCTCATGTGTTTCCTTCCGGCGTCCTTTGAGATTGCCGGGATGCTTCTTCTGGCGCCGGGGCTCCTTGGAATAAGCATTCTGGAGGCGGCCGTCCTCGGCGCAGTCATCGCAGCCGTCTCTCCGGCCGTCGTCGTGCCAAGGATGCTGCGGCTCATGGAAGAGAAGCGCGGGACGGCGCACGGGATCCCGCAGCTTATCATGGCAGGCGCATCCGTGGATGACGTATTTGTCATCGTCCTGTTCACCTGCTTTACAGGCCTTTTGACTGGCGGGACGTTTTCTCCGGCAGACCTTTTAAAAATCCCCACGTCCGTTGTCTCCGGCGCCGTCTGCGGCCTGGCCTTCGGAGCGGCTGCCGCTGCGTTTTTTAAAGCCGTCCATCTGCGGGACAGCCTGAAAGTGCTGATCCTTTTAAGCGTCTCGTTCCTGTTTGTGACATTGGAGGATGCCATGGATGGAATCATAGGCTTTTCCGGCCTTTTAGCCGTCATGGCCATGGGAGCGTCCTTAAAAAAATTCCGCCGGCCCGTGGCTGAGCGGCTTTCCCTGAAATACTCCAAGCTCTGGGTGGCGGCCGAGCTTTTGCTTTTCGTCCTGGTGGGTGCTGCCGCAGACCTTCCTTATGCCCTTTCTGCCGGCCCTGCCGTCGTTGCTGCGATCTTCGGCGCCCTGCTTTTCCGGATGGCCGGCGTATTTTTAAGCCTGGCAGGGACAAGGCTTACGAAAAAAGAGCGGCTTTTCTGCATGATTGCCTACACACCGAAAGCCACGGTACAGGCAGCCATCGGCTCCGTGCCGCTTTCCATGGGGCTATCCTGCGGAAATATCGTCCTGACGGCGGCCGTAGCGGCCATCCTCTTAACCGCGCCCCTGGGGGCATTCCTCACAGATGTTTCCAGCCGGAAACTGCTAGGCAGCCGGTGAAGTGCACAAACACGCACCATGATATTGTATAACATACACTATGTACCCGTTAAAAAAGATATGTTATACTAAGTTTGAAAGCAGGTGATCCTATACCAGGATCGGAAGCACAGAAGAAAACAGGGAATAAGTATTTAAGAAAGCGATTGAGGAAATATAGAAAGGGAGGCGTTGAAAAGTGAGCAATAAAGAAATGATTATTCATCTTTTAGACAATATTCCGGATTATAAAATGGGTTATGTGCTGGCATACGTGCAGGGCGTGGCAGCGGATGAGGAAGCGGACGACCTGTTCTGCCAAAGAATGCTTGAAAATTACGAGAATGCACCGGATGAAGACAAAGAGGGAGTCCCCCTGGAAGATTGCCTGAAAGAATGGGGGCTCGAAGATTGATGTACAGAATCATCATCAAAAAGAAAGCGAAAAAATTCATTGATAAACTCCCGATGAATGAGCGAAAAAGAATTGTGGAGGAAATTAAGCGGCTTCCCAATGGGGAAAACATCAAAAAGCTAAAAGGGCACGATGATCTTTTCCGCCTGCGCGTCGGAAATTACAGGATTATCTATATGGTGGATCACGGTATTCTGACCGTTTTTGTCATTGATGCCGGGAATCGCGGAGAGATATATAACAGATATTAAAATAGCGGGGAGAGATCCCCGTTTATTTCTTTGCATCATGGATGAAAACAATTTCGATGCCCGCAGAGCCGGTAAATTGTCACGAATCAGCCAGGAGCCTGGCCGGAAACTGCTCGACATTTCAGTTGACTAGAATTTCCATTTGACGTATAATAGACCCATCTATGTGAAAGTGAGGCAGCACAGGAATGATAAAGAGCATGACCGGCTTTGGCCGCCATGAAATTGTGACGGACGAGTGCAGGATTTCCGTCGAAATCAAGGCAGTCAATCACCGTTACCTGGATCTGGCAATCAAAATGCCGAAAAAATTCAACTATTTTGAAGCGGCAATGCGGACGCTTTTAAAAGACTATATCCAGAGAGGGAAGGTCGACGTATTCATCACCTATGAAGATTATACGGAAGAAAAGGTCTGCCTGAAATACAACAGCGCCCTGGCTGCGGAGTATATGGAAAGCTTCGAGCGGATGGCAGAGCAGTTCGGGATTGAAAACGACGTGAAGGTGTCCATGCTGTCGCGGTGTCCCGAGGTACTTACGATGGAACAGGTGCCGGAAGACGAGGAACAGCTCTGGGCCGTCCTGGAAAAGGCCCTTCGCGGCGCGGCCGAGGGCTTCGTGGAGACGAGGCTCAGGGAAGGTGAGAATTTAAAGAACGACCTTCTCGGAAAACTGGATTACATGAGCGAGATGGTGGACTTCATCGAGACGCGTTCGCCGGGAGTCCTGGACGAATACAGGAAGAAGCTGGAGGACAAGGTAAAAGAGATGCTCCAGAGCGCGTCCGTCGATGAGAACCGGATCCTCACGGAGGTGACGATCTTTGCCGATAAAATCTGCGTGGACGAGGAAACGGTGCGGTTAAAGAGCCATATCGCCGGCATGAAAAAAGAGCTTCTGGCCGGCGGGAGCGTCGGGCGGAAGTTAGACTTCATCGCCCAGGAGATGAACCGGGAGTCCAACACGATCCTTTCCAAGTCCAACGACCTGGAGATTTCTGACCATGCGATCATTTTAAAAACCGAGATCGAAAAGGTCAGGGAGCAGATCCAAAATATCGAATAACTGGAGTGAAAAGCCATGAAAAAACAGGGAGTTCTGGCGGTTGTGTCGGGGTTTTCCGGCGCCGGCAAGGGAACCGTCATGAAGGCACTGCTTGAAAAATACGACAATTACGCCCTTTCCATTTCCGCGACCACGCGGGATCCGAGACCGGGCGAGGAAAACGGCAGGGAGTATTTCTTTGTATCGGAAGAAACCTTCCTGTCCATGATTGAACATGACGAGCTCATCGAGCATGCCCGCTATGTGAACCACTATTACGGGACGCCGCGGGCGTATGTGGAAGAAAAAATGGCCGAGGGAAAAGACGTGATCCTGGAAATTGAAATCCAGGGCGCCTTAAAGATCAAGGAAAAATTCCCCGATGCCCTTCTGATTTTCATCGTCCCGCCGACGGCAAAAGAGCTGGAAAACAGGCTCACGGGCCGCGGAACCGAGACGAAGGAGGTCATCGAAAAACGGCTTAAGAGGGCAAAAGAAGAGTCCGATGGAATGGATTCTTATGATTATATTCTTGTAAACGATGAGGTGGAGGCCTGCGTGGAAACGCTTCACGGCCTGATCCAGTCGCAGCATCTGCGGGTTTCCGGAAACCGGGAGCTGATTGCGCGGATGAAGGCGGAGCTTAAGGAGCTCTGCCCGGGGGAATAGCCCAAAACAGGTGATTTTGAAAGGAGTTTAAAATATGTTACGTCCATCTTATTCTGATCTGATTGATGCAGTAAACAGCGCTGTGGAGCCGGGTGAAGAGCCGGTGGTTCAGAGCCGTTATTCCATCGTAATTGCCGCCGCAAAGCGGGCAAGACAGCTCATCGACGGCGACGAGCCGATGGTGGCCGGCGCTGCCGGAAAAAAGCCGCTTTCTGTTGCAGTGGAGGAGCTTTACGAACAGAAGGTCACGATTGCAAATGACGAGGCGCCTGCCGAAGAGGAAAACGAAGTCAGCGAATAAGGCTGGAAAGGGGAGGAAATGAAGGCTCATGGGCTCTGTTTCCTCTCTTTTTGTCATAGAACGAAATTATCAGGAGAAAAACCAATGAATTTGCTTTTCATATCACTGGGGTGCGACAAAAACCTGGTGGATACGGAAAAAATGCTCGGCCTTCTCGGAAAAGAGGGCTATGCCTTCGTGGACGATGAAAACGAAGCTGACGTGATCGTCATCAATACCTGCTGTTTCATCGGCGACGCAAAGGAGGAAAGCGTCAATACGATTCTGGAAATGGCGCGGTTAAAGGAAACCGGCCGTTTAAAGGCACTGATTGTCACCGGCTGCCTGGCGCAGAGATATAAAGAGGAGATCACCACAGAAATCCCGGAAGTGGACGCTGTCCTTGGGACAACCTCCTATGAGGCCGTGGCCCAAGCCGTAAAAGAGGCATTGGGCGGCCATCACACAGCGATTTTTAAGAGCATCGACGAGCCGGTGGGAGAGACGACGGACCGGCTTGTAACCACCGGCGGCCACTACGCATTTTTAAAGATTGCCGAAGGCTGCGATAAACGCTGTACCTACTGCATCATCCCGTACCTGCGCGGCAAATACCGGAGCGTCCCCGTGGAACAGCTCGTAAAAGAGGCCGGTGAGCTGGCTGAAAAAGGCGTGAAGGAGCTGATCCTCGTGGCCCAGGAGACCACGGTTTACGGAAAAGACTTATACGGGAAAAAGATGCTTCCGGAGCTTTTGCACCGTCTGGCAGGAATTCCCGGCATCCAGTGGATCCGTCTCCAGTACTGCTATCCGGAGGAGATCACGCCGGAGCTCATTGAGGCCATAAAAACCGAGGAAAAGGTCTGTCACTATCTGGATATCCCGATCCAGCATGCCAGCGACGCCGTCCTAAAGCGGATGGGGCGCCGCACAAGCAATGCAGAGATCCGAGGGTTAATCGAGACACTCAGAAAGGAAATCCCGGACATCGCCCTGCGCACGACGATGATTTCCGGCTTCCCCGGCGAAACCGAGGACGACCACCAGACGCTTCTGGATTTCGTCTATGACATGGAATTTGACCGCCTTGGCGTCTTCGCCTACTCCCCGGAGGAGGACACGCCGGCTTACGGCTTCCCGGATCAGGTGCCGGAAGAGTTAAAAGAGGAGCGGCGCGATGAAATCATGGAGCTCCAGCAGGACATTGCCTTTGAAAAGTCCGCCCGGATGAAGGGGCGCGTGCTGGAGGTGATGATCGAGGGGAAGGTGGCAGACGAAAACGCCTACGTGGGGCGCACCTACATGGACAGCCCCGGCGTGGACGGCCTGATTTTCGTCAACACGGAGCTTCCCCTGATGTCGGGGGACTTTGTCCGTGTCCGCGTGACCGGCTCTGCCGATTATGATCTGATTGGGGAGGTAGAACATGAATTTACCGAATAAGCTTACGATTCTCCGCGTGATTATGATCCCGTTTTTCGTGGCGTTCCTGATGCTTGAAAACGGGGCCAACACCACGTACCGCTATATTGCGGCGGCGCTTTTCATCATTGCGAGCCTGACCGACCTTTTAGACGGAAAGATTGCAAGGAAATACAACCTTGTCACGAACTTTGGAAAATTTATGGATCCGCTGGCGGACAAGCTCCTTGTCTGCTCGGCGTTAATCTGCATGATTGAGCTGGGACAGCTCCCGGCCTGGATGGTGATTATCATCATCAGCCGCGAATTCATCATCAGCGGCTTCCGCCTGGTGGCGTCTGACAACGGCGTCGTGATTGCGGCAAGCTACTGGGGGAAGTTTAAGACCACCTTCCAGATGATCGGCGTTGTGCTTCTGATCCTCAACATTCCGGCACTTTCCATGGTGACGGATATTGTGATCTGGATCGCCGTGGCGCTGACCGTCATTTCCCTGGTGGACTATATCGTGAAAAACGCAGGCGTTCTGAAAGAAGGGAAAATGTGATGGTTAAGACGGATAAAGGATATCTTCAGATGTATAAGATCTTCGGGAAAAGCGAGACGGAGATCAAGGAACGGCTGGCCGGGCTTTTGGAGTGCAGAGGCGGGCTTTCCGTGACGGTGCGGAGACGCGCAAAGGAAGTCCAGGTTCTCCTTGAGACGGAAGAGACCGACGAGGAGACGGCAAAGCAGTATATCAAGCCTGCCGGAAAGGCCGTCAAAAAGGCTCTCGGCGACATGATCTATTCGTCGAAGGAAAACGAGGCCATGGAGGAAGCCGTGTACCGGCTGCTGGCAAAATACGGCCTGACGGCGGCCACGGCTGAGTCCTGTACCGGCGGCCTGACGGCTGCAAAGCTCGTCAACGTGCCGGGCGCATCGGAGGTCTTCCATGCCGGCTTTATTACCTATTCCAACAAGGCAAAAAGGAAGTTCCTTGGCGTAAACAAGGCGACCTTAAAGAAATACGGCGCTGTCAGCAAAAAGACGGCCCAGGAGATGGCCGAGGGCGGCGCGGCTGCCGCTGAGGCGGATGCCTGCGTGGCAATCACCGGGATTGCCGGCCCAGACGGCGGCACCGAGGAAAAACCGGTGGGGCTTGTCTATGTGGCATGCTGCCTGAAAAACGACACGGTCGTGGAAGAGTGCCATTTCCGCGGGACGAGAAGCGAGATCCGAGAGCAGTCCGCCATGTACGCGCTGGATCTTCTGCGGCGCACGATTCTTAAAAATTACCGGTAGGTGAAGCCATATGCGCTTGTATGAAAGGCTGTACGCGGGCGAGCGGGCAAAAAAGCACAGATATAAAATCCTCCAGTCTCTCCGGCATGAAGAGGCGGCGGGGTATTATGTCTTAACGCCGCCTGCCAACGGGAAAAACCTCCTGGACATGTATCCGGCGTTCGTCTTAAAGCAGCCCTATTATAAGGAACAGGATCTTCTGATTTTAGGGATCGCCGAGGACTTCGAGGATGCCGCAGAGCTTGCGGGGCGTATCGTCTCGGAGGTCTATGAAAAGACAGGAGGCTTTGACGTACAGGGCTATCTGAAAGGAAAACTGATCAGGGAGTGAATCCATGCTCCATATTTTATTGTTGCTGTTAAAAATTATCGGGATTATCCTGCTTGCCGTTTTGGCGCTCCTGCTTCTTTTTCTTCTGGCCGTCCTTTTCGTGCCGGTGCGGTATAAGGGAGACGGCTCGTATCACGGCGGGATCAAAGGGACGGCGGCCGTCACCTGGCTGTTTCATGCCGTGTCGTTCCGCCTGGCTTATGACGGGGATATGGCTGTATCCTTTAAGCTCTTTGGATTTCCGCTGATTTCGGAAAAAGGGGAAAAAGAAGACGACGATTTTGCCGTACAGGCCGCGGAACTGAGGAGCGGGAGAGAGGCCCCATCGGAAGGAAAAAGGGCGGAGCCCCCAAAGGATCAGACGCAGAAGCCGGTTCCCCAAAACCCAAAGGAAGAAACGCAGGAGCCGCCTGCGGCTGAGATAGAGGCTCCAAAGCCCTCTGCGGAGAAAGAAAAAAAGGAAGACGGTGCGCCGGAACCGGAAAAGCCAAAGGAATCCAGGCTCGTTCGCTTTTTAAACCGCTTAAAAGAGAAAGCGCGGTCTCTCCGGAAACGGCTCTGCGGGACAGTACAGGGGCTGTTAAAAAAGAAAGAGGAGCTTTTAAAAAAATACGGAAAAGCAAGGGAATTCCTGGAAAAAGAGGAGAACCAGAAAACCTTTAAACTGGTCATAAGACAGGGGAAGCGCATTTTTTTCCACCTGTTTCCAAAGAAGCTGGAAGGCCATATCCGGTTCGGGCTTGAAGATCCCTACCGGATGGGGCAGATTTTATGCATCATCAGCCCATTTTATGGGTTTTACGGGAAAAACCTTGAAATAGAGCCTGTTTTTGATGAAACGGCTCTCGAGGGAGAAGTCTCGTTTAAGGGTCGGATTCGGCTCGGGACACTTCTGTTTCTCGGGCTCAGGCTGCTTGCCGATAAAAATTTCCGCGTGCTGTTAAGACGGTGGAGAAGAAGATAAGGAGGAATCACATATGGCAGAAAATCAGTTCCCATCTACGGTGGAGGCGCTGTTTAAAGGGATGGATCATTTTGTGACGACGAAAACCGTGGTGGGAGAGGCCGTGAAAATCGACGACACCATCATCCTGCCGCTGGTGGACGTCACCTGCGGGATGGCGGCCGGCTCCTTTGCCCAGAGCGCCAAAACCAACGCCGGAGGCGGCATGAGCGCGAAAATGAGCCCCAGTGCCGTGCTGGTGATCCAGAACGGCGTCACAAGGCTCGTGAACATCAAGCATCAGGACGCTGTCACCAAGGTCATCGACATGGTGCCGGATCTGGTGAACCGTTTTGTGGGCGGAAACGACATCTCCCCGAAGGCCATGGCGAAAGCAGAGGACATGGCGGAAGAGCTCGGGAAAGAAAACGAATAGCGGGAAGAAAGAAGCCGCATCCCCTCCGGCCGTCCGGCATAAGATGTAGTAACCGCTTTTTGTTTGCAGTAGCTGCGCCGCTGTTCCTTCGGGGCGCTGCCTGCAAATTCGCTTCCGGGAGGGATTATGAGAAGACTTTGCGGCCTTATGCTTTTCTGCGTCGGCATCGGTATGATCTGGGTACTGATAATCCCCAAGTCGTTTCTCATGGTGCTGCTTGCGGCAGGCCTCCTGATTGTGGGATATAACCTGTTCTGCTGTTAGGGGCGTCCTGGCTTTTGAAACAAAAAAGGGGGCATCCGTTTGTCTGACTGACAACACAGATACCCTCTGTCTTTTGCTGCAAAAACCTGTATCGGAGGCGTTATGCTCTTTCTACGAGACCGGATCTTAAGCAGGATGTACATACATACATCTTCTTTGCTCCGCCGTTTACCTTAACCCTTACAGATTTCACGTTTGCGTTCCAGATTCTGTTGGATCTTCTATGGGAATGGCTTACTCCATTACCAAAGTGAGCAGCTTTTTCACAAATAGCGCATTTTGCCATGGTTGCACCTCCTTAACAGTTCTTTGGACTCTTGAGTAAAAATCCATAACAAATGTATGATAGCAGATAGGATCGAATTTTGCAAGTAGATTTTCAAATTTTCTCATATTTTTATGGGAAAGATGGTTTGCTTTATAAAACGATGGATATTCCGCCCAAAACAAAACCCCAAATTGAATAGACAGCTTATGGGGGAATATGTTATAATAACACAAAGCGTGCGGTGACGTTATGCCTGCAAAGAGGCATGATAATACGCCCGCTGCACATGCTATTACTTAAGAAACAGATCCGCCGTCTCGGACGGAGATGCGAAAACGCAATTTCAGCGGAAACGGAGGCAGGTATATGAAGGGATGCATTAACAATAAAATGGGGCAGATTCAGATTGACACCGATGTAATCGCTTTTTATGCGGGGACGACGGCGGTGGAATGCTTCGGAATTGTCGGCATGGCGGCCGTCAGCATGAAGGACGGGCTCGTCAGGCTCTTAAAGCGCGAAAGCCTGACCCATGGAATTACCGTGACGGTAAGCGAAGACAATGCCATCAGCATTGATTTTCACGTGATCGTCTCCTACGGCGTCAGCATTTTAACGGTTGCCGACAACCTGATTGAAAACGTAAAATACAAAGTAGAAGAATTAACTGGAATGCCGGTGGAGAAAATCAACATCTTCGTCGAAGGCGTGAGAGTGATAGATTAAGGAGGAACTGATTCATGGAGTTAAAATCCATAGATGCCCCGCTGCTTAAAGCTGCGGTTCTGGCGGCAGCAAAAAGCCTGGAGGCAAAAAAAGAATGGATCAATGAATTGAACGTATTCCCGGTTCCGGACGGAGACACCGGCACCAATATGACGATGACGATCATGGCGGCTGCCAAAGAGGTGACAGCCCTGGAAAATCCCACGACGGAGTCCATTGCGAAGGCACTCTCGTCCGGCTCCCTGCGCGGGGCCAGGGGAAACTCCGGCGTCATCCTCTCACAGCTTTTCCGCGGATTCACAAAGGAGATCAAGGACACGGACGTCATCACGGTGACGGTTCTTGCAAATGCCTTCACCCGCGGCGCCGAGACGGCATATAAGGCCGTCATGAAGCCGAAGGAAGGCACGATTTTAACTGTGGCCCGCGGCATGGCGGAGCGGTCGGTGGAGCTGGCGGCACAGACGGACGACATCATCGAATTTCTGGAAAAGGTCATCGAGCAGGGCGACTATATTTTAAGCCAGACCCCGGAAATGCTCCCGGTCTTAAAGCAGGCCGGCGTCGTGGATTCCGGCGGACAGGGCCTTATGCAGGTGATGAAGGGCGGTCTCGACGGGCTTTTAGGCCGCGGCATCCCCTTTGATATGGAGGTTTCCTCCGGCGCCCAGGCCAAAGCTGCCCCCACGCGTCCGGAGCTTGAGACAGACGACATCAAATTCGGCTATTGCACCGAATTTATCATCAATACGGAAAAGCCCTTTGATGAAAAAGAAGAACAGAAATTCAAAGGGTATCTGGAGTCCATCGGCGATTCCATCGTCGTGGTTTCCGATGAGGACGTGGTAAAAGTCCATGTCCACACCAACCACCCGGGCCTTGCCTTTGAAAAAGCGCTGACCTACGGCTCCCTTTCCAGGATGAAAATCGACAACATGCGGGAAGAGCATAACGAGCGCCTGAATTTGAGCGGAGAAAAGGCAAAACCGCAGGAGACGAAGGAAGAGCCCAGGAAGAAATACGGCTTCATCGCCGTTTCCATCGGCGACGGCCTTGGTGAGATTTTCCGCGGCATCGGCGCCGACTACCTGATTGAAGGCGGCCAGACCATGAACCCGAGCACCGAGGACATGTTGAATGCCATCGACCAGGTGAACGCAGATGTGATTTACATCCTGCCGAACAATAAAAACATCATCCTGGCGGCCGAGCAGGCAAAGAGCCTTGTGGAGGACAAGCAGATTTTCGTTGTCCCGTCCAGGACTGTGCCCCAGGGGATTGCTGCCTTAATCAATTTCCTTCCCGACGCAGAGCCGGAAGAAAACATGGAAGCCATGGCGGAAGAAATGAGGCGCGTCCGCACCGGCCAGATCACGTATGCAGTCCGGACGACCACCATCGACGGTATGGAGATCCACGAGGGCGACATCATGGGCATCGGCGATTCCGGCATGCTGGCAGTGGGAACGTCCGTGGACGAAACGGCCATGGATACCTTAAAGAAGCTGGCAGAAGAAGACTCCGAACTCATCAGCATCTATTTCGGAGAGGACGTAAAGGAAGAGGAGGCCGAAGCGTTTGCAGAGCGGGTCCGGGAGGCATTCCCTGCCTGTGAAGTGGAAGTAAACGACGGCGGCCAGCCGATCTACTACTATTTAATGTCTGTGGAATAAAGAAAAGCAAGGGACTGTCTAGGCCTCCGGACATGGCGGCCGGGCAGTCCTTTTTGAAAGGAGCTTTGGAAACGGTATGGTTCAGGCACAGCCGGTAGAAATATTAAAGGGCGTCGGAGAGAAGACGGCCGGCCTGTTTTTGAAGGTGGGCGTAAAGACGGTGGACGATCTGCTCCACTATTATCCGAGGGCCTATGACACGTACCAAAAGCCGTCGGCCATCGGGGAATTAAAGGAGGGGGAAGTCGGCGTCGTGGACGGCTATTTAAAAAGCGGCGCCACTGGCCGGCATTTCGGAAGCACCTCCATCGTCACAGTCTCCATAAGCGATATGACGGGAAAGCTGCGGCTCGTCTGGTACCACATGCCCTATTTAAAAAACACCTTAAAGGCTGACAGCCGCTATATTTTCCGCGGCCGCGTCGTAAAAAAGAACGGCGTCCTCACCATGGAACAGCCCCAGATGTTTAAGCCGGAGGTGTACGCGGAGAGCCTGGGGCGCATGCAGCCCATCTATGCCCAGACGAAAGGCCTTGGAAATAAACTCATCACCTCGGCGGTGGAGCAGGCCGTCTCCATGCGGGAGATGGAGCGGGACTACCTTCCGGCAAGCCTCAGGACGGCTCACGAGCTGGCCGAATATAATTTTGCCATCGAGCACATCCATTTCCCGAAGGACGAGGCCGAGCTCCGCTTTGCCAGAAAGCGGCTTGTTTACGACGAGTTTTTCCTGTTCCTTCTGGCTGTGCGCCGCCTAAAGGAAAAAAGGCAGAACGTAAAAAGCGCCTATGTAATGGAGCGTCACGCCATGGCAGACGGGCTGAAAGCTTCCCTTCCCTACCGGCTCACAGCGGCCCAGGAGCGGACCCTTGGCGAGGTCTGGAGCGATTTAAAAAGCGGCGCCGTCATGAACCGGCTCATCCAGGGCGACGTGGGCTCCGGAAAGACGATCATCGCCGTTTTAGCTCTCCTTGCGGCCGCAGAAAACGGCTTCCAGGGCGCCCTCATGGTGCCGACGGAGGTGCTTGCAAGGCAGCATTTTGAGTCGGTCACGGCGCTTTTTAAAGCCCACGGGATCGAAAAGACGGCCGTCCTTGTAACCGGCTCCATGACGGCAAAGGAAAAGCGGACGGCATACGCCGCCATCGCCTCCCACGAGGCCGACATCATCATCGGCACCCATGCGCTAATCCAGGAAAAGGTTGTCTATGACCGGCTGGCCCTCGTGATTACCGACGAACAGCACCGGTTCGGCGTGGCGCAGCGGGAGATGCTGGGGAACAAAGGGGAAATGCCCCATGTGCTCGTCATGAGCGCGACACCGATTCCGAGGACGCTTGCCATCATCCTGTACGGCGACCTGGATATTTCCGTCATCGACGAGCTGCCGGCCGACCGGCTCCCCATCAAAAACTGCGTCGTGGACACCGGCTACCGGGAGCGCGCCTACCGGTTCATCCGCGGCGAGGTGGAAAAAGGCCGCCAGGCCTACGTCATCTGTCCGATGGTGGAGGAGAGCGAGATGATCGAGGCGGAGAACGTCCTGGATTATACGAAGGTGTTAAAGGAAAAGCTTCCGGGGATACGGGTGGAATACCTGCACGGAAAGATGAAGGGAAAAGAGAAAAACAAAATCATGGAGGCCTTTGCCGCCGGGGAAATTAAAGTGCTTGTTTCGACGACGGTCATCGAGGTGGGTGTCAACGTCCCAAACGCCACGGTCATGATGATTGAAAATGCCGAGCGGTTCGGCCTGGCGCAGCTCCACCAGCTTCGCGGGCGCGTCGGCCGTGGAAAGGAGCAGTCCTACTGCATCATGGTGGACGCCTCCGGCGACAAGGCGCAGAATGAGCGGCTGGCCGTCTTAAACAAGTCAAACGACGGCTTTTTCATCGCCTCCGAGGACTTGCGGCTTCGCGGCCCCGGAGACATTTTCGGGCTGCGCCAGAGCGGCGACATGGAGTTTCGGCTGGCCGATATTTATACGGACGCCGTAACGCTTAAGGAGGTCTCCGAGGACGTGAACCGGCTCCTTTCGGAGGATGAAAACCTGGAAAAACCGGAACACGCGGAGCTTAACAGGAAGCTTCAGGCGTATCTTTCGGAAAGCTATGAAAAGGTGAATTTGTAGGGCTTGTGAAAGAGGCGGATTCCGATTATAATAGACCGTGAACAGGAAAGAAAGGAGCATCCGATGAAGTCGCTTGTCATAGCAGAAAAGCCGTCCGTGGCCCGGGATATTGCCCGCGTTTTAAAGTGCCAGAAAAGCGGAAACGGCTTTCTTGAGGGAGATAAATACATCGTCACCTGGGGGCTCGGCCATCTCGTGACCCTGGCTGACCCGGAGGATTACGATAAAAAATATAAGGAATGGAAGTTGGAAGACCTGCCGATGCTGCCGGAGACCTTTAAGTTAGAAGTCATCCGCCAGACGGCAAAGCAGTACCATGCCGTAAAGGAACAGCTTCACCGGAAAGACGTTTCGTCGGTCATCATCGCCACTGACGCCGGAAGAGAGGGTGAGCTGGTGGCGCGTCTGATCTTAAAAAAGGCGGGAAATTCCAGGCCGTTAAAAAGACTCTGGATTTCCTCGGTGACGGATAAGGCCATCCGCGAGGGCTTTGAAAACTTAAGGGACGGCCGCGACTATGAAAATCTTTACGACGCGGCCATGTGCCGGGCGGAGGCCGACTGGATGGTGGGAATCAACGCCACCAGGGCGCTGACCTGCAAATACAACGCGAGCCTCTCCTGCGGCCGCGTCCAGACGCCTACGCTTTCCATGATCGCAAAACGGGAGGAACAGATCCGCCAGTTCGTGCCGAAGCCCTATTACGGCCTCCAGGCAAAATATCAGGGGCTTACATTTACCTGGCAGGACAAGGAGAGCAGGAGCACAAGCTCTTTTGATAAAAGCCGGATCGAAAGCATCCGCGAGGCCGTAAAAAACGGGAAAGCCGTCGTGACAAAGGTGCAGCGGACGCCGAAAAAGACCATGCCGCCGCTTCTTTACGACCTGACGGAGCTTCAGAGGGACGCAAGCAAGCGGTATGACTATTCCGCAAAGGAAACCTTAAATCTGATGCAGCGGCTCTATGAAAACCACAAGGTGCTGACGTATCCGCGGACGGATTCCAGGTATTTAAGCGCCGACATTGTGCCCACCTTAAAGGAGCGGCTGAAGGCCTGCTCCGTCGGCCCCTACCGCACCATCGGCGGCCGGCTGATCCGGCTTCCAATCCCGGAAAAGCCGTTTTTCGTGGACGATAAAAAGGTGTCTGACCATCACGCCATCATCCCGACGGAGCAGTTCGTGGAGCTTTCTCATATGACCGTCGATGAACGGCGGGTTTACGACCTTGTGGTGCGCCGGTTCCTGGCGGTTTTCTATCCGCCTTATGAATATGAGCAGACGTCCGTCACCGTGAAAATCGGGGATGAGACATTTATCGCCCATGGAAACGCCGTCAAAGAGGCCGGCTGGAAGGCGGTCTATGAGGCGGACGGCGGAGATGACTTCTTTGAGGAAGAAGAGGGCACGCCGAAGGAGAGCGCGGGACAGGCGCTTTTAAGCCTTAAGGAAGGCGATACGCTTACAGGCCTTGCGTTTTCCGTCACCGAGGGAAAGACGAAGCCTCCGGCCCACTTTAACGAGGCGACGCTGCTTTCCGCCATGGAAAATCCCGCGGCCTACATGGAATCGAAAGATAAGGCCATGGCGAAAACCCTGGGGGAGACCGGGGGCCTCGGCACCGTGGCGACCCGCGCCGACATCATTGAAAAGCTGTTTTCCAGCTTTCTGTTGGAGAAAAAAGGAAAGGATATCCTTTTGACCTCCAAGGCAAAACAGCTCCTTACGCTTGTGCCGGAGGACTTAAAAAAGCCGGAGCTGACGGCAGAGTGGGAGATGAAGCTCTCAAAAATTGCAAAAGGCGAGCTAAAGCGCGCCGATTTCATGGAGGACATCCGCGCCTATTCCGAGGAGCTGACCGGCCAGATCAAAGGCGGCGAGGGCACCTTCCGCCATGAAAACCTGACGAACACCAAATGCCCGCAGTGCGGAAAGCGGATGCTTCTCGTCAAAGGGAAAAACAGAGAAATGCTTGTCTGCCAGGACAGGGAGTGCGGCTACCGGGAAACCATCTCCAGGACGTCCAACGCCCGCTGCCCGGTCTGCCATAAAAAGATGGAGCTTCGAGGCAAGGGCGACGGCCAGATTTTCGTCTGCCGCTGCGGCTACAAGGAAAAGCTTTCTGCCTTTAAAGCGCGCCGGGAAAAGGAAGGCGCCGGCGTATCGAAAAAGGATGTGGCAAGGTATCTGAACAAACAGAAGAAGGAGGCCGCAGAGCCGGTCAACAATTCTCTGGCGCAGATGCTGTCCGGAATCAAACTGGAACCGTAAAAGCCGGGCGGCCGGATGAAAAACGGCCCGGCCGCCTGCTTACATAAAAAGGAAAAGAGGGGTAACAGGCATGAACAATGCAAAAAATTATGTCGACTATATCGTCGAACAGGCAAAAGCACTGATCGCCATCGACAGCCCGTCGGGCTACGGCGGCGCAGTCGGCGAGCACCTGTTAAAGGAGTTTGAAGCGCTGGGCTTTTCGGCTTACCGCACGAGAAAGGGCGGCATCATCGCCGACCTGGGCGGAGAGGACGCAGACGATGCGGTGCTTTTGGAGGCCCACTGCGACACCCTGGGCGCCATGGTGCATGAAATCAAGGCAGACGGCCGCTTAAAGCTCACAAACATCGGCGGCATGCAGGCCAACAACGCCGAGGCGGAAAATGTCCGCATCATCACGAAATTTAACGGCGTCTACGAGGGCACCTGCCAGCTTGCAAACGCCTCCGTCCATGTGAACGGGGAGTACGGCTCCACCCAGAGGACATGGGATTCGGTGGAGGTCGTCATCGACGAGAAGGTAAGCTCCAAAGAAGACGTAAAGGCCCTGGGCATCATGCCGGGCGACTATGTCTGCTTCGAGCCGCGGACGCGGGTGACGGAATCCGGCTACATCAAGAGCCGCTTCCTGGATGACAAGCTGTCTTCCGCCATTCTTCTCGGTTATGCAAAATACTTAAAAGACGAGGGCGTGACGCCGAAGCGCCGGATTTATCTCCACTTCACGATCTTTGAGGAGGTGGGCCATGGCGGTTCTGCATCCGTTCCGGAAGGCGTCACCGAGGCATGGTCCGTGGACATGGGCTGCGTCGGAAAGGGCCTTCAGTGTACGGAGCATGAGGTATCCATCTGTGCCAAGGACAGAGGCGGCCCATACAACTATGACATCGTGAAAAAGCTGGTGGAACTGGCAGAAGCCAACGGAATCGGCTATGCCGTGGACATCTATCCGTTCTACGGCTCCGACGTGGAAGCCACCTTAAAGGCCGGCTATGACATCCGCCATGCGCTCATCGGCCCCGGTGTCTATGCGTCCCACGGCTATGAGAGAAGCCACAAAGACGGCGTGGAGAACACCCTGCGCTTAATCCAGGCATACCTGGGCTAAAAAGAAAGGAGAGTGCCGGCATGGAACCAAAGTTTCGGCTTGAGACAGAAATGGGGTATGGGGAATACAGGCGGTTCTCCAGGACAGTCATGCTTCGTGTCAACCATATCGCCCTTGTGGCCCTTTTCATGATGGCAGTCCTGGCGGTTCTGTCTTACCTGACCTGGGATGCGTTCTATCTGATCCTGGCGGTTCTTGTGCCGGCAATTTTCTGGCTTGTCATCGAATACAAGACGAAGAAGGCTTATGCCTCCAACAAGGCCATGCAGGGCATGAAATCCGAGTATCTGTTTTATGACGATCATTTCGAGGCCAAAAGCAGCCTCGGGACGTCAGAAATCTCTTACGGCCAGCTTTATCTGGTTCTGGAGACGAAAGAGGATTTCTATCTGATGATCGGAAGGAACCAGGGCTGTGCCCTGGAAAAGAGCCGGTTTCCCGACGGGCTTTCGGAATTTTTAAGAGGACTTCCGGGGCATAAGAAGGCATAGAAAAAATTCTACGATATAGAAAAAATTCTATAATGAAGGAGGAGTTGCAAATGCTTGCAGTAACAAACGGAACAGTCGTCACCGTCACGAGCGGTACCATTGAAAACGGAACGGTTCTGGTAGAGGACGGAAAAATCAAGGCAGTCGGCGCCGGGCTTGAAATCCCGGAGGGAGCCGAGGTCATCGATGCCAAAGGCGGCGTCATCATGCCGGGCCTCATCGACTGCCACACCCATATCTGCAATTTCTGTGAGCCGAGAACCATGCCCGGCACCAGGATGGACGGCAACGAGGGCTCCAGCCCCATCACGCCGCAGCTTCGCGCGTTAGACGCCGTCAATCCCGAGGACTGGGCCATTGAGCCGGTGAGAAACGCCGGTTTTACCACAGTTTACACGCAGCCGGGCTCCGGCAACATCATCGGCGGCCAGGGTATTGCCATCAAGCTGGCCGGACATACGGCCGAGGAGATGATGATCCCGGGAACGGAGGCCATGAAGTTTGCCCTCGGCGAGAACCCGAAGCGGTTTCATGGACTGGAGCAGAGCCGGATGCCGTGGACGAGAATGGGGACGGCGGCTCTGCTTCGTGAGACGCTCTTTAAGGCGAAGAACTATTCCGACAAATTAAAGGCTGCCGAGACGGATCCGTCGAAAGCGCCGGAGCCGGATTTTGTCATGGACGCCCTTGTGCGTGTGGTGCGCGGCGAACAGCGCGTGAGGATCCACTGCCACCGTCAGGACGACATCATGACGGCCATCCGCATCGCTAAGGAATTCGGGCTGGACTTCACGCTGGAGCACGCCACGGAAGGGTATAAGATCAAAGACGTGATCGCCGAGAACCACATCACCTGTGTTGTCGGGCCGCTTCTTCTGGCGCCGGTGAAGCAGGAGGTCTGGGACCTGATCCTGGAGAATGCCGGAATCCTTACGGACGCAGGCGTCAAGGTCTGCCTGACGGCCGATACGGGCAGCGAGACCCAGTGGCTCCCCTACCAGGCCGGCCTTCTTGCAAGACGCGGCATGAGCGAGGAGAACATCATAAAGGGCCTTACGATTTACCCGGCTGAGGTCTTAAACCTTGACCATCGGATTGGTTCCTTAGAAGTCGGGAAAGATGCCGATATTGCTGTTTTTGACGGGAATCCGTTAAGCAATATGACGCTCTGCCGGATGACGATGATCGACGGGAATGTGGTACATAATACGCTGTAATGAGATACGGCCTGCCGGCGGATGCCGGCAGGCCGTGTTAAAGTGAATCAAGAAAAACTCTAATTATTTAAATAAATCGGAATGTGTGCCGGTTCGGTCAAGATACAATTCATCTTCATAAATTTCATAAATCAACAGCCAATCCGGCAGGATATGGCATTCTCTTCGCCCTTTGTAATTTCCTGATAAGTAGTGATCCTGGTTTTTTTGAGGCAGTTTTTCCGGAATGCGGAGTATCGTAACAACGTCTTCCAGCAGTTTTAAGTTATAGCCGCGCTTGGAACAAACCTTTAAGTCTTTCTTGAACTTTCCGGAAACATTTACTTTCAGCATCATCAATCCTCCAGGATCATCTTAAAAAGATCTTCTGTCGACCCGCTGAAATGCTGGCCTGCACCTGTCCGCTTCATTTCATCAATTTCTGCAAATGCTTCCAAAGTCTCAGCGTTTGGCTCTTCCTCCGGAATTGCCGCACCTTCCAAAATTCCCATAATGTAATATATTTTACTTTCCGGCACTCTATCCAATAACTGATGTGCGTATTCTCTATTGCTCATTTTTCACACCCTCTCTTTCTATTTTTCCCTGATTGTTTAAATGATAAAACAATTCAGGCTTTCTGCTCCGGTTGATAAAATTTTTTCTTTCGTGCCTTTCGGAAATCTGGTTAAAATTTTATCGTATCTTTATATTATGATAGCGTTATCTCTTGGCTTTGTCAATGAAATATACAGCCGCTTTGGACACCTGTCAAATAAGAATTTATGCAAACACCGCCTTAGAAAGAATATACTCCCCAAGCTCTGTGATCCGGCAGCCCTGTTTTGTCTTCAGGATTTCGATGTATCCGTCGTCGGAGAGCTTTGTCAGGATGGAGCGGATCTGGTGGGCGGTGAGGGCGTGGCCGGACTCGGAGAGCAGGACGGAGATCCGGTTGCGGCCGCAGTGAGGGTATGCTTTAATCAGGAAAAGAATTTCCTGCTCCGACTCCGAAAGAGCCGCGGCATTCTCGTCGGAAACATAGCGTACATACGGAGGCAGGCTGTCCAGAGACAGTTTTTTCCCTTTGTAAATACAGGAAAAATATCGAATCAGATTTTCCATCTCCTGAAAATTCCCCGGATAATTGTAAGAATACAGGAACCGCAGCAGCTCTGCGGAGAAGAGATCCTCCGGATGGCATACCGTCCCCGGAAACATACATCCAAAATAGAAACGGAAAAAATCAGGGATCTCATTTTTCATGTCACGCAGCTTTGGAAGCTTCAGCGCAAAAGCACTGAAATGGTAGAAAAGCTCTGGCAGGAACTGCCCGGATGCCGCGTGGCTGTCCAGATTTTCTGAGCCGGAGCAGATGATATGGGGCAAGTTCCGGTTTTCTCCGGTTTGAAGCTTTAAAAGTGAACAGAGACGGTGCTGGAACTGCATCGGCGCCGCTTCCAGGTGGTCGATAAAAATTACCCCTCCTGTACCTGCAAAACAGGAGTCCAGAGATTCGCCTTCTTCCGCAGCATTGATATAGGTAAAGGTCTCGCCGGAATGCCGGGAGGCCGCGTAGACGAAGCGGGCAAGAGGGAGCTGGAGCAGCCCGGCTTCCCCAAGGAGAAGAAGCGGAACCTCTGCCTCAGCCAATAGGATCAACTGATCGACAACGCCGGAAAAACAGGGACTTTTCTTAAACATCCGCAGAATTGCTGCGTCATGATCCGACATTTTTGTGGGAGGACTTTTTTGAACCAGAGCAGGCATCCCGCTTGGGGCTGCCTTTCTTATGGAAGCAAAAAACAGGTAACGGGTCTTTTTGGCGGAATCTGTATAACTTCTTGAAAAATAAAAATCTACCCATTCATCGTTTGCGTTCTGAATTAAAAGCGGAATCCCGTCTGTAATCTGATCCATTCTCAGAAGATAGTGCCAGTCTTTAAACAATTCCGGAAGGCGCCGGCCGACTAGTGCCGTTTTCTCAAGACAAAGGAGACGGCAGAAAGCCGGATTTACATGGAGAATCGTGCCGTCTGGCTCAGAGATACAAATACCGGAGTCAAGATAATCCAGTAATTTGCTGTTGTCATAGGAATGTGCCGTAAGCTTCCCAATCTCCGTCCGCATATATCGCATGAAATTTCCAACATAGCCTGCAAAGCTGGCCGTCACCTGGTTTAGGATGGTCTCTGGAAGTCCAAAGGTGGTTATGATGTGGCAGAGGGTAGCGATGTCTACGTTCCGGTTTCCGATATCAATGATATATTTGATGGTAGAAGGGGCAAGCCTGGCCTCCCCTGGGGTAATCGCATACTGAACCTCCGGGCTGATGGCTGGCCCGCCTGGGAAATAAATGCAGTATTGGTACTGGGAAAATCCAAGAGATATCAGGCTGCTTTTTATTGCCTCGCAGTTTTTCTGGCCGTCATTGATGATGCAGACGTCAGACCCAGGCGGAATCTCCAGAATTTTGTGCAGATATGTATAATTTAATTCGCGGCTGCATTGATGCATGGGGATCGGAAGGTGGCTGACCTGTTCGGACACCAGATTGCGGCAGAGGGCCGACGAAAAAAGCAGCATCTGATACTCCGGCAGCTTTTGCAGATCAATCTGATCGAATAATTGACAGTCAATGTCGATATAAGAATGAAAAAAGGAAGATAAGTAAGGATAAATACCAAGTTTTGCATTTTTATCAATATATATAAGCAGGATTTTTGGCTTCATAACAGTCCTCCTTGAATGAATTAGGCGATTATTATGGAGATAATACAATATATTTTGGTTAAAATCAACCTAAAGATTAAAAAACAAGAAAAACCGACATAGGAGAAAGTGAATGGACGAGAATTTAATGGATTTACATGGAATCGTTTGCTATAATATCAGTCAAAAGAAAAACTTGTCAAAATTTAACACAATAATATGGTTCTAAAAAACAATTTACCGAATACTTTTTAGGCATATTCCGGCATGTACCGAGCAGTGCATGAATAGAATTTCCAAAGAGTAAATGACCTAATTTCAGAAAATACAGGAAACCCGAAAACAAGATATATAAAAGGAGGAGATGTTTATGAAGAAGAAAATCAGGTGGTCAGCTTTAATCCTGGCAGCGGCAGTGGGACTTTCCGCATGTTCCGGCACAGGCTCACAGACTTCCGCAACTACGGCAGCGCCGGAAACGACAGCCAGTGCGGGCAGCTCTGCTGAGACGACAGCCGCCGCTGTCTCGGAGACATCAAGCGGAGAGAAGATTTTAACGATTGGTACTTACATGCCTGTCACAACGCTGGTGCCATGGAGAACAACATCAGACGGTGATGGCTATATTATCCGTCAGATCTACCACACTCTGGTGGAAATGAATAAAGAGTCGGAATTTACACCGAGCCTTGCAGAAAGCTGGGAGTGCAGTGAGGACGGCAAGGAATGGACGATTCATTTGAGAGACGATATTTACTGGCAGACAGGAAATGATCTGTTCGGTGATGAAAAAGTCCAGGTAACGGCAGACGATGTCAAATTTTCTTATGAGTATTACCTTGACCCGGATAATGGCTCCGTCCGCTATACGAACCTGGTAGATACCATTGACAAAATCGAGGTGGTGGATGACTTCACCATCAAATTCTTCCTGAAGGATATCGACGTCCTTTTCGAGTATAAGATGTACCAGAACTATATTATCCCGAAGAAGGCGATTGATGAGGGATGGGATTTCGAGGCACATCCGGTTGGTTCCGGTGCCTACAAATTTGTAGAACATGTGGTAGATACGAGAGTTGTTCTGGAAAAGAATGAAGACTTCTGGCAGGAACCCGGACTGGATAAAATCGAGTACCGGATTATTACAGACAAGTCGGTTTCGGCCATCGCCCTTCAGAATAAAGAGATTGATATTTCACTGGCAATCCTTCCGACAGAAATTGCATCGGTTAAGGAAAAGGATTATCTTGTCATGGATGATACCGGCGGCTCCTTAAGATGGGTTGGCTTTAACTGCCGCGACGAACTTTTCCAGGATCCGGAAATCAGGAAGGCACTGTCCATGGCTGTTGATGTGGACGGAGCTGTTCAGGCCGTTTACGGAAATGACTCGGGCGTAAAGCTTGCCATTCGCGGCTACTCCTGCGTAACCCCGGAACGTCCCGGATATGACAACGATGCCTGCCAGGCAGTAGCACCCGTTTACGATCCGGCAGCAGCCCAGGCAAAACTGGAGGAGCTTGGATGGTCGAAGGGCTCTGACGGCATTTATGCAAAAGACGGACAGAAGCTTCAGTTTACCATTCAGGTAGGAAACAATGATGCAAACCGAGAGAAAATGGCAGTTATCGTTTCTTCCCAGTTAAAGGCCATCGGTGTAGACTGTACGGCACAGACCGTTGAGTGGGGAACCCATACGACCGATATTAAGAACGGCAATGTGCAGATGTACGTTCTTGGCGGATACAGCAACCTGGACGGCCCATTGAGACTGATGCACAGTGATGATGCCAATTTCTCACCGAACTGCGGTTATGCAAACGACGAGCTGGATGCTATCCTTGATGAGGCATGGAAAACCGTGGATTACGACGCAAGGTGCGCGCTGATTGCAGAGGCCAGTGCCATGTTTGCGGCAGATGCGCCCCACCTGGCCTGCTGGTACGAATATGCCCAGACAGGATACAACACGCGCGTCAAAGATTTTGATTATGCAACTGTATATCAGGCGCTCTGCAGCACGGAAAGAAATGTAACGGTAGAATAAGCAGCTGGCAAAATTAAGAGAAGCAGCAGACGCGGTCAGCGGGCGCCCAAAACAGCAGGCGCCCGCATTTACATAAAGGAGCGTTGATATGTGGACTTACATTGTTAGAAGACTTTTGCAGGCGATTCCAACGCTGTTGGTTATTTCTTTTCTGATCTTTTCCCTGCTTTACGTTACGCCGGGCGACCCGGTGGAACTGATTTTCGGAACAGAAGATCAGAGCCTTTCCGAAGAACAGAGACAGATTATTATGGAAGAGTGGGGGCTCGACAAACCATTTTTAATCCGGTATAAGGATTTTGTCGTGGATGCCCTGGGAGGAGATCTTGGCGTTTCCTACGCTACGAACCAGCCTGTATTTGAAAGCGTTATGGAGCGGATGCCGGCCACTTTTACCCTGGCGGCTTTCGCCATGATTCTGTCGTTAATCATTTCTGTGCCGCTTGGAATGCTGGCGGCCTTAAAACATAACAGCATATGGGATTCTCTGGCTACGGCTCTTGCTACTATTGGAGTTTCCCTCCCCAAATTCTGGTTTGGCCTTGTTTTAATGATCTATTTTTCACTGAAACTGGGCTGGCTTCCCAGCACAGGATCGGCAGATCTCATGACAGACGGCCTTGGGGAATTTTTAAAGCATATTATCATGCCTGGTTCTGCTCTGGCTCTTGGAATGGCGGCCACCCAGACGAGAATGATCCGCTCCAGCATGTTAGACGTGCTGGGCCAGGATTATGTCCGCTACGCCAGAAGCAAAGGCTTAAGAGAGAAGATTGTCATCTGGGGCCATGCCTTTAAAAATGCAATGATTCCGGTGATTACCGTGGTTGGTTCGGAAATCGGAAGCCTTTTGGGCGGTGCCGTTGTTACGGAATCCATTTTTTCCTGGCCTGGTGTCGGACGTCTGGCGGTTAATTCCATTTCCAAAAGAGATTATCCGATGATTCAGGGAATTACGCTGCTTCTCTGTACCAGCTATCTGGTTATCAATCTTCTGGTGGATATTGTCTACGCATGGGTAGACCCGCGGATCCGCCTTGACAAGAAATCATAGGAGGGAGGAAGGAAAATGGCAGAAGAAAAGAAAAAAGATTTTGAATTTGAAGATGAAATTTCCCTTCCTGTAACCAGTTATTGGAAGGACGTTGTCAGAAGGTTCTGCAAAAATAAAATTGCTGTCCTTGGCCTCGTTCTCCTTTCCGTCATCATCATTCTCTGCGTTGGAGCGCCGCTTTTTACGGATTATGATCCGGTCATTGATATGGATCTGATGAATATGCTTGTGGAACCGGGCGACGCAGAGCACCCGTTAGGCACCGACGACCTTGGCCGCGACATCTGGTGCCGTCTCCTTTACGGCGGCCGCAGCTCCCTTTTAACAGGCCTTTCCGTCGCAGCGGCCGCAGCCGTAATCGGCGTCGTCATCGGTCTGTACAGCGGATATTTCGGAGGCGTGATCGAAAGCATCCTGATGCGTTTTACGGATATCATGCTGTCGTTCCCGTTCCTGATTGTAGCCATTGCCATTATGTCTGTTCTCGGTTCCAGCCAGAGAAATATTATCATTACGCTGGCAGTCACAAGCTGGCCGAGGTTTGCCAGACTGACCCGCGGCCAGGTTCTTTCGGTAAAGAACATGGAATATGTGGAGTCTGCCAAGGCGGCCGGCTTTAAAAATGCCAGGGTTATTTTCCGTCATGTCCTTCCCAACTGCATCGGCCCCTTAATTATCCAGGGGACACTGGCCGTGGGCAGCGCCATTCTTTCCGCGGCGAGCCTTAACTATCTGGGGCTCGGCGCCGATGCGGCGGCTCCCGACTGGGGCATGATGTTAAGCCAGGGAAAGAATTATTTGCAGCTTGCTCCTTATCTGACGACAATCCCAGGGCTTGCGATCTCCATCACGGTTCTTTCAATGAACTGGATTGGCGACGGGCTCAGGGACGCGTTTGATCCCAAGATGAGAAAGTAGGTGGACATATGGAAAATAAAAATTGTCTGGAAGTAAAAAATCTCCGTACCTGGTTTCATACGCCGGAGGGAGTCGTCAAGGCTGTCGATGGAATTTCCTTTTCCGTGGGACAGGGAGAAACCCTGGCGTTAGTGGGAGAGTCCGGCTGTGGAAAAACCATCACCTCCCTTTCTCTGATCCGGCTCCTTCCGGAAACGGCTGAGCTTCAGGCGGATTCCATTATCTTAAATGGCCGCGACGTGACGAATATTGACAAAAACCAGGCCCGCAAGCTTCGCGGCTCAGAGATTTCCATGATTTTTCAGGAACCGATGACCTCATTAAATCCTGTGTACCGGATTGACAAACAGCTTGGAGAGGTGTTCCGCCTTCACAATCCGGGGATTTCAAAAGAAGAGGTGAAGAAGCGTTCCATTGATATCTTAAAAAAGACCGGCGTTCCCAATCCGGAGGAGCGTCTTAAGGTGTACCCGCACCAGCTTTCCGGCGGCCTGCGCCAGAGGGTCATGATTGCCATTTCCCTGGCGTCCAATCCGAAAATGGTGATTGCCGATGAGCCGACGACGGCGCTTGACGTGACAATCCAGGCTCAGATTTTGGATCTGTTAAAACAGCTCCAAAAGGATATGAACATGTCAATCCTCCTGATTACCCATGATTTTGGCGTGGTTTCCCAGATTGCCAGCCGTGTCGCCGTCATGTATGCAGGAAAAATTGTGGAAGAGGGCGGCATGGAAGAAGTTTTTGCCGATCCATGGCATCCTTATACGAAACTTTTGATCCTTTCCATTCCGGGAATCAAGGTAACGCGCGGAAACCGTCTGGAATCCATAAAAGGCACCGTCCCGAATCCGCTGCGTTTCCCGTCCGGCTGCCGTTTTGCGCCTCGCTGCCCTTACGCTACCGAGCGGTGCAGCAGGGAGGAACCGCCGGAGTATGCAGAAGGAAGGCGGAAAGTGCGCTGTTTTTTGAGGGGGAATCAAAATGAAAGATGAAAATACTATCTTAAGCATTGAAAATCTGAAGGTCTATTTCCCCATCAAAACGGGAATTCTCCAGAGAACCGTCGGCCACGTGAAGGCGGTAGACGGAGTCAGCCTTTCCGTGAAAAAGGGGGAGACCCTTGGCCTTGTGGGGGAGTCCGGCTGCGGAAAAACCACCATCGGGCGCGCCATCGTGCGGCTGAACCATCCGAGCGAGGGCCATATTTACTACCAGGGACAGGATGTCCTGGCTGCCCAGGGAGAAGAATTAAGACAGCTCAGAAAGAGCTTGCAGATTATATTCCAGGATCCCTATTCGTCCTTAAACCCGCGGCATACGGTTCTAAACGCCCTGACAGAGCTTCTGACGGTCCAGATGGGCATGTCGAAGACGGATGCGGCAGGCAGGGCAGAAGAGCTCCTGCACCAGGTGGGGCTCAACGCAGCTTACGGGCTTCGGTATCCCCATGAGTTTTCCGGCGGACAGAGGCAGAGGGTGGCTATCGCAAAGGCGCTGGCACTGAAGCCGAAATTCCTGGTCTGTGACGAAGCCGTTTCGGCCCTGGACGTATCCATCCAGTCCCAGATTATCAACCTGCTCATGGACTTAAAGGAGGAGTATGGGGACATGACGTATCTGTTTATTTCCCATGCCCTCAATGTGGTGGAGCACATTTCTGACCGTGTGGCCGTCATGTACCTTGGACGCATCATGGAGTTTGCAGACAACGAAGAGCTGTTTTCTCATCCGGCCCATCCATATACGCAGGCGCTTCTTTCTGCCATCCCGATTCTGTCGGGAAGAAAGAAGAGAGAGCGCATTGTCCTTCAGGGCGATGTTCCCGGCGCAGCCCATATTCCTTCCGGCTGCCGGTTCCGAACCAGATGCCCATGGGCTACGGAAGAATGTGCCCATGAAGAGCCGAAATTAAAGGATATCGGCGGCGGCCATCTGGCTGCCTGCCTGAAAATTTAAAGACGAAAAAGAGGGGCACGCCCGCGGAAACCTTTCGCAGGTGCGTCCCTCTTTATGGTATGGCTTACATTGCTTCCTTACCCCAACTTCTGATAATAATCATACCCGCCATTATTATATTTCTGAATCAGCTTCTGAATCTTCTCCGTCGGCGACAGGGTATTGCTGATGGAGGCGTCATGGTTTAAGGAGTTGATGATCGCCGCAATGTACTTGCTCACATCGGCCTCCACGTACCATTCCTTCGTAAACAGCTCCGGCGCCCGGTAGTTTAAGTTGGTGGTGACGACGCTGTCGATATAGCCCTTTTCGTAGAACTCGTCAAACTTATCAAAGCCGCTGGTGAACAGGCCGAAGGTACAGCAGACGACAACCTTTGCTGCCTTCCGCTCCTTTAAGGCCCTGGCCGTATCCAGCATGCTTTCGCCGGAGGAAATCATGTCGTCGACGATGATAACGGTCTTTCCTTCTACGGAGCTTCCCAAAAACTCATGGGCCACGATGGGGTTCCTTCCGTTAATGACTCTGGAATAGTCCCTTCTCTTATAGAACATACCCATGTCGACGCCCAGGTTGTTTGCCAGGTAGACGGCGCGGTTCATGGCACCCTCGTCGGGGCTGATGACCATCAGGTGATCCTTATCAATCTTTAAGCTGTGATCATGGTTGAACAGTGCTTTTACAAACTGGTAGGTGGGCATGAAGTTGTCGAGGCCGGAAAGCGGGATTGAATTCTGTACCCGCGGGTCATGGGCATCGAAAGTGGTGATGTTGGAGACGCCCATATGTACCAGCTCCTCAAGCGCCATGGCACAGTCCAAGGACTCTCTGTGGGTGCGCTTATGCTGGCGGCTCTCGTAGAGGAACGGCATGATGACATTGATCCTGTGCGCGGTGGAAGCGCAGGCGCCGATGATTCTCTTAAGATCCTGGTAATGGTCATCCGGGGACATGTGGTTTACATAGCCTGCCATCTTATAGGTCAGGGAGTAGTTTGTCACATCCACCATCACGAACACGTCTGCGCCGCGGACCGATTCCTTAATGACACCCTTGGCTTCGCCGCTTCCGAATCTCGGGCACTCGCAGTTTAAAAGATATGAATCCACGTCATAGCCGCGGTACTGAAGATTCTGCTGCCTTCTTTTGAGCTCCTCCGTATCATTTCTTCGGAAATTCACAATATGCCCGTTTACCTTTTCTGCCAGGTCACGGCAGCTTTCCAGGGCTGCGATTTTCAACGGTGCAATGGGGAGACGGTCATTGAACACATACTGATTTGACATGAAAAAGATTCCTCCGCTCTTCTGGCTGTTTTATTTTCTATTCTTTTATACCATTTTTCGCTTCTTTTCGTCAATAGCCGCCGGGCTTTTTCGGAAAAAGGCCATGGATTCTTTACAAAACCGGGCCGGATTGGTATAGTATGTACAGAAAGACAACGAAAAGAGAGGGAAAAAACCATTGAAATATACCGGCCATAAGATCACGGCCGTGGCGCCAGGCTCCATCGGGGAAGAGCTGGAGCTGGAGCCCGGCGATCTTCTTCTTACCATAGACGGGAACGAAATCGAAGACATTTTTGACTATGAATACATGACCCAGAGCGAGGAATTCACGCTTCTCGTGAGAAAGCAGGATGGGGAAGAGTGGGAGCTTGAAATTGACAGCGGCGGAGAGGATCTGGGGCTCACCTTTGAAAACGGCCTCATGAGCGAGTACCGCTCCTGCCGGAACAAATGTATCTTCTGCTTCATCGACCAGATGCCGTCTGGCATGCGGGATACCCTGTACTTTAAGGACGACGATTCCCGCCTGTCCTTCCTTCAGGGAAATTACATCACGCTGACGAATATGAGCGACAAGGACATCGACCGGATCATCCGTTTCCACTTATCGCCCATCAACATTTCTGTCCAGACCATGAACCCGGAGCTTCGCTGCAAGATGCTGACGAACCGGTTTGCCGGCGAAGCTTTAAAAAAGATGGACAGGCTTTACGAGGCCGGAACCGAGATGAACGGGCAGATCGTTCTCTGTAAGGGCGTCAACGACGGAAAGGAGCTGGAATACTCCATCGAACGGCTTTCCCACTATGCGCCTTATATGCAGAGTGTCTCCGTGGTGCCGGTCGGCCTTTCCAAATTCCGGGACGGACTGTATCCCCTGGAGCCGTTTACGAAGGAGGACGCCTGCCAGGTTATCGACTTAATCGAGGGCTGGCAGAAAAAGATGTATGCGGAATACGGCATCCATTTCATCCATGCCAGTGACGAGTGGTACATTTTAGCGGAGCGGGAGATGCCGGAGGAGAGCCGCTACGACGGCTATATCCAGTTAGAAAACGGCGTCGGCATGCTGCGGCTCCTTTATGAGGAATTTAAAGACGCCCTGGACGGGAAGGAGGACGACGGAAAAGAAGAGGAGCTTTCCATCGCCACGGGATATCTTCCGTACCCGTATCTCTGCCGGCTGATGGAAGATATGAAAACCGTCTATCACGGCCGGAATGTCCATGTTTACCCGATCCGAAATGACTTTTTCGGGGAGAAAATCACAGTGGCCGGGCTTATTACAGGCCAGGACCTGATTGCACAGCTAAAAGGGAAAAACCTTGGTTCACGCCTTCTCCTTCCCGCCTGCATGTTTAAAAACGGCGAGGAAATTTTTCTCGACGACGTGACGAAGGAAGAGGCAGAAGCCGCTTTACAGATTCCCATAAATATAGTAAAATCAAGCGGATACGATTTGCTGGAGGCAGTTTTGAGCCGTGACGCGGCCGCAGAGCAGACGGCAGAGCACGGCGCTTACGAGCTTTCCATGAAGGATTTCTCCGAGGTTTACGACGGGGAAGCCGAAGTTTAGATAAAGTGAGGAGATCAATATGAGTAAACCGGTAGTTGCCATCGTCGGCAGGCCCAACGTGGGAAAATCCACGCTTTTCAACGTCCTGGCCGGCAGTGCGATTTCCATTGTAAAAGATACGCCCGGCGTCACGCGTGACCGGATCTATGCCGACTGTACGTGGTTAGATTATTCCTTCACGCTCATCGACACCGGCGGAATCGAGCCGGATTCCAGGGACGTGATTTTATCCCAGATGCGGGAGCAGGCCCAGATCGCCATCGAAACGGCCGACGTGATTATTTTCCTGGTGGACGTGCGCCAGGGCCTTGTGGACGCCGATTCCAAGGTGGCGGAGATGTTAAGAAAGTCGAAAAAGCCTGTGATCTTAGCTGTCAACAAGGTGGACAGCTTTGCGAAATTCGGAAACGACGTCTATGAATTCTATAACCTGGGCATCGGAGACCCGATGCCGATTTCGTCTGCCTCGAGACTCGGTCTCGGCGACCTTCTCGACGAGGTGACAAAGCACTTTAACCAGGATCAGTACGGCGACGAGGAAGATGAAAGACCGCGGGTGGCCATCGTCGGAAAGCCCAATGTGGGGAAATCGTCGATTGTCAACAGGCTTCTCGGCGAAAACCGCGTCATCGTCTCCGACGTGGCCGGTACGACTCGCGACGCCGTGGACACGGAAATCACCCACAACGGCACGGAATACGTGTTCATCGACACGGCCGGACTCCGCCGGAAAAATAAAATCAAAGAAGACATCGAGCGGTACAGCATTATCCGCACCGTGACGGCCGTGGAGCGGGCCGACATTGTCTTAATCGTCATTGACGCGAAAGAAGGCGTCACCGAACAGGACGCCAAGATCGCCGGCATCGCCCATGAGCGCGGGAAAGGCATCATCGTCGTCGTCAACAAGTGGGACGCCATCGAAAAGAACGACAAGACGATCTACGAGTACACGAGAAAATTAAAGGAAGTGCTGTCCTTCATGCCGTATGCCGAGTACATTTTCATCTCGGCCCTGACGGGACAGCGCCTTGTGAAGCTTTTCGACCTGATCGACGTGATCCGGGAAAACCAGAACCAGCGGATCGCCACCGGCGTCTTAAACGAGATTGTCTCCGAGGCCGTGGCGCTCCAGCAGCCGCCGTCAGACAAGGGAAAACGCCTGAAAATCTACTATGCGACCCAGGTGGCCGTGAAGCCGCCGACCTTTGTCGTGTTCGTAAACGACAAGGAGCTGATGCATTTCTCCTACGTCCGGTACCTGGAGAACAAGATCCGCGAGGCCTTCGGTTTCCGCGGGACGCCGTTAAAATTCATCATCCGCGAGCGGAAGGAGAAAGAATAAGCCATGTTACGAATCCTGTGCCTTGCCATCGGCTATGTATTCGGCCTGTTCCAGACCGGGTATCTTTACGGAAAGCTTCATAAAATTGACATACGAAACTACGGGAGCGGCAACGCCGGTACCACAAATGCCCTGCGCGTGCTGGGGAAAAAGGCCGGCCTGATCGTATTCCTCGGTGATTTTTTTAAGACCGTGTTCGCCTGCCTTTTGGTGCGGATTTTATTTAAGGGAAATCCAAGCCTCGACATGTATGTGCTCTATGCCGGCGTCGGCGTGATTTTAGGCCACAATTTCCCATGCTACCTGCATTTTAAGGGCGGCAAGGGAATCGCCTCCACGGCCGGGATCCTGGTCGCTATGGACTGGCGGATTACGCTCGTCTGCGCCGTGATTTTCCTGGCGTCAGTCATCCTGACGCGGTACGTCTCCCTGGGTTCCATCCTGGTGGTGGTTGCCTTCCTGGCTCAGATTATTTTCTACGGCCTTGGCGGCAGCTATCAGGTAGCCCCGGAGAACATGACGGAGTTTTTCTGCGTGGCGGCCTTTGTGACCCTGATGGCCATCTGGCGCCACCGGGCAAATATCAAGCGGCTTCTTTCCGGGACGGAAAACAAGCTGTGGGGGAATAAAAAATAACAACTGGAAAGGGGTTATCGGCAGATGGAAAAAATCGGAATCATCGGCTCCGGAACCTGGGGAACGGCAATCTCCATTTTACTTCATAATAACGGCCATGAGGTGACAATCTGGTCGGCCATCCCGGAGGAAATTGACGAGATGGCGGCGACCCGAAAACATAAAAATCTGCCGGAGGTGACGCTTCCGGAATCGCTCCGGCTCACAAAGGATTTAAAGGAAGCCATGGAAGGAAAAGACCTCCTTGTCATGGCCGTGCCGTCGGTTTTTGTGCGGAGTACCGCAAAGCGCATGAAGCCGTACCTTCATGACGGCCAGATTATCGTGGACGTGGCAAAGGGCATCGAGGAGTCCACGCTTTTTACCATGTCTCAGATTATTGAAGAGGAGCTTCCGACCGCTCAGGTGGCGGCCCTTTCCGGCCCGAGCCACGCCGAAGAGGTGAGCCGCGGCCTTCCGACGACCTGCGTGGCGGGCGCCCATAAAAAAGCAGTGGCAGAGTACATCCAGTCGGTCTTCATGAGCCCCGTTTTCCGCGTCTACACGAGCCCTGACATGCTTGGCATCGAGATCGGCGCCGCATTGAAAAATGTGGTGGCACTGGCGGCCGGCATCGCCGACGGACTCGGCTACGGAGACAACACGAAGGCGGCCTTAATCACCCGCGGCATGGCGGAGATTGCCCGTCTCGGCATGGCCATGGGCGGCAAATATCAGACCTTTGCCGGTCTTTCCGGCATCGGGGATCTGATTGTCACCTGCGCCAGCATGCACAGCAGAAACCGCCGGGCCGGAATTTTAATTGGAAAGGGATATTCCATGGAAGAGGCCATGAAGGAAGTTCAGATGGTGGTGGAAGGCGTCTACTCGGCAAAGGCGGCTATGGCCCTTGCGAAGAAATATGAGGTGCCGATGCCCATTGTTGAGCAGGTGAACCGGGTTCTCTTTGAGGGGATGCCGGCAAGCGAGGCGGTGAGCGAGCTGATGCTTCGTGACAAGCGGATTGAAAACAGCGACCTTCCCTGGGAGGAGTAAGTCCCATACGTCATAATTTCATGCCCCCTGCATATACTTTAGCAGTATATCAAGGGGGTATTTTTATGGACATATACAGAGATATCGAGGCCAGAACCGGCGGTGAAATCTACATCGGCGTGGTGGGCCCGGTACGGACGGGAAAATCCACGTTCATCAAGCGGTTCATGGAGCTTCTCGTCATGCCGCAGATCACCGACGAACACCAGAAGGCCCAGACGAGAGACGAACTGCCCCAGAGCGCGGCCGGGAAGACCATCATGACGACGGAGCCGAAGTTCATCCCGAAGGAGGCGGCAAAAATTTCCTTAGAGGACGGCATCGAGGCCAGGGTGCGCTTAATCGACTGCGTCGGCTTCATGGTGAACGGAGCGGCCGGCCATGAGGAGAACGGGGCGGAGCGGCTCGTGAAAACCCCGTGGTATGAGGAGGAAATCCCCTTTACGGAGGCGGCGGAAGTGGGCACCAGGAAGGTCATCCGCGATCACTCCACCATCGGCCTCGCCGTGACGACGGACGGGAGCTTCGGGGAGCTTTTAAGAAACGACTACCTCGAATCGGAACAGCGAACCGTAAACGAATTAAAGGAAATCGGGAAACCGTTTCTCGTCCTTTTAAACTCCCAGAGACCTCTTTCCGAGGAGACAAAGGAACTGGCCGCAAAGATGGAAAAGGCCTACGGCGCGTCGGTGCTTCCGGTCAACTGCGAGCAGTTAAAAAAAGAGGACATCGAGGTGATCCTGGCCCAGATCTTAAAAGAGTTCCCGGTGACGGAAATCGACTTTTCCATTCCCCGCTGGATGGAGATTCTGCCGGAGAGTCATCCCTTTAAGGCCGAGGCCATCCGCACCGCCAAGGATATTTTATCGAACGTCAGCCAGATGAAGGATGTGAACGAAGCCGTAAAGACACCGGAGAGCGGGAACATTGACGATGTCCGCATCACGAAAATGGAGATGGCCGACGGGAGCGTGGCCGCTGAGATTGCCATGGACGACGGCTGTTACTATCAGGTCATCAGCGAATTTGCCGGCATGCCCGTGGCCGACGACTATACGTTGATCCACACCCTTTCAAACCTCTCCGGCATGCAGAAGGAATACGAAAAGGTGAAAAACGCCTTAAGCCAGGTGCGGTTAAAGGGCTACGGCATCGTGATGCCGGATAAGTCGGAGATTGAGCTTGACGAGCCGCAGCTCATCCGACACGGCAACAAGTACGGCGTGAAAATCCATGCCCAGGCGCCGTCCATCAACCTCATCAAGGCACATATTGAGACGGAAATCGCGCCCATCGTCGGGAATGAGCAGCAGGCTAAAGACCTGATTGCCTACATAAAAGAAAACTCCGAGACGGCCGACGGCGTCTGGGAGACGAATATTTTCGGGAAATCCGTGGAACAGATCGTCGAGGACGGCATGCAGGCGAAGATTTCCCAGATGACTGAGGACTGCCAGACAAAGCTCCAGGACACCCTCCAGAAAATCATCAACGACAGCAACGGCGGAATGATTTGCATAATTATCTGAAACGCGTTATACTAAAGTCAGTATAATGCGAGGAGGGGTACGTTTGAGACTGACATTTATTGGAGCAGATCATGAAGTAACCGGGAGCTGTCACTATCTGGAAGCCTGCGGAAAACATATTCTGGTGGACTACGGCATGGAACAGGGCAGCAACAAATTTGAGAATGTCGAGCTTCCGATTGCATTTTCCGATGTGGACTATGTTCTCTTAACCCATGCCCACATCGACCACGCCGGCCTTCTCCCCCTGATCTATGCGAAGGGCTTTAAAGGCGTGGTTTTTGCCACGGAGGCCACCTGCGACCTCTGCAATATCATGTTGAAGGACAGCGCCCACATTCAGGAGATGGAGGCAGAATGGAAGAACCGGAAGGCAAGGCGGGCCGGCAAGCCGGAGGTGGAGCCGCTTTATACCGTGGCTGACGCGGAAGGCGTGCTGACCCACTTTGTCCCCTGCCGCTACGGCGAGGAAATTGAGCTTTCCGACGGCATCCGCCTGCGGTTTACCGACGCCGGCCATCTTCTTGGCTCTGCCTCCATCGAAGTTTGGCTTTCGGAGGACGGGACGGAGAAAAAGATCGTTTTTTCCGGTGATATCGGAAACAAGAACAAGCCGCTCATCAAGAATCCGTCTTATATTGACGAAGCCGATTACGTGGTGATGGAGTGCACCTACGGCGACCGGTACCATGAAAGAACCCATGAGCACATCGAGGAGCTGGCCGATATTCTCCAGAAGACTTTGGATCGCGGCGGAAACCTGGTGATCCCGGCGTTTGCCGTCGGCAGAACCCAGGAAATCCTGTATTTCATGCGGAAAATCAAGGAAGAACACATGATCTCGGGCCACGACGGCTTTGAGGTCTATGTGGACAGCCCCCTGGCCGTGGAGGCCACCCATGTGTTCAATGAGAACATCAGCGAGTGCTTCGACGACGAGGCCATGGAGCTTGTGATGCGCGGCATCAACCCCATTGCCTTCCCGGGGCTTAAGCTTTCCATCACCAGCGAAGAGTCCAAGGCCATCAACTTCGACATGACGCCGAAGGTCATCATTTCCGCCGCCGGCATGTGCGACGCCGGACGGATCCGCCACCACTTGAAGCACAACCTCTGGCGGCCGGAGTGTACAATCCTGTTTGCCGGCTACCAGGCCATCGGCACCTTGGGACGGAGCCTCATTGACGGTGCCCAGGTGGTGAAGCTTTTCGGCGAGACCATCGACGTGGAGGCGCATATCGAGCGGCTGGACGGCATCTCCGGCCATGCCGATAAAAACGGTTTAATCGAATGGGTGAATGCCTATAAGAAAAAGCCGGAACAGGTCTTCCTTGTCCACGGCGACGATGCCGTCTGCGACAGCTTTGCAGCCGCTTTAAGGGACGAGTACGGACTTAACACCGCAGCGCCGTTTTCCGGCTCGGTTTACGACCTGGCTGCCGGCGCATGGGTGAAGGAGACCGTCGGAATCCCGATCAAGAAAGAGACCGAACAGCAGAAGAGGAACCGCGGCATCTTTGAGCTTCTTCTCGCGGCCGGCGAGCGGCTCATCGGCGTCATCCACAAGAACAGGGAATGCGCCAACAAGGACATCAAGAAATTTACGGCAGAGATCAACGCGCTCTGCGATAAATGGGACATTTGAGAGGATTTTTTTGGATGAAAGTGACATTATATACGGATGGGGCTGCCCGGGGGAACCCGGACGGCCCCGGAGGCTACGGGGCCGTGCTCCAGTATGTCGACACGAAAGGCGTCCTGCATGAAAAAGAGCTTTCGGCAGGCTACAAGCGCACCACCAACAACCGGATGGAGTTAATGGCCGCCATTGCCGGCCTGGAGGCGCTCACAAAACCGTGCCAGGTGGATCTCTATTCCGACTCCAGGTACCTGGTGGACGCCTTTAACCAGCACTGGATCGAAAGCTGGCAGAAAAACAACTGGAGCCGCCCGAAAACCGGGCCGGTGAAGAACATTGACCTCTGGAAGCGGCTTTTATCGGCTATGGAAGGCCACCAGGTGAGCTTTTTCTGGGTCAGGGGGCACAACGGCCATCCGGAGAACGAGCGGTGCGACCGCCTTGCCACTTCGGCCGCCGACGGGACAGGCCTTTTGGAGGACGAAGGCCTGTAAACAGGCAAAAACGAGGGCAAAGTGGGGGATACCCCTTCCAAAAGCTGGAAAAAATTACGATAATCTTACAATATATTACTTCTTCGTGATTTTGGTTCACAAGTTTATCCGTTTGTGCTATCCTATTTGCAGAGGCGGGGACATGTCTTTTGTTTCCGCCATGCTGTGAATGATTTTTTCGGTGAGGCACTGCGGATGAAAAGACAGTTGGGCGTTTGGATTACTATCATATGCATACTTGTTGTCGGCGTTTCTGTTACGAAGATGACGCGCCGCTTTGTCACGTCCGGCACCCTTGAGACGTTTGCGGCGGAGACAACTGTCGTTTTCGAGCCGTCAGCCATGGCCCGTACCGCAACCGGGGCGGCAGGCGCGCCGGAGACAGGCACGGAAGGCCCGCGGGGACGCCAGTCCGAGGCGGAGCTTTTTTCTGCGGCAGCCGAGACGGCAGCAGAAGCGAAGGTTTCGGAGACGCCGGAAGAGGAAATGGCGGCAGAGGATATGGCCGTTATTACCGAGGCGTCGGAAGTTACGCCAGAGCAGGAGGCCCTGACATCGGAGACGGTGAAATCGCCCCTGGATCCGGGGCCGGCACCGGCATTTTCGCCAGCCATGGCGGAGGCCGCCGACGGGGGGGCATTAAATCCATCGGAGAATTTCAGGGAACGGCTGGATTCGACGGCGGAACAGATCGAGAGATCAAAGGAAGCCGCCAACTCTTCGGCACAGGCGGCCGCTGAGTACGAATGGACGCTGTGGGACAACGAGCTCAACACCATCTATTCTGCCATCCGCCGGAATATGGACGAGGCTGAGAAAGAAGCCTTAAAGCAGGAGGAACTGGAATGGATCCGGACGCGCGACGCCGCAGCCGAGCGGGCAGCCGGAAAAAACAACGTCCAGACAAACCGGAACACAGCGTATATCCTGGAATTATCCGAGATGACAAAGGAACGCTGCTACGAACTGGTGGACACCTACGCCAGCGTTTTAGACCGGGATATCAGCCAATAGACAAAAGAAAAGGAAGGGAGCCGCGCGGGGGAAAGCCGTGCTGCTTCCGTTTTTTTACCGTTTCAAAGAAATTTCTTCTTGCATATCCGCCGCATTGCGATTATGATAGAATGAGCGAAAGTGAGCCAAGAGGGAGCTCGCTCACTCTTGGCGAACGGCGAATTCATGCCGTGGACGCAGTCCATGGCAAACTCGAGCGAAAGTGAGCCGGGAGGGAGCTCGCTCACTTACGGCGAACGGCGAATTCGGCCGTGGACGGAGTCCATGGCAAACTCGAGCGAAAGTGAGCCGGGAGGGACTCGCTCCCTCTTGGCGAACGGCGAATTCGGCCGTGGACGCAGTCCACGGCAGGCCCGAGCGAAAGTGAGCCAATACCCGTCTTTATGGGACGCACATGGAAAAGGAGGCATACGATGGCCGCGTTTTTTGTTTCACTCATACAGACAGCCGGGGAGTTTCTAATTTACGCCGCGATTGCGCTGGCGGGAATCCTTCTCGGAAAAAAATACAGGGCAAAAAAAGATAAACAGTAACCAGGAGGCAGAAATACCATGCAGAAATATGGTGTAAATGAACTGAGGAGAATGTTTCTGGAATTTTTTGAGAGCAAGGGACATCTTGCGATGAAGAGCTTCTCATTGGTTCCGCATAACGATAACAGCTTGCTTTTAATCAATTCCGGTATGGCGCCTTTAAAGCCGTACTTTACCGGACAGGAGATCCCGCCGAGGCGCCGCGTCTGCACGTGCCAGAAGTGCATCCGCACCGGCGATATCGATAACATCGGAAAGACGGCCCGCCACGGCACGTTTTTCGAGATGCTCGGAAACTTCTCCTTCGGCGACTACTTTAAGACCGAGGCGATCCACTGGTCATGGGAGTTTTTGACAGAAGTCGTAGGCCTTGAGGCAGACAGGCTCTACCCGTCCATCTATCTGGATGACGAGGAAGCCTTTAAAATCTGGAACGAGGAGATCGGCATCCCGAAGGAGCGGATTTTCCGTTTCGGCAAGGAAGACAATTTCTGGGAGCACGGCGCAGGCCCCTGCGGCCCATGTTCCGAGATTTACTATGACCGCGGCGAGAAATACGGCTGCGGAAAGCCGACCTGCACCGTCGGCTGCGACTGCGACCGCTATATTGAGGTCTGGAACAACGTCTTCACCCAGTTTGAAAACGACGGCCACGGAAACTACACCGAATTAAAGCAGAAAAACATCGACACGGGCATGGGTCTTGAGCGTCTTGCCGTCGTCGTTCAGGATGTGGACTCCCTGTTCACCATCGACACCAACAAAGCCCTTCTCGACCGGGTATGCGCCCTGGCCGGAAAGGAATACCAGAAAGACCATGAGACCGATATTTCCCTGCGGATTGTGACCGACCACATCAAGTCCTGCACCTTCATGATTTCCGACGGCATCATGCCGTCCAACGAGGGACGCGGCTATGTGTTAAGGCGCCTTCTGCGCCGTGCGGCCCGTCACGGAAGAAAGCTTGGAATCGAAGGGAAATTCCTGGCAAATCTGGCCGATACGGTCATCGCCCTCTCCAAAGACGGCTATCCGGAGTTGGAGGAAAAGAAGGCCATGATCTCCAAGGTGCTGACCGAGGAGGAGGACAAGTTCAACAAGACCATCGACCAGGGTCTTGCCATCCTTTCCGACATGGAAGAGGACATAAAGAAAAACGGGCTTTCGTCGCTTCCCGGCACGGACGCCTTCAAGCTTTACGATACCTACGGCTTCCCGCTTGATCTCACGAAGGAGATCCTGGAGGAAAAGGGCTTTTCCGTAGACGAGGAAGGCTTCCTTTCCTGCATGAAGGAGCAGAAGGAGAAAGCCAGAAAAGCCAGAAAGACGACAAACTATATGGGCGCTGACGTGACGGTTTACCAGTCCATCGACGCGTCCGTCACAACGGAATTTGTCGGCTACGACCGCCTGATCCATCAGTCCCAGATCTCCGTCTTGACGACGGAGGACGCCATCGTCGAGGCCCTGACCGACGGCGAGGTCGGGACGATCCTTGTAAATGAGACGCCGTTTTATGCCACCATGGGCGGCCAGCAGGCCGATACCGGCGTGATCGAGTCGGAGAACGGAAAATTCCTCGTGGAAGACACGATCAAGCTCCAGGGCGGCAAAGTGGGCCACGTGGGCCATATGGTAAGCGGCATGCTGCGGACGGGAGAGACCGTCACCTTAAAGGTGGACGAAGAGAACCGCGCCCTGACGGCGAGGAACCACAGCGCGACCCACCTGCTTCACAAGGCGCTCCGCACTGTCCTCGGAAGCCACGTAGAGCAGGCCGGTTCCCTTGTGGCAAAAGACAGGCTGCGTTTCGACTTCACCCATTTCTCTGCCATGACGAAGGAAGAGCTTAAGAAGGTGGAGGACATGGTAAACGAGGAGATCCGCGCCGCGCTTCCCGTAAAGACGGATATCATGAGCCTGGAGGACGCAAAGAAGACCGGCGCCATGGCGCTGTTCGGCGAAAAGTACGGCGACGAGGTGCGCGTGGTGCGTATGGGCGACTTCTCCACAGAGCTCTGCGGCGGAACCCACGTGGACAACACCCTTTCCATCGGCTCCTTTAAGATTATTTCCGAGGCAGGCATCGCTGCCGGCGTGAGACGTATCGAGGCGCTGACCTCCGACGGGCTGATCCGCCACTATGAGCAGGTGGAAAAAGAGCTCCACGAGGCTGCGGCTGCCGCAAAGGCTGCGCCGTCTGACTTAAAGGCGAAGATTGAGTCCATGCTGGAGGAATTAAAGGCCCTCCACTCTGAGAATGAGAAATTAAAGAGCCGCCTGGCAAAGGAATCCATGGGCGACGTCATGGATCAGGTGAAGGACGTAAACGGCGTGAAGCTTTTGGCTGTCCGCGCGGACGGCGTTGACATGAACGGCCTGAGAAACCTTGGCGACCAGCTCAAGGAAAAACTTGGCGAAGGCGTCATCGTGATCGCCTCCGTGACAGACGGAAAGGTGAACCTGATGGCGACGGCCACCGACGGCGCGCAGAAGATGGGCGCCCATGCCGGAAACCTCATTAAGGCCATTGCAGGCCTGGTGGGCGGCGGCGGCGGCGGACGGCCGAACATGGCCCAGGCCGGCGGAAAGAACCCGGACGGTGTCGAATCTGCCCTCTCCAAAGCGGCGGAAGTTGTCGCGGAACAGGTAAAAGGCTAAAAAATTTACTTTTCCATAAAAAATGTGTTGACGAATGTGTAATTTATGCTATAATCATACCAGTGCGAAAAATACCCACACAGTTGTATAAATGCACAATTCACAACTGGAGGGAGGTTAGGTGTGAGCGATGTCGAACGTAATTGTTAAAGATAACGAGAGCTTGGACAGTGCTTTACGCAGATTCAAAAGAAACTGCGCGAAGGCTGGTATTCAGCAGGAAATTCGTAAAAGAGAGCATTATGAGAAGCCAAGCGTAAGACGTAAGAAAAAGTCCGAAGCAGCAAGAAAACGCAAATATAACTAATCAAAAGAGGAGGCGGACCGCCGGCGAAGTTGCCGGTGGCTCGCCTTTTTGCGTATGTAAGCCCGGAAAGCGGCATCGTGCCGTCCCGGTTCCTTAAACTCCTTTCTGAAGCACCTCCCTTCCATGGGCCTGAATTTTTCTGCCCGCCTTCACATATATTTCCATAAAGGAATCGGAGCAGGGGCACTGCCTTGAAAAAGAAGAAAACAGACCGGAACTTTCTTTCAGACGCCCTGCGTCTTCCGGAGGATGTGGTAAAGGGCGAAAGCCTCCTGACCTTCATCGGCCGTTCCGCGGTCCGGATCGAAAATTACAGGGGCATCCTTTTTTATACGGACACGAACATCCGGATTCAGGCGAAGGCCTACCGGCTCTCCGTAAGCGGGAGCCGGCTTTCCATCCGGTACTATGACAAAGATGAAATGGAGATCACAGGGAAAATCGAAACCATCACGTTTGAGTAAAGGAGAAGGCCATTGGCACTGCATCATCGTTTCTTTTTCTGCGGCGGCGTCCGCGCCGGGATTGACGGGTACGACAGGGAACGCTTTTTCAACATCGCGGCCCAGAGGGAGCTTTCTGTCTGCGAAATCTCTGAAGATCACGAGACGAAGGCCGTCACCTTCTGGACAAAGGTCTCTGACTTTAAGAAGATGAAGCCGGTGGCAAGAAAGACCGGGACAAGGCTCTCCATTGTTTCCAAATTCGGCCTTCCCTTCTTTTTTCACAGGAACAGGAGGCGGAAGCTGTTTGCGGCCGGCCTGCTGACTTTTTTCCTTCTGCTTTTCTGGCTTTCCCGTTTTATCTGGGACATTTCCTTTGAGGGAAACCGAAGATTTACCGATGAGATGCTGCTTCATTACATGGAGACGCTGCCGGTGGCCTGCGGCATGAAAAAGTCCGATATCTCCTGCGAAGAACTGGAAAGCGGGCTCCGCGGCGCTTTTCCTGAGATTTCCTGGGTCTCGGCGGAGCTTCGCGGCACGCGGCTCATTGTCCATGTAAAAGAAAATGAAGCCGTCCTGACACCGGAGTTTCCGGATAAAACGCCGTGCGACCTGGTGGCGAAAAGGGACGGAACCGTCGTAAAAACCGTCACGCGGAGCGGGATCTGCAAGGTAAAGGCCGGAGATCCGGTGACGGCAGGAACCGTCCTCGTGGAGGGCACGGTGCCGATCTATGACGATTCCATGACGCTCGTGAACGCCAGGCAGGTGCATGCCGACGCGGAAATCTATGCCGAGACGGCGTATGCCTATGAAAAAACGCTTCCGAGGACGTATGAGGTGCGGGCAAAAACCGGGAAGGTGCGGAAAGGGATTTTCCTTGAGGCATTCGGCCATTCCTTTTATTTCCTCATGCCGGACAGGGACGGCGGAAGCTGGGAATTTGTCATGGAACAGCGCCAGCTTAGGCTTTTTGAGAACTTTTATCTGCCTGTTTACGGCGCCGTCATCACGGCAAACGAATACGTCCCCTACGAGCGCGCCTACACCGAAGCGGAAATACAGGCGGCTGCCGGCCGGCTTGAACAGGAATATATGGAAAATCTGTCAGAAAAAGCTATACAAATCCTTGGGAATGATGATAAAATAGAGACAGATGGCTCCGGGATCCGGATTTCCGGCGTCATGACCGTGGTGGAGGACATTGCAGAGGCGTCCCCCATCGAGAACAGTGAGGAGAATCAGACATTTCATGAGCGTAATTGAAACGATTATAGACATTCCGGCCGAGCATGAGCGGAAGGTCTGCGGACAATTTGATGTTTACTTAAAAAAGATCGAGCGGACGCTTCACGTATCCATGATCGCCAGGGACGGGGAGATTAAGGTCATCGGCCCCGACCACGCGGTAAAAAAGGCGAAGAGCGTTTTTTCCACCCTGATCGAGCTTTCCAAGCGGGGCGAAGAGATCGGGGAACAGAACGTGGATTACGCCCTGGCCCTTTCCTTTGACGGCCAGGACGACAAGCTTCTGGAAATCGACCGGGACATCATCTGCCATACCATAAACGGAAAGCCGGTGAAGCCGAAAACCCTGGGCCAGAAGCAGTACGTGGACTTGATCAGAAAGAAGATGATTGTCTTCGGCGTCGGTCCTGCCGGTACGGGAAAGACGTACCTGGGCATGTCCATGGCGATCCAGGCCTTTAAAAACGGCGAGGTCGGCCGGATTATCTTAACACGTCCCGCCATTGAAGCCGGAGAAAAGCTTGGCTTCCTGCCCGGCGACCTTCAGAGCAAGATTGACCCGTACCTGCGGCCCCTCTACGACGCCCTCTATCAGATTATGGGCGCAGACAGCTACATGCACAACGCAGAAAAGGGGCTCATTGAGGTAGCGCCGCTCGCCTACATGCGCGGCCGCACCCTGGACAATGCGTTCATTATTCTGGATGAGGCCCAGAACACGACCCAGGCGCAGATGAAAATGTTCCTTACAAGGATCGGCTTCGGCTCCAAGGTCATCATCACCGGCGACCAGTCCCAGAAGGACCTGCCCTACGGAACGGTGTCCGGCCTGGATACGGCCCTTAAGATTTTAAAGAACATCGACGACATCGGCATCTGCTATTTTACCAGCGACGATGTGGTGCGTCATCCGCTGGTACAGAAGATTGTAAAGGCATATGATGAATACGAGGCCCGCGGGAAGCGGCCTGCAAGGGGAGAGCACGCCGAGACAAAGCGGCCCGCAAAGAAGGAGGGACGTCATGACGGTAACGATTGAGTACGAGGCAGAAAAGAAGCTTGACCTGCCTTATGAAACCATCATAAAAGAGGTGGCCGAGGAAGCTCTGGATTATGTGGAATGCCCTTATGATGCGGAGATCAACGTGCTGCTTACGGACAACGAGGGGATCCGGGAAATCAATCAGGAGACACGCGGAATCGACGCCCCGACGGATGTTTTGTCGTTTCCCATGTGTGATTTTGAGACGCCGGGGGACTTTTCTAAATTAGAGGAGACGCCGGAGGAGTATTTTAATCCCGATACGGGAGAGCTGATGCTCGGGGATATCGTAATTTCCGTGGAAAAGGTCACGGAGCAGGCTGAAAAATACGGCCATTCCGAGACAAGGGAACTGGCGTTCCTTACGGCCCACAGTATGCTGCATTTGAGCGGGTACGACCATATGGAGGAGGACGAGCGGCTTGTGATGGAAGACAAGCAGCGGGAGATCCTGGAACGGAGGGGTTACAGAAGATGAGAAAAAAGCGCAGGCAGGTTTTTCTTTTGGCACTGTTTCTGGTGTCCGCAGGCGTTTTGGGCGGCTGCCAGAAAAAGTATGAACAGGTTTCCGTGACGGAGGCACCGTCCGAAACCGAGGCACCGGAAACGGAGACGGCTCCGACCGTCGTGCTGGAAACGGAACCGGAGACTGAGACGGAACCGGTCTTGCGCATTGAGGTGGATGGAAAAATCCGAAGCTACCTGACGGGCGAGATGGTGGATGTTGAGAAAGCCAACCGGCGCCCCGTGGCTGTGATGATGAGCAACGACAAGCAGTCGCTTCCCCAGTATGGTATCAACCGCGCAGACGTTGTCTATGAAGCGCCGGTGGAGGGCGATATGAACCGCTACATGGCGATTTTTGAGGATTATGACGATCTGGAGCGCATCGGCTCCGTGCGGAGCTGCCGAACCTATTATACATATTTCGCAAAGGAATTTGATGCAATCTACGCCCATTACGGCCAGAGCAATTTCGCGGTGCCCTATTTAAAAAATGTCGACCATATCAACGGCGTTGACGGCATCGGTACCACGGCATATTACAGGAGCTCCGATAAAAAGGCGCCCCACAACGCCTACACGAGCGGTGAACGGCTTGCGGCCTCCATCGAAAAGATGGGCTTTTCCACAGACTATTCCGAGGATTACGAGGGCCATTACAAGTTTGCCAGGGGCGATGAGCAGGTGAAGCTTGAGGACGGCGAGGACGCCTATAAGATCGTGCCCGGCTACCCGTTAAACAAGCCCTGGTTCGAGTACAACGAGGAAGACGGCCTCTATTACCGGTACCAGTACGGCGGCCCCCACGAGGGGAACGAAGGGCAGATTGCCGTAAAGAACGTGATCTTTCAATATGTGGAATATGGCTATTATGCGACGACGCCGTACTTAAACATCAATGTCCATACAGGGCATGAGGGACGTTTTTTCACCAACGGCAAGTACGAAAAGATCACCTGGGAGAAGGACGGGGAGTTCGGCGTCACCCATTACTACGACATGGACGGAGAGGAGATCACCTTAAACAAGGGAAAGACCTGGGTCTGCATCATCCAGACCGACAAATACAACAAGGCGGAAATCTACGGCAAATAGCCGCTTTCCGAAGAAAAACGGGAAAATATGTTTAAATTTCAAAAAGAAAGCAGATACTAACGGCAAAGGAGGAAAATCCGATGAAAAAGTATGTATCCTGCTTTCTTTTCTTTTTCTGCCTGACCTCGGCCTGCCTTGTGGGACTTTTCTACGTGACGGGGCGGGAAGAGGAATCCCGCGAGGCCATGGAGGTTCAGATGACGGAATCCGTGGACAGGCCGGTTTTTGCCGGCTCGGAGGCAGAAAGCCGTCCGGCGGAGTACAATCTGGTGCTGAATCAGGGGAAGGTGGATTCTGTATATAAGGAGAGTGAGACGGAAACGGAGGCCGAAAATTACTGTCTCGTGGCGGAGGAGGGCTATCTGATCGTCTACAACCGGGATCTTGTGACCGTAAACATGTTCACCCACATGCCTCTCGTGGACTTCCCCGTCGAAGAACAGGAAAAGCTCATGGAGGGGATCTGGTTTCCCACCATGGCCGAGATTTTCAGCTACATGGAATCTTACACCAGTTAAGGCTTGAAATTTCATCCCCTTCCCGATATACTATTGCATATGACAATACCAGGGTCAAGCGTGCTCGTCGGAGTGCGGAGCACGGAGCAATCCGGTATCATCGTGCACCAACGCTATTTTTCACAGATATCCGCCAGGAGGGAGCCATGGGCAGAGAAGGACTGATTATCGGCGGCGGGGCGTCCGGCCTTACCGCGGCCATCGCGGCTGCGAAGGGGGGCGCCCGCGTCACGCTTTTGGAGCATATGCCGCGGGTCGGCAAAAAAATACTGTCGACGGGAAACGGGCGCTGCAACATGACGAACCTGGCCCTTTCTGCTTCCTGCTACCGCTGCGGAGAACCGGATTTCCCGATGAAGGTCATCGGGCGCTTCCCGGTTCCGGAGACCTTGGCCTTTTTCCGGCGCCTTGGCATTGTAACGACGGAGAGAAATGGCTATGTCTATCCGGCTTCCGGCCAGGCACAGACGGTTTTAGACGCCCTCAGAGAGGAAGTAGAAAGCTTAAAGATCCGCGTGATCTGTGACTGCGGTGAGCTGACGGTTAAAAAAGACGGGGCGCGTTTTTTTGTCCGCTCCGATTCCGGGACATTTTCCGGGGATTTTTTAATCCTAGCGGCCGGTTCCATGGCGGCGCCTGCCACCGGCTCTGACGGAAGCGGCTACAAGCTTTCTAAGGCCTTCGGCCATTCGGTGAAAAAGCCCCTGCCAGCGCTTGTACAGCTTCGCTGCCGCGGAGATTTTTTTAAGTCCGTGGCCGGTGTCCGGACAGAGGCGAAGGTGAGCCTTTACGGAAACGGGGAATTTCTCTGCGAGGACCGCGGCGAGCTTCAGCTTACGGACTACGGAATCTCCGGCATTCCGGTGTTCCAGGTGAGCCGGTTCGCGGCGGAGGCCCTCGATAAAAAGAAAAAGGTCGAGGCTGTCCTCGACTTTTTCCCGTCCATAGATGAAGGCGCGTTTTTCGCGCTTTTAAGAGAACAGCAGAAATATCTTGCCGGCAGAACATGCGAAAGCTTTTTAAACGGGATTTTCCATAAAAAGCTTGCGGCCATGTTTTTAAAGCAGGCGGGGATCCGCCCGGCAAGGGAGGTTTCTGAGCTTTCCAAGCGAGAGCTTTCGGCGCTTACCTCCCTCATAAAGGGCTTTTCTATCCCCGTGACGGCGACGAATCCTTTCGAGCAGGCGCAGGTCTGCATGGGAGGCGTGAAGACAAGGGAGGTCGATCCGTCCACCATGGAATCAAGGCTCGTGCCGGATCTCTATTTTGCCGGGGAAATTTTAGACGTGGACGGCATCTGCGGCGGCTACAATCTCCAATGGGCCTGGTCCAGCGGGTACCTGGCCGGAAAAAGCGCGGCAGAGAAAGGGAAATAACTACATATGATTCGGATTCATCAACTGGCGCTTCCTGCCGGCCATAAGCCGGAGGCCTTAAAGAAAAAGGCGGCGAGGCTTTTAAAAGTCCCGGAGGACGCCATTGCAGAAATAAAAATTGTCCGCCGTTCCATCGACGCGCGGAAAAAAGACCAGCCGTTATTCAGCTATATTGCGGACGTGGCCTTAAAGCAGGGGAAAAAAGAGGCGGCCGTCGTGAAAAAGGCGGCCAGTGCAAATATTAAAATCGAGACAGAAGAAGAGTACCGGTATCCCGCCTGCGGGGAAACGCCTTTAAAAGAACGTCCCGTCATCATCGGTGCAGGCCCGGCCGGTTTGTTTGCTGCCCTTTCCCTTGCGGAAAACGGCTTTGCACCTCTCATTCTGGAACAGGGTGACGACGTGGACACGAGGGCAGAGAAGGTGAGGAACTTCTGGGAGAACGGCGATTCCGCCCTGGACATCCGCTCCAACGTCCAGTTCGGCGAGGGCGGCGCAGGCACGTTTTCCGACGGAAAATTAAATACTCTCGTAAAAGATACTTATGGAAGAAACCGCAAGGTGCTTTTGACCTTTACTGAGGCCGGCGCCGCCCCGGCCATCCTTTACGACAGCAAGCCCCATATCGGGACGGATGTGCTGCGGGAGGTAGTGAAAAACATAAGAAAGCGGATCCAGGATGCCGGAGGCGAGGTTCGCTTCGGCGCTGAGGTCTCGGATTTTCTCATCGAGGGCGGAAGACTTCGCGGCGTTATTCTGGCAGGCGGGGAAACGATCCGAACACCGCATGTCATTCTGGCATCAGGCCACAGCGCAAGGCCGCTGTTTGAGACACTTTTGCGCCGCGGCGTTATCATGGAGCCGAAGGCCTTCGCCGTGGGCTTCCGCGTCCAGCATCCGCAAAAGCAGATCAACCGTTCCCAGTACGGGAAAGAAAAGGAGCCGCTTTTCGGGGCTGCGCCATATAAGGTGACAGCGAAAACCTCCGGCGGCCGCGGCGTCTATTCCTTCTGCATGTGCCCCGGCGGCTTCGTCGTAAACGCCTCCTCCGAACACAGACGTCTTGCGGTAAACGGCATGAGCAACGCCGACCGGGGCGGAGAGAACGCAAACAGCGCCATCATCGTTTCGGTGACGCCGGAGGACTTCCCGGAGAGCGGGCCTTTGGGCGGCGTGGCGTTCCAGAGGTCACTGGAGGAAAAAGCCTTTTTGCTGGGCGGCGGAAAAATTCCGGTTCAGCTTTACGGGGATTTTAAAGAAAAGAGAATCAGCCGGGAATTCGGCGAGGTAGCCCCGGAGTTTTGCGGCGGCTATGCCTTTTCCGATTTGAGGGAGCTGATGCCGGAGGCGTTAAATGAGGCTTTTATTGAGGGCATGGAACAGTTCGGAAGGAAAGTAGACGGCTTTGACCGGCCGGATGCGATTCTAGCCGGCATCGAGAGCCGTACCTCATCGCCCGTGAAAATCCCGAGGGACGAAGCCATGGAAAGCAGCATCCGCGGCCTTTATCCCTGCGGAGAGGGAGCCGGATATGCAGGCGGCATCACCTCGGCGGCCATGGACGGGCTTAAGGTGGCCGAGGAACTGATCAGGCGTTTCCGGCCGGATTACGGCTAAGCGAAAACGCTTCCGAAAAAAGACGTGACAGAAAGGACAAAACAGCTATGAATCAGACAGCAAGAGAACTGCTTAAAAATAAAAAGAGAATCGTCATCAAAATCGGTTCATCCTCTTTGACGCATCCGGAGACGGGAGATTTAAACTTCATGAAGATCGAACAGCTGATCCGCGTCATCAGCGACCTGCGCGGCGAGGGGCGTGAAGTGGTGCTTGTTTCCTCCGGCGCCATCGCGGCCGGGAGACAGGCTTTGGGCTGCCAGAAGCCGGAAACCGTGGCCGAAAAGCAGGCTTACGCAGCCGTGGGCCAGGCCAGGCTCATGATGGTGTACCAGAAGATTTTTTCCGAGTACAACCAGACGGCGGCCCAGGTTCTGATGACGAAAAATACCATTGTCGACAACGTGTCCAGGGAGAACGCCCACAACACCTTCGAGGAGCTCCTGAAACTGGGGGTTGTGCCCATCGTCAACGAAAATGACACGGTCGCCACCTACGAGATCAAGTTCGGCGACAACGACCGGCTTTCGGCTATCGTTTCGGCCTTAATCGGGGCAGACCTCTTAATCCTGCTTTCCGACATCGACGGCCTTTACTCCGACGATCCCAAACGGAATCCCGATGCCGCCTTTATCGAGCAGGTGGATGAAATCTCCGACGAGCTTCTCTCCATGGGAAAGGCAACGACGGGAAGCGACGTGGGCACCGGCGGGATGGCGGCAAAGCTTTATGCGGCCAGGATTGCAGCTGACAGCGGCGCCGATATGGTGATTGCAAACGGCGACAATGTGGAATGCATCTGGGACATTTTAGCCGGTAAACAATGCGGAACGCTGTTTACGGCCCACAAGCGGCCGGAGTTTGAGTTAATCGACTACATACAGAGCATACACTAAAAAGAATGGAGAAACCATGAATCAGGAAAAAATCGACCGAATCAACACGCTTTACCATAAATCCCAGGCCGTCGGCCTCACGGAAGAAGAAAAGGCAGAGCAGGCGGCCTTAAGGAAAGAATACATCGCGGCCATCCGTGCCAACTTACGGGGTACCTTAAACAGCATTTCCATCAAGGAAAAGGACGGCACCATCACCGACCTGGGAAAGAAATACGGAAACGTAAAGGGCACAGAGCAGTAGCAGATACGGAGGCGCGGCATATGGATAAAACCGAGATACGGAGCCGGATGCGGGCCATGTTAAAGGGCCTTTCCCCGGAGGAAAAGGAGCAGCTCGACCACATGCTGTTTTTAAACACGTCGTCGCACCCGCTTCTTTTAAAGGCCGGCTGCATTTACGCCTATGCCTCATTAAGCCATGAAGCCGGGACAGGAGAGCTTCTTTCCTGGATCCTTTCGTCAGGAAAGCGGCTGGCGCTCCCGCGGGTGGAGGGCGCGTCCATGGCGTTTTATTACGTTTCATCGCCCAAAGACCTGGTGAAAGGCGCTTTTGGAATTTTGGAGCCGAATGAGATGTGCCAAAAGGCCTGTGAAAAAGATGCACCTGTCCTCGTCCCCGGCCTGGCGTTTACGGCGGCGGGGCAGAGGCTTGGAAAAGGCGGCGGCTATTATGACCGCTTTCTGGCCGGAGAACCGCTCCACCGGCGCATCGGCATTGCTTACGGCTTCCAGCTTACAAAACTGCTCCCGGAGGAACCCCACGATATGCGGGTGCAGGAGATCATCACGCCGGAGGGCACTGTAACGCGTCAGATCAATACAGCGAAGGCAGTCACAGAAAAGAGGGAATCACATGTTAATGGAAATCGGAAAAAGAGCCAGGGAGGCCTCGTATCTCCTTGGGAAAATGGGAACGTCAGAAAAAAATAAGGGGCTTCTTGCGGCCGCAGAGGCCATTTTGGACGGCAGCGGGGAAATTCTTAAGGCCAACGGAAAGGACATCGAAAAAGCCGAGGCAAAGGGCATGGCCCCTGGGCTTATCGACCGGCTCCGCTTAACGCCATCCCGCATTGAGGGCATCGTCGAGGGCATGCGCCAGGTGGCAGATTTGGAGGATCCCATCGGGGAAGTCCTGTCCATGAAAAAGCGGCCCAACGGCCTTTTGATCGGCCAGAAGCGCGTCCCGCTTGGCGTTGTGGGAATGATTTATGAGGCGCGCCCCAACGTGACGGCCGACGCCTTCGCCCTCTGCTTTAAAACAGGAAACGCCGTGATTTTAAAAGGCGGAAGCGATGCCCTGTTTTCCAATGAGGCCATCGTGGCCTGCATAAAAAAGGGCCTTTCTTCCCAGGGGATCACGGAGGATGCCGTCCAGCTTATCACCGATACGGATCATAAGACGACGCAGGAATTCATGCAGATGCGGGAATATCTGGATGTCTTAATCCCCAGGGGCGGCGCAGGGCTCATCCGGGCCGTGGTGGAAAACAGCAAGGTGCCGGTCATTGAGACGGGGACGGGAAACTGCCATGTGTACGTGGACGAGAGCGCAGACCTTTCCATGGCTCTCGACATTATCTTTAACGCGAAAACGCAGCGGATCGGCGTCTGCAACGCCTGTGAGTCCACGCTGGTTCACAGAAAAGTTGCAGAACAATTCCTGCCGCTTTTAAAGGCCAGGCTCGATGAGAAGAATGTGGAGATCCGGGCCGATGAGGAGGCGAGGAACATCGTGCCGGCTTTTGCTGCCGCCTCCGAGGAGGACTGGGGGACGGAGTACCTGGACTATATCCTTTCTTTAAAACTTGTGGATTCCGTGGACGAGGCCATCGCCCACATCAACCGCTACAACACCGGCCATTCGGAGACCATCGTGACCTCGAGTTATGAGAATGCACAGAAGTTCTTAGACGAGGTGGACGCGGCCGCTGTTTACGTCAACGCCTCGACCCGCTTTACCGACGGCTTCGAGTTCGGCTTCGGTGCCGAGATCGGCATCAGCACCCAGAAGCTCCATGCGAGAGGCCCCATGGGGCTATTGGCTCTGACCTCGACAAAATATATCATTTACGGAAACGGGCAGATTCGTCCATAATACGCTTTAAAAAGGCGGAAGTATTCCGGCGTTTGGCAGGAAAACTCCGCCTTTTGTATTGCTGGGGAAAAATTTTTATAGTATAATAATTTCTAAATTTAGCTAAAAAAGGAGCCGTTGCAAAATAGATGAGTAATCATCTATGGAGCAGCGGCTCCTTT
>OLPX01000237.1_pt1 | contig 59371 bp, 60 predicted proteins | sample 1672491 | NCBI WGS metagenome assembly OLPX01 (sample SAMEA3136692, study PRJEB25190) | human gut metagenome | biome: human gut; feature: human-associated habitat; material: faeces | place: Austria | collected 2013
CTCCTTGATAAACAGTTTTATTATTTCAACTGTCTACCTAGAAGGGAGCATATCACGGTGGCGGGTAGTCTCTTTGCGATTTCATTTAAGACGGGCTCCTTCGTCTGTACGGAGATGCCCCAGTTTCCCTGAAGCATTTTTTCTGCCCAGCGGACATACTGTTCCGTGGCCGTCCCGTTTAAGCCGAGGGATTCGCGCATGCGGTCCAGCTCCTCGTCGGTCATTTTGTGTCCGGTGGCTCCCGGTGTCATGTAGATGTATAAGGGGTCGCCGGGTGCAAAGTAAATGATGGAGAAGGAGAAGACAGAGACCAGGAACCAGACGAGGATCGCCTGAAGAAGCCGTTTCAGAACAAACTGTTTCATTGGTTTTTGTTCCTTTCTGTGCGGAATTTGTAAGCACGCGCAGACCTGAAAATGCCGCCCCTTAGGCAGAAGGCGGCATTTTGCAGTCTGTGGGATTATTCCATGGTGAGTTTGGTATAGTCCTCAAAGATCGGTGTTCTCTTGATGGTGTCGGTTCCCTTGATGTTGGAGGTAGTCACGAACACGTAGTTGGGGTAAGCGATGGGGTAGCAGGTCAGCTCGTCTCTCGTCATTTCCTGAATCTCTTTGTAGAGAGCGGCGCGCTCCTCATCGGTAAATACGGAACGGGCATCGGACCATTTGGCAGCCAGCTCGTCGGAAATTGCCAGGTTCACGCCCCAGATTCCGTTGTACATGCCGTAGATGACATTGTCCGGATCGCCGTTGGCGCCGTAGCCGTTTAAGTAGAACTCGTAGTCGCTGTCGGTTCCGAATACCTTCTCGAAGAAGCCTGCGGACTCAAGCGGGATCACGTCTAAGGTGATGCCGACGTTCTTAAGCTGCTGCTGGATGATCTGGGCCGTTTCCTTCATGTAAACACGCTCGGAGTTGAAGTAGAGCGTCATGGTTTTGCCCTCTAAGCCGGCTTCGGCAACAAGAGCCTTTGCCTTTTCCACATCCTGCTTGTAGCCTTCGATGGTGCTGTCATAGTAGTTGGTGGCGTTGGAGAGGATGGTGTTTGCCGGAACTGCCATGCCCTCGCCGTAAGCGCCGGCGATGATTTCCTCCTGGTTTAAAGCTGCGAAGACAGCCTCAACCACGCGGGGATCCTCAAAGGTGGGGCAGAATTTGTTGACGGCCATGTAGTTTACGCGGCCTTCCGGGTACTGTACCACGGTGTAGTTGGGATCGCTGGAGTATTTTGCAACAGCCTGGGAATTGGCAAGCTCCAGGAAATTCACTTCGCCGTTTGCAAGGGCAACTTCCTGAGCGGCCATATCGGAGATGATCCGGAATGTAACCGTGTCGATGGAAGGAGCGCCCATGTAGTAGTCTTCATATTTTTCTACCACAAGGTACTGATCCTGTACAAACTCGGAGAGCTTGTAGGGGCCGGAGCCGATGCCTAAAAGGTTGGCCTGGGAACCGGTGATGCTTGTATTGCCCTCAAAAACATGCTCAGGAATCAGGGTCAGCGTTCCGAGAAGCTCTGCGTAGGAAGCAGACGGCGCCGGAAGCGTGATGGTGACAGTCAAATCGTCGGTTTTCTCATAGGAAACCGGCTCCTCGCCTACAAGGACGATGTTGGTGCCGGCCGCGCCATTGTTGGTGTCGGAGCAGACATCTAACGTGAAGATCATGTCGTCTGCCGTGATGGCCTCGCCGTCATGCCAGGTCAGGCCGTCCTTTAATTTTAAGGTATAGACGGTTCCGTCCTCGGAAATGTCGTAGGACTCTGCAAGATAGTAGCGTGTCTCGTTTACGTCCTTTACATAGAGCGGATCGTAAAGGGGATTTAACATGATGACGCCTTCCTTCATGCCCTCCAAAAGCGGGTTTAAGTTGGCGACGCAGCTTGCACTGGGGATTGTCAGGTTTGTGGCTTCTGCCGGGGCTGCTGCGGTTGTTTCAGCTGCTGCTGTGGTTTCGTCTGATGCCGCGGCGGTCGTGCCTGTTTCCGTTGTCTCAGCGGCAGCCGTGGTTTGTTCCTGGCTTCCGGAGCCGCAGCCCGCAAGAAGGGATGCGCTTAAGGATGCAGCCAGAAGGACTGTGAAAAATTTTCTCATTTGGTTTATACCTCCCAAGATCTGACAGATCTGATGTTTGATTTTCCGGCGGCTGTTTGCCGCCGGCGCAACATAACCTATTGTAATGGCCCCTATTCCATAAGTCCAATCGAAAAAAACATTTTTTTGGCGGATGAAATAGATTCTTTCGATATCACTTTCGAGAAAACACTTGATTTGGCAGTCTGGTTGTGCTAGGATAGAACGGTAAAATAAATAAGTTCTTCGGGGCAGGGTGAAATTCCCTACCGGCGGTGACAGTCCGCGACCTGCTTATGGCAGCTGATTTGGTGAAATTCCAAAACCGACAGTATAGTCTGGATGAGAGAAGAAATTGTGCGGCATTTGTGTATAGGCCCCGGACTTTTTGTATTGTCCGGGATTTTTTTATTTCATAGGAAATTGCGTCCTATGAAATAAAAACGCTCCGCGAGGATGCGCACTTCGCGCAGAGGAATATGGCTGCTGGCGCAGCCGCGCTCCGGCGCGAGTGTGCGCCGCAGCGCACACTTTTTATGCCCACAATTCCTCTGTACGTGATTTCCGGCATGTGCCGGGAGACGGCCAGGAAGAAGGACGAAACAGTACAAGGAGGAAACCAAAATGAAACCTGAAAAGATGTTGAATGTGAAGAACGTGGTGCTGATCGGCATGTTCGGGGCCCTGGCGGCCGTGCTGGAGGCGTTCCAGCTTGCCGTGCCCTTTGCGCCGCCGTTCTACAAGCTGGACTTTGCGGAGACCCCGATTTTAATCGGCGCTTTTGCGCTGGGCCCGGTGCCTGCGGTTCTGATGGAGCTTGTGAAGAACCTGATTAAGGTTTTAACCCAGGGCTCGACGACTATGTACGTCGGCGATCTGGCAAACTTTATCGGAAGCGTAATGTTCATCCTGCCGGCTTCCATTCTCTACCAGAGAAAGAAGACCAGGAAGACGGCCATGATCGGGCTCGTTGTATCGGTTCTGGCAGCCGTTGCCGGCGCTGTCGTCATCAACTGCTTTGTGACACTGCCGCTGTATGCAAACCTGGCCTTCGGCGGAATCGAGAACATCATCGCCATGGGCACGAAGGTCAATCCGGCCATCACAGATATTTATACATTCGCAATTTTTGCAATTATTCCGTTTAACCTGTTAAAATGCGGACTGAATGCCGGCGTGACGGCGCTTCTCTATAAGAGAGTCAGCGTCATCCTGCGGACAGGAAACACGGTTCCGGCGCCGCGGACCTCCGTGGAGAAAGGCTAAAGGCAGTCGCATATGGTACGCTATTACAGAGAACTGACACGGCTTGAGATGGAGCAGGTCGACAAAGAGGAGACAGTGGTGATGATCCCTGTCGGCGCGCTGGAACAGCACGGGAACCAGTGCCCGCTTGGAACGGACGAGATCATTTCCGAGGCGACGGCCAGACGGATCAAGGAAGCCCTCGATAAGGAAATCCCGGACTATCCGATGTTGATTTTCCCGGCGCTTCCGGTGGGACTCAGCACAGAGCATGTAAATTTCTGCGGCTCCATCACCTTAAAGCCGGATACGTTTTATCACATGCTCTATGATATCTGCAAGGGGCTGGTTCACCACGGCTTCAAAAAGATTGCCATGTTAAACTGCCACGGCGGCAATTCGCCGATTATCCAGGTTCTCAGCAGAGAGCTGAGGAGCGAGCTTGGAATCGCCGTTTTCATTATCAACTGCGGCGCATTCTTTGGAAATCCGGCCGTCAAGGCGACGGTTTCCGAGGGCAATGTCTGGGATTTCCACGGCGGCGAGATGGAGACGGCCATGGTGATGGCGGAGCGGCCGGAGCTTGTGAAGCTTGAGACCTCCGAGGCCGGGATCCCGAAGAAATTCATGGGGAACAAGACGTTCACGGTCTATGGCCCAATTACCATCGGCTGGGTTTCCGAGGAGTGGGTGACAGAGGACGGAAAGCCCATCGGCATCGGCGGCGACCCGAAGGGGGCCACGGCTGAAAAGGGGAACCAGATCTACGACAGCTTTGTGGAGTCCATCGTCGCGGGGCTTAAGGAAATCCGGGAGTGGAAGGACTGATGCGGAAGCTGGGCTGAAAACGGGACAGGCAGGCGCGTAAAGCGGGCAGGCCGGTTTTGTAAAGCGAAAGTTTCGGCAGAGGACTTGCGGCGGCCGGACGGTTGTGCTAAACTAAATGACAGCAAGCTGATATGAGCACCAGTGCGCGTGGACGCCTGGTGCTCTTTGTTCCATAGGAAAGGGAACAAAGAGCCTTTCAGCGGGTCGCACTGCGGCGGAGAGGAAGAATGCCGCTTGCGCGGCCCGCCGCAGGCGGAGAATCTCGCAAGCGAGATTCTTTTTTATGAACTGAAAAAGAAGGAAGACAGATGGTAACAAAAGTTGTAAAAATAAAAGATGTGAAAAAACCGGAGGACGGCGAGCTTTTGGAGGCGGCGGGGATTCTCCGTTCCGGCGGGCTTGTGGCCTTTCCGACAGAGACGGTTTACGGCCTCGGCGGCAATGCCCTGAATAAAGAGGCGGCCGGGAAAATTTATGCGGCAAAGGGGCGGCCGTCGGACAACCCGTTAATTGCCCATATTTCCTGCATGGAAGAGCTGTTTCCGTTAATCAAAGAGCTTCCGGAGGCAGGAAGAAAGTTAGCCGAAGCATACTGGCCGGGGCCGCTTACGATGATTCTAAAAAAGAGCGGTCTTGTGCCTTATGAGACCACCGGCGGCCTCGATACGGTGGCCGTCCGCATGCCGTCGGATGCCGTTGCGAACCGGCTGATCCGCCTGGCAGGCGTCCCCGTGGCGGCTCCAAGTGCCAACACCTCCGGACGGCCGAGCCCGACGATGGCCGGGCATGTGCTTGAGGACATGGACGGGAAAATTGAGATGATTATCGACGGCGGCCCTGTGGGAATCGGCGTGGAGTCGACGATTGTCGACGTGTCCGGCGAGGTTCCGACGCTTTTGAGGCCGGGCGCCGTCACCATGGAGATGCTTCGGGAGCTTCTTGGCCATGTGGAGATCGACCCGGCGATTCTGGGGCCGATGAAAGAGGGCATGCGGCCAAAGGCGCCGGGCATGAAATACCGCCATTATGCGCCGGCGGCGGAGATGACGCTGGTGGAAGGCGGCATGGAGCAGGTCGTGGACTTCATCCGGGAGGCCGCAAAAAAGGCGGAAAAAGAAGGGAAACGTGTCGGGATTATCTGTACCGAGGAGAGCAAAGGCCTTTATCCCACGGGGATTCTGGAGGTCATCGGGAGCCGCAGCCACGAGGAGACCGTGGCCCACAATTTATTTGCGGTGTTGAGGAAATTTGATGAGCTTCAGGTGGACTGCATTTTTTCGGAGAGCTTTTCCGGCGACCGGCTGGGACAGGCCATCATGAACCGGCTCTGCAAGGCGGCCGGATACCATATCGTCAACGTATAGGAGGGGAAAAGATGTCGGACAAAAGAACAAATTACATTACCTGGGACGAGTATTTCATGAGCGTGGCGAAGCTGGCGGCCATGCGCTCCAAGGACCCCAGCACGCAGGTGGGCGCCTGCATCGTGAGCCAGGACAACAAAATCCTGTCCATGGGCTACAACGGATTCCCGAAGGGCTGCTCCGATGACACGTTTCCGTGGGGAAAGGGCGACCCGGATCCGTACAATGAGAAGTATCTGTATGTGACCCACAGCGAGCTCAACGCGATTCTCAATTACCGCGGCGGGAGCCTGGAGGGAAGCAAGCTTTATGTCACCCTGTTCCCGTGCAACGAGTGCGCCAAGGCCATTATCCAGGCCGGCATCAAGACCCTTGTCTATGAATGCGACAAGTACGCGGACACACCGTCCACAAAAGCGTCCAAGCGGATGCTGGATGCGGCCGGAGTGCGGTATTACAAATACAACGCGACGGGAAGAAAGATTGAATTTATGGTATAGGAGCCGAGGAGAAGATGAAATTTCTGCTGGCGGCAATCAACGCAAAATACATCCATTCCAACCCGGCCGTGTACAGCCTGCGCGCCTACGCAAAGGAGCGTCTCCCAGAGGCAGACATCATGATCGGGGAATACACCATCAATCACAGGACGGATTCTGTTTTGCAGGATCTCTATGAAAAAAAGCCGGATTTTATCGGCTTTTCCTGTTATATATGGAACATCAGCCATGTGCTTGAGCTGGTGCATGATCTGCACAAGGTGCTGCCGGGCGTAAAGATCTGGCTCGGCGGGCCGGAGGTGTCCTTTGACGCAGAGGCGCTGCTTTTCCGGGAGCCGGATGTGGACGGCATCATGCGGGGAGAGGGCGAGGCCACGTTTTATGAGCTGGCATCGGCGCTCCTTGCGGCGGAAAACGGCGGGGAACCGGAGCTTTCTTCTATCGGCGGGATTACCTTCCGGACGGCGGACGGAAGTATAAAAGAAAATCCCGGACGCGCGCCGCTTCCCATGGACAGCCTGCCCTTCGCCTACGAGGACGTGACGGAATTTGAAAACAGGATCATCTACTATGAGAGCAGCCGCGGCTGCCCCTTTTCCTGCAGCTACTGCCTGTCGTCCATCGACAAATCGGTGCGGTTCCGGAGCCTTGAGAACGTGAAGCGGGAGCTGGATTTCTTCCTGGAGCGGAAGGTGCCCCAGGTGAAGTTTGTGGACAGGACGTTCAACTGCCGGAGAGAACACACCATGGGGATCTGGCGTCACCTTCTGGAACACGACAACGGCGTCACGAATTTCCATTTTGAAATTTCGGCAGACCTTTTAAATAAGGAAGAAATTGCCCTGATCGGGGCCATGCGGCCTGGGCTGATTCAGCTTGAGATCGGCGTCCAGTCCACGAATTTACTGACGGTCGGGGAAATCCGAAGAACCATGAACTTAGAAAGGCTCAAATGGGCGGTGGAACAGGTCAGGCGGTTTCGGAACACCCACCAGCATCTGGATCTGATTGCGGGGCTTCCGTATGAGGGGATGGAAAGCTTCCTGCACTCCTTCGACGAGGTGTACCGAATGAAGCCGGATCAGCTCCAGCTTGGGTTTTTGAAGGTTTTAAAGGGCTCGTACATGGAAGAGCAGACGGAATGCTACGGGCTGAAATACAGAATGACGCCGCCCTATGAGGTTTTGGCGACAAAATGGCTGGATTATGGGGACGTGATCCGGCTGAAGGCCATGGAAGAGATGGTGGAGGTTTACTATAACAGCGGGCAGTTTACCCGCACGATGGAGCGGCTTTCGGAGAGCTTTTCCAGGCCGTCAGAGCTGTTTTTGCGGCTGGCGGATTATTACAGGGAAAACGGGCTTGACGGCGTAAGCCACAGCCGGCTTTCCAGATATGAGATTCTCTACGGGTTCATCCGGGAAAATGAGAAACAAAAAGAACGGCTTTCCGCTTTCCGGGACAGCCTGATGTATGATCTGTATCTGAGGGAGAATGCAAAGAGCCGTCCGTCCTTCGCCTCAGATCAGTCGCCGCATAAGGAAAAACTCCGCGCATTCTTTAAAATGGAAGAAAAGGCGCCGAGGTTCCTTGCGGGCTATGAGGGATATGACTCCAGGCAGCTTGCCAACATGGCGCACCTGGAATTTTTCGAGGACGGGACGGCCGTGGTTTTCGATTACCGGAACCGGGATCCGCTGGATCACAATGCGCTGGCCCTTCCGGTAAAAGATATGGAAGAGGCGGTTAACGTCCCATGACATTTGTATTGTAGGAATGGATATCGCCCTTCCAGACGCTCTCTACGGCATTCAGGCGGTCGGCGGTAAAGCGCATGTAAAGCTTGTCCTTCGGCGGCCATTTTAAAATCATGTCGTACCGTTCTTCGGCGGTCATCTCGGTTTTGGAGAAGTAGATGTAAACAGTCCCCCGGGATTCCTTTCCGGCTCGGTGGAACAGGCCGCTTCCGATGACGCCGACTTCCGCGATTTCATCGAGGCGGAAAAACTTCAGGGTCTTTCCGAAAAGAGAGCGGCGGAAGCCGTCCGGCTCAATGGAAATGACGGAGCCGCAGAGGGCCGAAGAATACGCAAAAATAGCTGCAAAAATAAAGAAAAAAACGGCAGGGACAACGGCGCCGGACAAAAGCAGGCTGGCTGCCGTAATCCCCAGAATCAGGCAGGTTGCAAGGTCAATGGCAAGCTTGAAAGGGTGGGTAAAGTAGCGTTTGATTTTCATGAGTGATTCCCCCGGCTTTTCTGTAAGTGTTTAAGGAAATTATAATCAAGGGGGGAGGGAAAGTCAACTGGAAAGAGAGGGGCAGCCATCCCCTGTCCCGACGCGAAAGCCCCTGCTGAAAATAACTGCAAAAAACTTAGGAAAAAAGGAGAGATACCCATTGCAGGCTCCCAGAAAAGAGAAAGCCGCCGCCCGGGCGGCCCGCGTCCGCGAGATCCTGGCGCGGTTAGACGAACAATACGGGACAGAATACGTCTGTTACCTGAACCATGAGACGCCGTGGCAGCTTTTAATCGCTGTGATTTTAAGCGCCCAGTGCACGGATGCCCGCGTCAATCTTGTGACGGAGACGCTGTTTCAAAAATATGACTCGGTAGAAAAATTTGCCGAAGCCGATTTAAAGGAGCTGGAGCAGGACATCCATTCCACCGGCTTTTACCATAATAAAGCAAAAAACATCATCGCCTGCTGCAAAACGCTGGTGGAGCAGTACGGCGGCGAGGTGCCGTCGGGACTTTCAGAGCTTACGTCCTTAGCCGGCGTCGGGCGGAAGACGGCCAACGTCATCCGCGGGAACATCTACCACGAGCCCAGCATCGTCGTGGACACCCACGTCAAGCGGATTTCCAGAAAGCTCGGCCTCACAGAAAACGAAGACCCGGAAAAGATCGAGTATGACCTGATGGAGGTGCTTCCCGAAGATCACTGGATCCTCTGGAACATCCATATCATTACCCTGGGAAGAACCATCTGCACAGCCAGGAAGCCGGACTGCGGCGGCTGCTTCTTAAAGGATCTCTGCCCGGCGGCGGAGAGAAAGGAAGGAGGAAAGTCATGACGGAAAGCTATGTTGCGGTGGATTTAGAGACGACAGGGATCGGCGCCAGGCACGAAAAAATCCTGGAAATCGCCATGGTAAAGGTGATTGACGGGGCGGAAGCAGAGACGCTCCAGACGCTCGTGAACCCCCACCGGGAAATCCCGGAGCAGATTGTGGAGCTGACAGGCATTCGGGACGACATGGTAAAAGACGCGCCGTCCATCGAGGAAGTCATCGAAAAGGCCCTGGAGTTCTGCGAGGGCTACCCGCTTCTCGGCCACCAGCTTATTTTTGATTACGGCTTTTTAAAGCAGGCGGCCGTCAATAAAAAGCTGCCGTTTGAGCGGGACGGCATCGATACCTTAAAGCTTTGCAGGCTCTTCATGCCGCCGGAGGAAAAGAAGAACCTCACAGCCGCATGCGCCTATTTCGGCATCCGCCAGGACACGGCCCACAGGGCCCTTTCGGACGCGGTTTCCTGCGGGCGGCTTTACGAGGAGCTAAAACGGCGGTTCGGGCCTGGGCATGAAGACCAGTTTCTGGAAAAACCATTGATTTACAAGGCAAAAAAGGAACGGACGGCCACAAAAAGGCAAAAAGAACACTTGCAGGATTTATTAAAATATCATAGAATAAACATGACTGTCTGTCCGGATTTTATGTCGGGAAATGAGATCTCGAGAATGATCGACAGGATCATCTTCCAATATGGGAAAATTCCGGCGGCAGGACATGAGGGGGATAAATTTCCAAAATCAAGATAAAATGAATAAAAAGAGGTGAAGAACGTGCTGAACATGAGAAATAACAAAACGAGAAAGCTGATATCTACGATTGTCATCGTTCTCGTGGTTCTGGCCATGGTAGTCCCGACAATCCTTGGGGCGCTGATGTCCATTTTCTAATGCGGGATAAGAGGAGAAAAATATGAAAAAGAATATGTGGATTGCCGGGCTTGCCATGGCAGCGGCAGTCGGCATTGGAACACTGGCGCCGTTATCTGCCCGGGCGGAAGGACGGATTCCCGAGGGCGTTTCCGTCGGGGAGCTGGAGCTTTCCGGCATGACGGAGGAAGAGGCGAAGGCCAGGGTAAACGAATATGTGAATGAGAAGCTGTCCGGCACTATCGTTTTAACTGTGGACGGGAACGAGGTTTCTGCCAGCGCGGAAGAGCTGGGCTTAAGCTGGAGCAATCAGGACGCGGTGGAGGAAGCCCTTTCAGGGACGGAGATCAAAGGAAACCTGATCAAGCGGTATCTGAAAAAGAAAGAGCTGGAGACAAGGCCTGTAAACGTGGGCCTGGAAATGGCGGCTGACCAGGAAAAAATCTCCGCCTTTGTAAATGAAAGATGCGCGCCCTTTGTGACGGCGCCGAAGGATGCAACGATCACGAAAACCGACGGGCAGTTTGTGATTACTCCGGCGGAGACAGGAAAGACCGTGGACATCGCGGCGACCGAAAAAGCCTTAAGCGAGGCCCTGAATACGGGAACCGGCGGTACCATCACCGTCGAGGCCGTGATTACCGAGCAGGAACCGGCTGTGACAGAAGAAGATCTGGAGACAATCCAGGATGTTTTGGGAACGTTTTCCACGGATTTCAGCAGCAGCTCGTCCTCCCGCGTGACGAATCTCCAGGTGGGCGCCGGAAAAATCAACGGCCATGTGCTGATGCCGGGCGAAGTGCTGTCGGGGTATGAATGCATGCACCCGTTTACGGTAGCAAACGGCTACAAAGCAGCGACGGCCTATGAAAACGGCCGCTCTGTTGACAGCATCGGCGGCGGCGTGTGCCAGATTTCTACGACGTTATACAATGCATCGCTTCTGGCGGAGTTAGAGATTGTCCAGCGGCAGAACCACTCCATGACCGTGTCCTACGTGAAGCCGTCCATGGATGCCGCCATCGCCGGGACATATAAGGACTTAAAAATCAAGAATCCATACGACACGCCGATTTACGTGGAGGGCTATACCTCCGGAAAGACGCTGACCTTCACCATCTACGGGAAGGAGACGCGGCCGTCCAACCGCACCATCGCCTTCGAGTCCGAGACGCTTCAGCGGATCGACCCCGGCGCACCGGCCGAGCAGGTGGACGCAAGCCTGGCTCCCGGCCAGCGTGTTCGCGTGCAGTCGGGCCATACGGGCGTAAAATCGCGGCTTTATAAATGCGTGTATGTGGACGGGGAATTAGAGGAGCGGACATTGCTTCATAACGATACCTACAACGCGTCCAAGGCCATCTACCGCGTCGGGCCGGCAGCCCCGGCCGTTGCAGAGCCGACGGAGACGGCACCTGTGGAGACGCCGCCTGCCGAAACACCGGCAGCAGAGACTCCGGCAGAAACACCGCCGGCAGGGCCTGGCTACGAGGGAGGCCCTGGCTTTGCGGGAGATTCCGGGTCTGCCCCGGAGACACCGGTTACAGATACGCCTGCCGGGCCGGCATCACCGGGACCGCAGCCATCACCTGAGACGCCTGCGCCGCAGCCGGAAACCCCGGCAGAGACCCCGGCGCCGCCCATATCCCCGATTTAGGGAAGACAGTAAACTATGAGAAAGATTGCAAGAGAGCCGAAGGGAGCCGGGTGCTTTTCGCCGGGCGAAGACCTGGTGATTGCGGGAGCCGTCGGGAAGGCCGGCGTGCTCGAAGCCCTTTCGGCGAAACATGACGTTTTAGAGAACCGGTTCACAGCAGATTTTTTAAGCCTGGCCGGGAAAAAAGCAATGGAACACCTGAACCTGACTCCGGAGTTTCTTCTGGCCTGCGGGGCTACAGAATGGGAGGAAGCGGCAGAGGGCGGCGTTTTCGCCGCCCTTTGGAATATTTCCGGGGCATACGGCCGCGGATTTTCCGTATCACTTTTGGATATCCCGGTGGAACAGGAATTCATTGAGGTCTGCGAGCTTTTCGACCTGAATCCTTACCGGCTCATGTCCGGCGAGTGCCTGATCCTTGCGGCCGACAACGGCGGCGATCTGGTGCGCGCGCTTAAAGAACGCGGGATCCGGTCTGCCGTCGTCGGTAAAGTAGAGGCGGGCATTGCGAGGAAAATCATCGGCCCCGGCGGCACCGGGTACCTGGAGCGGCCGCAGCCCGATGAAACATACAAATTAAGACAACAGGAGGCATGACATGAGAGAAAAAATACTGGCAGTCATTGAAAAGAACAGCCGGATCGACTTAAAAGACCTGGCTGCGCTTCTCGGCGAGAGCGAGGCCGCGGTGGCAAATGAAATCGCGGACATGGAACGGGAAAATATCATCTGCGGCTACCACACGATGATTAACTGGGACAATACCGGAGACGAGAAGGTGATCGCCCTCATCGAGGTAAAGGTAACGCCCCAGAGGGGCATGGGCTTTGACAAAATTGCAGAGCGCATTTACCAGTACAGCGAAGTGGAGTCCGTATATCTGATGTCAGGCGCCTTCGATTTCACGGTGATCCTGGAGGGAAAGACCATGCGCGAGGTGGCCCAGTTCGTCTCGGAGAAGCTCTCCGTGATGGATTCTGTTTTAAGCACCTCCACACATTTCGTGTTAAAGAAGTACAAAGACCACGGCACCGTCATGTGTGAGAAAAAAGAAGACGAAAGGATGTTAATTACACCGTGAGAAATCCCATATCCGACACCATCACCGCGATCCCGCCGTCCGGGATCCGGAAGTTTTTTGACATCGTAAGCGAGATGAAGGACGCCATCTCCCTTGGCGTGGGCGAGCCGGATTTTGATACGCCGTGGCATATCCGCGAGGAGGGAATCTATTCCCTGGAGCGCGGCCGTACCTTCTATACATCAAACGCCGGCTTAAAGGAGCTGAAAATCGAGATCTGCCGCTATTTAAAACGGCGGTTCGAGGTGGACTACGACGCCGACCATGAGGTCATGGTGACGGTGGGCGGAAGCGAAGCCATCGACATCGCCCTGCGCGCCATGTTAAATCCCGGCGACGAGGTGCTGATCCCGCAGCCCAGCTACGTCTCCTATGTGCCGTGTACGGTTCTGGCAGGCGGCGTTCCGGTGACGATTGAGCTGGAGGAAAAAGACCAGTTTCGGCTCACGAAGGAAAAGCTTTTAGAAAAAATCACGCCGAAGACGAAAATCCTGATTCTGCCGTTCCCCAACAATCCGACGGGCTCCATCATGGAGCCGCAGGATCTGGCCGCCGTGGCCGAGGTGGTGCGGGAGCATGACTTGTTTGTGATTTCCGATGAGATTTACTCGGAGCTGACTTATAAGGGGCATCACTGCACGATTGCCGCATTCCCGGGCATGAAGGAGCGGACGGTTTTAATCAACGGTTTTTCCAAGTCCTACGCCATGACCGGCTGGCGCCTCGGATATGCCTGCGCGCCGGAGATGATTCTGAGCCAGATGTTAAAGATTCACCAGTTTGCCATCATGTGCGCGCCGACCACCAGTCAGTATGCGGCCGTAGAGGCATTAAAAAACGGCGATAAGGACGTGGAAGAGATGCGCGAGGCCTACGACCAGAGGCGGCGATTCCTCGTAAAGGCGCTGCGGGACATGGGCTTTGACTGCTATGAGCCTCAGGGGGCGTTTTATGTTTTCCCAAGCATCAAGCGGTTCGGCATGAGCTCCGATGAGTTTGCCCTGAAGCTTCTGGAAGAAGAAAAAGTGGCTGTCGTGCCGGGAACAGCGTTTGGAGACTGCGGAGAGGGGTATCTGAGGATTTCCTACGCTTACTCGCTCCAGGATTTAAAGCGTGCCTTAGAGCGGTTAGAGCGGTTTGTGAAGCGGCTTGACGAAAGATAAGGAGCGAAAAAGGTCATGAACATTGTACTTTATGAGCCGGAGATGCCGGCCAACACCGGAAACATCGGGCGCACCTGTGTGGCGACGGACACGAAGCTCCATTTAATCGAGCCCCTTGGCTTTAAGCTCAGCGAAAAACACCTGGCCCGCGCCGGACTGGACTACTGGGACAAGCTGGATGTGACCGTGTACAGCGACTTTCAGGATTTCTTAAACAGGAACCCGGGCGCGAAGATCTACATGGCGACGACGAAAGCGCCGGCGGTTTATACGGATGTGAAGTATGAGCCGGACTGTTTTATCATGTTCGGGCCGGAAAGCCGCGGGATTCCGGAGGAAATTCTCATCGAACACCAGGAAACCTGCGTAAGGATTCCCATGTGGGGCGATATCCGGTCATTAAATCTTTCCAATTCCGTGGCGATTATCCTTTATGAGGCGTTACGGCAGAACGGGTTTGAACAGATGACGATGACCGGGAAATTAAGGAAGTATGAGTGGAAGTAGGAAGTGGCCTGCGGCCGGATGATATATGCAAAAATGCCTGATGCTGCGTTTAAAGCAGTGTCAGGCATTTTTTATATGAGATTTACACGTCAAGCTCGATATGGAAACGTCCTTTACCTCTTTTTTTGGCCTCGTAGAGAGCCTTGTCGGCCATCTGGTAACATTCCTCAAAAGTGTGGCGCCGGTTAGTCACGAATGCGCCGACACTGCACGCCAGGAGAGGCGACTCGGATTCCGCCTCTTTTACGCGATCCATCAGCCGATGAAGCATCGCATGGACGCTCTGTTCAGCATCCGGAGACTTTTCCACAAATACGACAAATTCGTCCCCGCCCAGGCGGTAGATCACATCTTCGGCTCGAAAAGTCCGGCGCAGGACACCGGAAAAGTCGACCAGGGCTTTGTCCCCTGCCATGTGCCCGTACGTGTCATTGATTGTCTTAAAGTTATCCAGATCCGTCAGAAACATGATATGGCAGGATGGTTCGCCGTCCAGCCGACGTTCCAGCATTTTTGTGATGCGTTTCTTTCCGGTCCCGGCATTTAAAAGCCCTGTCAGCGAATCGAGTTCGGCCTTCTTTCTGAGCTTTTCCTCCCTGGCTCTGAATTCATCAATATTCTGAAAGAATCCAAGAAGAGTCCGTTCATGGGTATATTTATTATGAAAATCGAACATGATGATCCGGAACCATTCCCACGGCGCTTCCCTGTCAGGCCTGCCCTGTACCATAATGGACAAGCTGTGGTCGCCTTTTTTTATTTTCAGGGTGCCTTCCTTCAAGGCCTCCAGGCTGTCAGGAGGCATCAGCTCTTTTTCAGACAGAATGCGGTATATGGCATGCTCGCTGAAAACCTGCTGTTCATCGGTCTCCTGGCTGTCCAAGATTACTTTGTCCCGTTCCGGAAGGTACTGGAACACCAGGGCCGTGGTGATTTTCAGGATGTGCTTCATGGTTTCGCGGCTGTGTTCCAGCTCCTGAATCAGGAAATGCTGTTCCGACTCATCCAGCAGCACGCATTCACAGTGGCCATATTCCTGACGGAAGGTGTAAATCAGCAGATATTTCTGGATTTCCGGACTGTAACTGCGGATGACATGGGGGATTCCGAGGTAAGCTGTTTCATAGTAGTATTTCAGCCACTTTGGGTCAGTGTCCTCGAAAAATTCATAAAAGTTTTTTCCCAGCAGCTCTCCGGCTTCTGTGTTCTCAAGTTTTTCGTGTGCGCGGTTGCAGTAGGTAAACTGAAAGTCAAAAGGCTTTCCGTCTTTGTCCAGCAGAACCTTAATGGAGCAGAAGGCCACTGGCATATTGTCCAGATACCCCAGCCGCTTTGCCTGCTCCTGCGCCCCAGGCACCGTTTTTTCCGGAGGCGCACAGACAGCAGTCTGTGCAAGCAGGAGATATCCATGTTCTTCATCTTCATAGCAGAACCGCAGCTTTTTATGGGATAGGCCCGCTTTGTCCCGCACTGAGGCATGGAGGATATATTCTCCATGCTGTGCAAGCTCTTTCATCACACTTTCAAGCCGCATCTGCCCGGCAGGGGGCTCAGGCTCCATGGCCGCGATGAGCAGACGGCTGGCCGCTTCCACACTCTGCTCATAGTTCCCGACAGCGTTTTGAAGGATGGCAGTCCCTTCTGGGCTGTCCTGGTACCGCACATAAGTCCCGTCATTTAAGTTGATTCGGTACAGGCAGTCCAATTCCGGAGCCGCGGCTTTTATGATAGCCAAAGCGCGCTGGATTTCGGGAGCTTTGCGGATTTGGAGGAACAGACGGCTCCCACCTTCCTTCTGAAGACAAATCTCGTGCCATACCGGCCGTTTGCAGGAATCGTTAAAACGGATATAGAAGCACGCATTTTCCTGGGGCCCGCTGCAAAAGCGCCGGAGTGCCTCTTTTGCCAGATAATACCGCCATATTTCAAGATCCTGCTGGAAGACACAGGTTTCCTGGTACTGGCGGTCAATCGTATCAAAAGGCATCCATCGGCCGCAGAGATCCGGTGCCATGGTATCATAGTGAAGGAAGACTTCACTGGTACCGGCACAGTATTCCCAGACTGTGCCGCGAAGAGCAGAAGAAAAAGGAATATTCATGGTACGGTTCTCCTTTCTAATATGTCCCCACCATCCGGGCATGGGGGATTTGCGGGTACTTATGAAAAAACATGATTTCGGAGCTGCGGTACCGTTGCACAGCGAACGAAAGGAGCTTTATATCTCCACCAGATGAAACGGGATCTGCCCGGCTCTTAACATTTGGGCCTCGCGCTTGTGGCAGGTGAAGAAAATCATCTGCCCGCTGTAGGCCTTTGAAAGCCAGTAAAGCGCCGTTTTGAGCCGGTCGTCGTCGTACTGGGTAAAGCTGTCGTCGAAAATTAACGGCATCTGCCCGCCGTCTTCCTGAAGGAGCTTTGCGGCCGCCAGGCGCAGCGCCAGGTAAACCTGATCCATGGTGCCGCTGCTGACATTTTCGATGGGCACCAGCTTCGTCTTCGTGTTCAGGAAGACGCCAAGATTCTCGTCGATGCTCATGCTGTTATAAATTCCGCCGGTAATCCCCGACACGAGCTGCGACGCCTCTTTGTTTAAGTAGAGGCCGAAGGAGTTACGGATGGAAGAAGAGAGATCCGTCATGGTTTCAATAGCTAGGTCAATGGCGGCCAGCTCCTCACGGATCCTGTCGTTTTCCGCCAGCACGCGCTTTAACGCCCGCGCCCGGTTCTTGCAGTTGTTCAAATGCTCCAGCTTCTTTTCCAGTTCCCACTGGGTTCTCTGCTGTTTCTCGATCATTTCACTGAAGCCGTTCTGCTTTTCCTGGAGGGAATTGATGTCCTCCATATATTTTTTCACGGTCTCTTCCGCCTGGGATACCATCATGCACAGCCTGGAATACTCGGCCATCCGGCCATGGAAGGCGTCCATGGCTTCTTTGGAAATGGAATCGTCCCCCAGATGGGTCTTTAAGCAGGCGCTAAGTTTCCCGCGGCAGTCCTCAAACTTCTTTTTCTGCTTTCTGCCCTTCAGGAAAAGGACAGCAGATACGGCGGCTGCCAGGACTCCGAAAACCGCCGGGAAAACAGAGTAGGGGAGCGGAACATAAAAAGCGGACGACAAGGAAAACAGGAGGGAAGCACCGATTCCTGCTGCGGCAAGGAGCAGGGCGAGGACGGAAAGCACCACCCTGTATTTTTTTGCACATTCCGCAGAGGCAGCCTGGTAGTTCTGATAAAGGCCGTCGCATTCCGAGATGCAGGCATTCACGGCCGGAAGCCCGTCAAAGCCTGCTGTCTCAAGCACCTGCCGCCCGCGGGAGATTTTATCGTTTAACGCGTCTTTTTCCGCCTGAGTAGTTTCGATGACGCCGCGCACCTGCGTCCGCATGCTCTGGTAGGAGGCAAGCTGGTTTTCAAACTCCGGCGAAGAAATTTCCGCGTCCACGGAACGGATTTCCGCTAACAGAGCCGTATATTCCACAGAGGCGTCCGGCACAAGCCCTGCCTCCAGGGTACGCTTCTGGGAGCGGAGGAACGAGGTGGCCTTGGTGATGTTTAAGGCCATGTTCCCGGTGGTGTTCATGTTGGCAATGTAGTTTTTTAACTCCCCGACCATGCTTTCTTCCGTGGCGCTCTTTAGCTGGCCGATGCTGATGGTATTGTTGTAGGCCGTCTCATTGAGGCCGCCTAAAAGCTGTTCCATAAAAGCCTTGGTTGGCTCTTCCTCGACGCCCTTCGTCTCATTGATGACGCGTAAGGACTTGTCATCCTTTCGGAAGCGGCGCTCGATCCGGTAGACGGTGCCGTCCTTTTCCAGTCGGAGCCAGCCTTCGTAGGTGCCGCTGTTTTCCCACGGCTCAAATTTCGAGTAGGTGTCATTTTTGGCGGCACGCCCGCGCCCCCGCTCGATGCCGAACAGCATGCCGCGGATAAACGTATGGAGCGTGGATTTCCCGGCCTCATTTTTTCCGTAGATCACATTGATCCCGTTGTGAAAGGAGATGGTGCGGTCATGGAATTTCCCGAAGCCGTCGATATGCAGTTCCAGCAGTTTCATGTCTGACTCCTTTCATCCTTTGTCATCAGAAGCGCATGAATCCCGTAATACAGCGCCTTTTTTTCCACCGAACTCATTTCATCCTTCATAAGAGCCTGGATATAGAACCCGATCATGTCGCTGGGGTGTTCCGCAAACAGTGCATGGAAGTCATACTGGGGTTCCGATTCATCGAGAATTTCGATGATGTTCCACTGGCCGGAGAGAAAATCCAGGTCAAACTCCGTGTCCGGATCGCGCATGCCGCGGATTCGGAACCGGTAGATATTGCCGGCGCCGCGCTTCCGGATTTCGTCGGCAATGATCTGGGAAAGCTCCAGATTCGTCGTGGCCGGCGTCACGCTGACGGCAAGCGGAATGTACTGGGCCTGGGAGACGGCCTTAAATTCCAGGGAAGTGACGCGTCCCGTCATGTCGTCAATTTCCCCGATGTAAAAGCCGTGGGGGCCTGTTTCCGTCAGATCCAGGGGTTCCGGAGAGCCGGGATAGGCCATGCGGTTCTCGATGAGGACAGCCGGCTTGTGGATATGGCCGAGGGCGATGTAGGAAAACGGAGATGCAGCTAAGGCCTCCCGGTTTAAAGGCAGGTGCTTGGCGTCACCGCCGTGAAGCATCAGGATCCGGATGCGGCGGCTCTCCGGCAGGGAAAAGGTGTCGGCCCTGTTTTCTGTGATTTCGGCCGTGTGGTAACTGAAGCCGTAGACCTCGGTGTTTAATTCCTCGAAATAGACAGAGGTCAGCTTTTCGTCCATGAGAAACGTCACGTTGGGGCACCAGGTGAAGCTTAAAAGGGCCGAGCTCTTCCGGATCCTGTCATGGTTTCCTGCGATGATGACGACGCGGGTGCCGGGGATTGTGGAAAACAGGTAGTTGACCTCCTTTAAATCCCTGGCAAGGGGCTGGCGGTGGAACAGGTCGCCGGAAATGAACAGAAGGTCGGCCCGCTGCTCCCTGGCCTCCTCGATGATGGACTGGAAGGTCAGGCGGATGGCCTGTTCGCGTTTCTTTCCCCAGGGCCGGTCGCTGTCGGGGATCATGCCCCAGTGGATGTCGGCGGTGTGGATAAATTTCATGATTTTCCTCCGATGTGTGGAAAAATGGGAGATGCCGGGCTTGTACGGCAGAAAAGAAGGGGCACGGCAGACGAAGCTGCGTGCCCCTTATGAGGAACCGCCGCGGCGAATCCCTGCTTATAATTCACAGTTGTTGACGGTACGCGGGAACGGGAGCACGTCGCGGATGTTGCCCATGCCGGTCAGGTACATCACGCAGCGCTCAAAGCCCAGTCCGAAGCCGGAGTGGCGGGCAGAGCCGTACTTGCGAAGATCCAGGTAGAAGCCGTAGTCCTCTTCCTTTAAGTCAAGCTCCTTCATGCGGGTCAGAAGCTTTTCATAGTTGTCTTCCCTCTGGCTTCCGCCGATGAGCTCGCCGATACCGGGGACGAGGCAGTCCATGGCGGCAACGGTCTTGCCGTCGTCGTTCTGCTTCATGTAGAAAGCCTTGATCTCCTTCGGGTAGTCGGTTACGAATACCGGGCGCTCAAAGATTTTTTCTGTCAGGTACCGCTCATGCTCGGTCTGAAGGTCGCAGCCCCAGAATACCTTATAGTCAAATTCGTCGTTGTGCTCCTCAAGAAGCTTGATGGCTTCCGTGTAGGTCACATGGGCGAACTCGGAATTCAGCACATGGTTCAGCCTGTCCAAAAGGCCCTTATCCACAAACTGGTTGAAGAAGTTCATCTCAGCCGGCGCCTGCTCTAAGACATAGCGGATGATGTATTTAATCATTTCCTCGGCAACGGCCATGTTGTCGTTTAAGTCGGCAAAGGCCATCTCCGGCTCGATCATCCAGAACTCAGCGGCGTGGCGCGTCGTGTTGGAATTCTCGGCACGGAAGGTGGGGCCGAAGGTATAGATGTTGCGGAAAGCCATGGCGAAAGTCTCGCCGTTTAACTGGCCGCTGACCGTCAGGTTCGTGGGCTTTCCGAAGAAATCCTGGGAAAAGTCAACAGCGCCGTCGGCCGTCTTCGGGATGTTGTTTAAATCCATAGTCGTTACCTGGAACATCTCACCGGCGCCCTCACAGTCGCTTCCCGTGATTAACGGGGTGTGGACATAGACGAAGCCCTTTTCCTGGAAATATTTATGGATCGCGTAGGCGATCAGGGAGCGGACGCGGAACACGGCCTGGAACGTATTCGTTCTCGGGCGCAGGTGGGAAATCGTCCGCAGGTATTCAAAGCTGTGGCGCTTTTTCTGAAGCGGATAATCGGCGCTTGACGGCCCTTCGACCACGACCTCCTCGGCCTGGATCTCGAACGGCTGCTTTGCCTCCGGCGTCGCAACCAGCGTTCCCTTTACGAGAATGGCGGCGCCGACGTTCAGTTTGGAGATTTCCGCAAAATTCTCCATGGTATCATGGTAAACGATCTGAAGGGTATCGAAGCAGGTTCCGTCGTTTAAGACGATGAAGCCGAAGGCCTTGGAATCCCGGATGCTGCGGATCCAGCCGCCGACGCGCACCTCTTTCCCGAGGAATGCCTCACGGTCATCGAAAAGCTGTTTAACTGTTGTGAGCTCCATTGTTTTTCTCCTTTTATCGAAAGCATTATCCCGGCATCGGACTGGCCGGGATAAATCGGTTTATGTCAGTATAGCGTATTTTCCTGGGAGATTCAAGGGGGAAAACGAGAAACCGGCATAGGAGTGCGGTAAGTTTGGACGGGAATCAATATTATAATAGGAAGAAACAGGAGCATAACTTCGTATTGAACCCTTGCGGCAGCCGGCAGTCGGACCTTTCTGTCAGGCATACTGCGCAGCAAAAATAAAATTTTGGAAAAGTTGGATATTACCAGTAGTAAAATCCGAATTGATGTGATACTATTATGAATGGAAAGAATCAATCTGATAATTTTATTAAGAAAGAATCCCGCAGGCGAGATTCTCTGCCTGCGGCGGGCCGTGCAAGCGGCATTTTTCCGTTCCGCCGCAGTGCAATCCTGCCCAGAGGGCTTTTTATTCCATAGGGAATCACCATTTTTACATGTTAATGCAGCAGAACCCTTCCTATGGAATAAAAAGGGGTTACAGTCAAAAGGAAAGGGGTAAGAATACATGGAGGAAGCAAAGAAAAGAATCGCAGCGGCCATCGACGAAGCGAGGGAAGACTTGCTGGCGCTGTCAAAGAACATCCACGACAATCCGGAGCTGGGGTTTGAGGAATTTAAAGCCCTGGAATTCATAAGCGAAACCCTGGAAAAGCATGGATACCAGGTACAGAAGGGATACGGCGGCCTCCCGACTTCGTTCCGTGCCGAAAAAGCAGGAAAAGAAGACGGCCCGACGGTGGCATTTTTAGCGGAGTATGACGCGTTAAACGGCGTCGGCCACGGCTGCGGCCATAACCTGATCGCTACCTGCTCGGTGGGCGCATTCCTGGGGCTGGCATCCATGATGGAAGACCTCCCCGGACGCATCTGCATCATCGGCACGCCGGCGGAAGAGGGCGGTGCCGGAAAGGTGAAGCTTTTGAGAAACGGCGCCTTTGACGATGTGGATTTTGCCATGATGATGCATCCGTCCAGCGGCGGTTCCAATCTGGTGGGACGCGGCGGCCGTGCAGCCTGCACGGTAAAGGTGCATTTTAAAGGCAGGGGTGCCCATTCCTCTGCGCCGAAAAACGGAATCAACGCCCTGAGCGCCGTCATTTCCGTGTTTAATCAGATCGACCTGCTGCGGCCGACCTTTGATCCCCAGGACAACATCAACGGCATCATCACAAACGGCGGCGCCGCGGCCAACATCATCCCGGCTGAGGCGGCCTGCGCGTTCTGTCTCCGCGCCGACACCATGAAGCGGATCGAAGAGCTGATTGAGATTGTGAAGAAATGTGCGGCAAACGCCGAGAACCTGACCGGCGCAAAGGCCGAGGTTTCCTGGGACGATATTTCCGCCGAGCGGTACCCCAATAAGCCCATGTGCCAGGCCTTTAAGGACAACATGGCTTCTCAGGGAATCGAGATGACATGGCCGGATCCCAACAAACAGTACGGTTCGTCGGATATCGGAAACGTCTCCATCAAAATCCCTGCGATCCATGACTATCTGTCCATCACAGACGATAAAGAAATCCAGGCCCACACGACGGAATACGCCGCGGCAGCCGGAACACCGGAGGCACAGGAGGTCTGCTTAAAGGGCGCCAAGGGCCTTGCCATGACAGGCTGCGATATCCTTTCAAGTGAAGCGTTCCAAAAGGAGATCCGCGAATACCACGACAAACAGATCCCGGATTTCTATAAATAAGGCTGACAGAATCAAAACAGGAGAAGCAAATGAACAGAATCACAAAGGCAAATAAGATTTTATTTGAGGAGCTTGTGAACCGCATCCGCGCGGAATACCAGGCGGCCGGCATCGCCGCGGCCGTCGTGGACGCCGGCGGGAACACCGTGTACGAAGAATTTTTCGGTTCCCGCGACACGGAAAAACAGCTCCCCATAGATGAAAATACCATCTTCGGCGTGGCTTCCGTCACGAAATCCTTTGCAGCGCTTTCCATCATGCAGCTCGCCGAAAGCGGGAAGATCGACCTGGAAGCGCCGGTGAGCCGGTACATCCCGGAATTTACAAATAAAAACCAGGAGCCGGTGAAGGTGCATCATTTCCTCTGCCACAGCGGCGGCTTCTACCCGCTCCACAGAACGACGATCCGGGAGATTGCCGGAAAACTTGGCATCGACATGGAGAAAGCAGACGACCTGGCGTACAGCGAAGAGCTGGCGGCCGCCGGGACGAAAGCCGTGGCTGAACTTTTAGATGCCCAGACGAAAGATCACGGCCTCATCGGAAAGCCGGGCGAATACATGAGCTACTGCAACGACGGCTTCGGCCTGCTTTCGGAGATTGTCCGCAGGGAGGGCGGCGAGAAGTCCTTTGCCGGGTATGTGAAAAAACATATTTTAGAGCCCCTTGGTATGGAGAGGAGCGGCTGCGACTACCTTCGTCCGGCCGCAGATGAAAATGCCGCCACTTTATATAAGAAGAGAGACGGCCGCATGACAGGCTTAAAGGACTACTATGACAACGCCTTTGTCCTGGCAGGAGCCGGTTCCATGAAATCCACGGTTTCCGACATGAAAAAATACATAGCCATGTACTTAAACCATGGAAAAACCCAGGACGGAAGCCGCATTCTTTCCATGTCCGGCGTCCGCGCCATGTGCCGGCCGCGGATCGAATACCGGCCGGAAAGCTATTATGCCTATGGGCTTTCCGTGAAGAAGCTGGACGATTTGACGGTCATCGAGCACGGCGGGAGCCTGACAGGCGTCTCGTCCAACATGTCCTGGTCCTACGATGCAGGCGCGGGCGTCATCATCCTCTGCAACACGTCGGACGTGCCGGTGAGCACCATCGCCGACGCAGCCATGCGGATGTACTGCGGGAGAAACCCCATGGGAGCCGGAACCATGTACCAGGAGATTTCCTGGAGCGAAGAGCGGAAGGCGGCCGCCTGCGGCCGTTACGGCTCGGGCGAGGGCGACGGCATCGAAATTTATCTGGAAAACGGGGAACCGGCCGTCCGCGTCGACGGAAAGGAGTCGGCCTTCATTCCGGTGCAGGAGTATCTCGGTATCATCCGAAAGCCGGATAAAGAGGCTTACTTAAAGCTGTTTGAGGACGAAAACGGGGAAATTTTTGCCGTCGGCTTCGGCGGAAGAATGCTTCCGAGGCTAAAATAAGGTGAGTTCCGCGGCCGCAGGCTGCGGTCACAGCGGCGGAAAGCCGCATACATAGAAACGGCTGTCCGCGGGGGCGGCAGCAAAAATCATATTTTGGAGGGGTATCAGTTATGGACATTTATGAACAGATTCTGAAAATGACAGACGAAATGGCAGGAGAGCTGACGGCACAGCGCCGCGATTTCCACAAATACGCGGAAAAAGGCTGGTTCGAGATGCGGACGTCCTCCATCATCGCAAGAAAGCTGACAGACATGGGTTACGAAGTGCTGGTGGGCGATCAGGTCTGCAAGCGCGATTCCAGAATGGGTGTGCCGTCCGAGGAAGAACTGGACGCGCAGTATGAGCGCGCCGTTTCCCAGGGGGCAGATCCGGAATTCGTGAAATATACAAAAGGCGGCATGACCGGCGTCATCGGCATCCTGCACTGCGGCGAAGGCCCGACGGTCGCCATGCGGTTCGATATCGACGCGCTCGGCGTTTTCGAGGAGCACGATGCCTCCTGCCACCGCCCGGCAAAAGAAGGCTTCGATTCCGTAAACGAAGGCTTCATGCATGCCTGCGGCCATGACGGCCACGCCACCATCGGCCTCGGCGTCGCAAAGGTACTGATGGCAATCAAGGATTCGCTCCGCGGCACCGTGAAGCTGATTTTCCAGCCGGCTGAGGAAGGCGTCCGCGGCGCCAAGTCCATCGTGGACAACGGAAATCTGGACGGCGTGGATTACCTGATCGGCTCCCACGTATCCGACAAGGATCCGGAAGATCCGGCAGTCGTGATCCCGGGAAGCCACGGTTCCCTGGCAACAACGAAGTATGACGTGACCTTCCATGGAAAAGCTGCCCATGCAGGCGGTTCGCCGGAAATCGGAAAGAACGTCATGCTGGCAGTCGGAACGGCCATCTTAAACCTCTACGCCATCCCGCGCCACTCCGGCGGCGAGTCCCGCGTCAACGTGGGTACGGTTGTGGCCGGCAGCGGCAGGAACGTCATTGCCGATGAGGCGAAGATGGAGATCGAGGTCCGCGGCGAGACGACAGAAATCAACAAGTTCATGGAGGACTACGCCGTAAGCATCATCGAGAACGCAGCAAAGATGCATGGCTGCACCTGTGAGATGAAGTTAATGGGAGCCGCATACTCCCTGGCAAGCGACGAGGCGCTGATGGAGCGCGTCCGCAGGGTATGCGAGGAACATCTCCACCTTCCGGTCTCCAACACCACGAGCAGCAAGAACGGCGGAAGCGAGGACGTTTCCTACATGATGCACAGAGTCCAGGAGCAGGGCGGCCAGGCCACGTTCATGCGCGTGCTGACAAAGGAAGCCGGCCCGGGCCACAGCCGCATTTTCGATTTCGACGAGCAGGTACTCCCGAACGCAGTCAAAGTGTTCTGTGGTACCGTATATGATATCATGAAGTAATGAGAAGCAGGGAACAGATCCGGCAGGCGGCCCGAAAAAGGGCTTCCTGCCGGATTTTTCAGGAAAACACAAACTTGCAGGGAGGACATTGATGAGAACATGGGATCCAAAAGCAGAAGAGATTATGAAGGAGCGGTTCGGGAGAAACCGGCTGATTGCCCTGGCGACGGCCGTGGACGGAATTCCCTATGTGCGGAACGTGACGGCTTATTATGAGGGCGGTTCCTTCTATATTATTACGGATGCCCGCTCCGAGAAAATGAAACAGATCGCAAAGAATCCGACGGCCGCCGTGGCCGGCGAGTGGTTCGAAGGCCACGGGACATGCGTGAACCTGGGATATTTCGGGGCGCCGGAGAACCGGGAGACGGCAGAGAAGCTGGGAGCGGCGTTTGGAGAGTGGATCCATGATATCCATGTGGATCTTTCCGATGAAAACACCGTCCTGCTGCGCGTAAAATTAACAGACGGAAAACTTCTGTCCGACGGAACAAAATACGAGATTTAGTCTTTTTTTGGAAATTGGCGGAATAATACCTCAAATGGAAGTCCTGACATGGGAAAATTATGCAGGATGACGAAGGCTGTTCGGTCATAAAATGGAGATTTATGTCAGAATATGTACAAAATACAGCTTAAAACTGATAAGATTTTGTTCACATTTTATGAAATGTGTGCTATAATGGTTACACCATACATAAGGCCGAATATTATGAACAAAATTGAACAGCAAGAGGTGGTATCATGGTAAGAAAAGAAATGATTGCGATGCTGTTGGCAGGCGGTCAGGGAAGCCGGCTTGGCGTCCTCACCCAAAAGGTTGCAAAGCCAGCCGTTTCGTTCGGCGGAAAATACAGGATCATTGATTTTCCGCTCAGCAACTGTATCAACTCCGGCGTCGATACGGTAGGTGTCCTCACCCAGTATCAGCCGCTTCGACTGAATACCCATATCGGAATTGGTATCCCGTGGGATCTTGACCGGAACGTGGGCGGCGTGACAGTCCTTCCTCCCTATGAGAGAAGCAAGGGAAGCGACTGGTACACAGGAACGGCCAATGCAATTTATCAGAACCTGGAGTATATGGAATCCTATAATCCGGAGTACGTTCTGATCCTGTCAGGCGACCATATATATAAAATGGACTATGAAGTCATGCTGGATTACCACAAGGCAAACAACGCCGATGTGACGATTGCGGCGATGCCTGTCCCGATGGAAGAGGCCAGCCGTTTCGGAATCCTGATTACGGACGAGTCCAACCGAATCACGGAATTCGAGGAAAAGCCTGCAAATCCGAGAAGCAACCTGGCATCCATGGGAATTTATATCTTTAGCTGGAAGGTGCTCAGGGAAGCGTTAATCAAGCTTTCGGACGAGCCGGGCTGCGACTTTGGAAAGCATATTATCCCCTACTGCTTCGGCGAGGGAAAACGTATTTTTGCATACGAATACAACGGCTACTGGAAGGATGTCGGGACGCTCGGCTCCTACTGGGAGGCCAATATGGAGCTTATCGACATCATTCCGGAATTTAACCTTTATGAGGAATACTGGAAGATCTATACGAAGAGCGACCGGATCCCGCCGCAGTACGTGGCCCCGGATGCCCATGTGGGCCGGTGCATCATCGGCGAAGGCGCGGAGATTTACGGCAGCGTGGAAAATTCCGTTGTCGGGCCGGGCGTTGTGATCGAGAGCGGCGCAGTCGTGCGGGATTCCATTATCATGAATGACTGTGTGATCGGAAAGGATGCGCTTGTGGAAAAGGCCATCATCGCTGAGAACGTGACGGTTGGCGAAGGCGCGAAGCTCGGCGTCGGGGAATATGCGCCGAGCAAATATGACCCGAAGGTATATCAGTTCGACCTGGTGACGATTGGAGAACACTCCGCGATCCCGGCCGGTGTTGAAATTGGAAAGAATACGGCAATTTCCGGCGTTACCGTCCCGGAGGACTACCAGGACGGAAAGCTTGAAAGCGGCGGCTACATAGTAAAGGCAGGTGGGAATGTATGAGAGCAATCGGTATAGTTTTAGCCGGAGGAAACAGCAAACGGATGAGAGAGCTTTCGAGAAAGCGCGCGATTGCAGCGATGCCGATTGCAGGAAGCTTCCGGAGCGTGGATTTTGCACTGAGCAATATGAGCAATTCCCATATCCAGAGCGTTGCAGTCCTGACCCAGTATAACTCTCGTTCCTTAAACGAGCATTTAAGCTCCTCAAAATGGTGGGATTTCGGAAGAAAACAGGGCGGTATGTACGTGTTCACGCCGACGATTACGGCAGAGCACAGCGACTGGTACCGCGGGACGGCAGATGCCCTGTATCAGAACCTGGATTTCTTAAAAAAGAGCCATGAGCCGTATGTGGTGATTGCAGCCGGCGACGGCATCTACAAACTGGACTACAACAAGGTGCTCGAATACCATATCGAGAAAAAAGCCGACATCACGATTGTCTGCAAGGATATGCCGTCGGATGCGGATATTACAAGATTCGGTATTGTGAAGACGAATGCCGACGGGCGGATCGTTGAGTTTGAAGAAAAGCCCATGGTTGCCATGTCCAACACGATTTCCTGCGGCATTTATGTGATCCGCAGGCGCCAGCTCATCGAGCTCATCGAACGGTGCGCGGCCGAAGACCGCTATGACTTCGTACAGGATATCCTGGTGCGGTACAGGAACCTGAAACGGATTTATGCATATAAGATGGATTCCTACTGGAGCAACATCGCCTCGGTGGAGTCTTATTATCAGACCAATATGGATTTCCTGAAGCCGGAGGTGCGGAATTACTTCTTTAAGGAATATCCGGATATCTACTCCAAGGTGGACGACCTGCCGCCGGCGAAGTACAATCCGGGTGCGTCCGTAAAGAACAGCCTTGTTTCCAGCGGATGTATCCTGAACGGAAGCGTGGAAAATTCCGTCCTGTTTAAAAAGGTCTATATCGGAAACAACTGCGTGATCCGGAATTCCATTATCATGAACGATGTTTACATCGGCGACAATACGGTGATTGAAAACTGTGTTGTGGAGAGCCGGGACACGATCCGTGCAAATACAACGTATATCGGGACTCCTGATGACATTAAAGTTGTTATTGAGAAGAACGAAAGATATACAATATAGCAGGCTTTTGGGGAAGGCTTGTGTGAATTGGGGAGGTTATGTATGCAGGTAACAGATGTACGTGTGAGAAAGATCGAAAAAGAGGGAAAAATGCGGGCGATTGTGTCAATCACCCTGGACAATGAGTTTGTAATCCATGATATCAAAGTCATTGAAGGCGAAAAGGGGCTGTTCATCGCAATGCCCAGCAGAAAGGCAGCCGACGGCGAATACCGGGATATTGCACATCCGATCAATTCGGGGACGCGGGACAGGATCCAGAAGGTGATCCTCGACAAGTATGAAACATCGGCGAGCGAAGCACTGGAGCCGGAAATGGCGTAGCGGTTAAAAAAGGGAAAACGGTGGGGCACCTGCCAGGGAGACAGACGGCAGGTGCCCCGTCTGCGTGCTAAGATGCGGATTGCGGCCTTTTTGCCGCAGGAGATATGGACGCGGCATCAAAAAATCCGCGAAAATGTAAAAAAAGCCCTGGAACGAAAGGATAAGACTTCCGCATAAATTCTTCCATTTTACAAATACTACGTTTACAGACAGCATTACAGGTAAATGACAAAGCGTAAAATGGAGGAATTTTTGTATGAAAGCTACTGGAATTGTAAGGAGAATAGACGACCTGGGCCGCGTGGTGATTCCGAAGGAAATCCGGCGGACATTAAGGCTCAGGGAGGGAACGCCTCTCGAGATCTTTACGGACCGGGAAGGCGAGATTATTCTTAAAAAATACTCACCGATGATGGAATTAAACGCCTTTGCGTCCCAGTACGCCGATGCCATGGCACAGTCCACGGGGCTCATGGTCTGCATCACCGACAGGGATCAGGTGATCGCGGCCGCCGGCGGCGCGAAAAAGGAGCTGCTCCAGAAGCCCATCAGCAGACAGCTTGAGAACGTCATCAACGAGAGGACGGCGCTGATGGCCGGAAAGGACGACAAGGCCTACACGCCGGTGGCGGCAGAGGATGTGGAAGGCGTGACGGCTCAGGTTGTGGCGCCGATCATCTGCGAGGGAGACGCCATCGGGGCGGTCGTCATCATGAGCCGGGAGCCGCGGGCGAAATTTACGGAGGCGGAAATGCGCCTGGCGGCCACGGCGGCCGGGTTTCTCGGGCGCCAGATGGAGTCATAAAGGCCGGGCAGGCCGGACGGGGCGTTTTGGCCGGCTTTCCGGGAGAAAATTGCGGAAAGCCGGCGGCATGGCTCCGCGGGAGCGGCAGCAGGCAGATCCCGGCAGGACAGATCTTAGCATAATCTTAACATGGATTCCCGGAAAATATGTTTACATAAAAATGCCGGATGTGTTATACTAAATATAATCTTGTGCGCCGGGGGAATACCTTCCCGGCGTATATCGGCCGCCTGGCGGGGGATTATGCCGGGAAGCCGGAAACGAACAGTGAGTAGAAAGCGGGGAGAAATCTGCGTGGGGCTTGCAGGGGCAGATTTCTTCCCGTTTTCTGATGAGAAGTGCAGGCGGGCCGTCTGGCTGTGGTTCGGCCGGGCCTGCCGGAAAGGCGGGATGAAAATTTGGATGTAAGAAGCAAACTGTTGGAAATGCTGAAGGCAAAGTGGAAAGAGGCCTTTGAAGCCGTATGGCCGATCATCATGATCGTGCTGATCCTTTCTTTCTGCCTCGTGCCCATGTCGACGAGCATTCTGCTCTGTTTCCTGATGGGGACGGTCTTTCTTCTGGTGGGGATGATGTTTTTCACGCTCGGCGCTGAGCTTGCCATGACGCCCATGGGCAGTATGGTGGGAACCAGCCTGACAAAGAAGCGGAGCCTGCCGTTAATGGTGATTGCCGGCTTCCTCCTGGGTTTTATTATCACCATCTCGGAGCCGGATCTTCAGGTTCTGGCAGAGCTGGTGCCGGCAATCCCGAACATGACGTTAATCCTGGCTGTGGCCTGCGGTGTCGGCGTGTTCCTTGTGATTGCCATCCTGAGAATGCTGTTTTCTGTGGCACTGCCGCCGCTTCTTATGATTTTTTATGCCATTGTTTTCATACTGGCGTTTTTCGTGCCGAAGGAGTTTTTAAGCGTGGCTTTTGACTCCGGCGGCGTGACGACCGGCCCGATGACGGTTCCGTTTATCATGGCCTTCGGTGTCGGTATTTCCTCGATCCGAAGCGACCGCCATGCAGCGGACGACAGCTTCGGCCTTGTATCGCTTTGTTCCATTGGCCCGGTGCTGGCCGTTATGGTGCTCGGTATGATTTATAACCCGGACAGCCGCGAGTATGTGCCGCCGGTGATTCCGGAGCTGACGGATTCCATGGATATGTGGCATTTGTTTGCCGTGGAGCTTCCAACCTACATGATGGAGATCGCAGGCGCGCTCCTGCCGATTCTTCTGTTTTTTGCCGTTTTCCAGATCGCTGCGCTGAAGCTGACGAAAAAGAAGCTGATCCGCATTATCATTGGACTTTTGTACACATATGTCGGCCTCGTGCTGTTCCTTACCGGCGTAAACGTCGGTTTTGTGCCGGCCGGAAACTACCTGGGCCAGGCCCTTGCCGGTCTCCGGTACCCGCAGATTTTGATTCCGCTTGCCATGCTGATCGGCTATTTCATTGTCCGGGCAGAGCCGGCAGTGTATGTTTTAAATAAGCAGGTCGAGGAGATCACCGACGGCGCCATCTCAGAAAAGGCCATCGGCATGAGCCTTTCCATCGGCGTGGCCGTTTCTCTGGGCCTTGCCATGATCCGGGTATTTACGGGAATCTCCCTTCTCTGGTTCATGATCCCCGGCTACGCGATAGCCCTTGGAATTTCTTTTTTCGTGCCGAAAATTTATACGGCCATCGCCTTCGACTCCGGTGGAGTGGCCTCCGGCCCGATGACGACGGCTTTCCTGCTTCCCCTTGCCCAGGGCGCCTGCCTGGCGCTGGGCGGCGACGTGGTGACGGATGCCTTCGGCGTTGTGGCAATGGTAGCAATGACGCCGCTTATTACCATACAGCTTCTGGGACTTGTATCGCAGCTTAAGACCAGGCCGCAGAAGGAAGCCGTGCCTGTCCAGGGTGCTGCCCATGCTTATGAGCTTTTGGCAGACGACGCAATCATCGAATTGTAGGCGGCTGGAAACTGGAGGGAATCGTATATGAGTGAATTATATTTAATGACTACAATCAGCGACAGGAACCAGATCCGGCGTTTCCTGCTGTTTTATAAAGAGTACGGCGTTTCTGTGGTACTGACTGCGCTGGGAAGAGGGACGGCGTCCTCGGAGATGTTAGACTATTTCGGACTGGAGGCGTCGGAAAAGGCTGTCCTGTTTTCCGTCGTCACGGACACGGTCTGGAAAAAGGTAAAGAGCGGCCTTGAGAAAAACTTAAGGATTGACATCCCCGGCATGGGAATCGTGTTCACCGTCCCCTTAAGCAGCATCGGGGGGAAAAAGCAGCTTGAGTTCCTGACAGACGGCCAGGAATTTGTGAAAGGGGAAGAGAGCGAATTGAAGAATACAAAGTATGAGCTTTTGATGGTAATTGCCAATCAGGGATATACGGAAGTGATTATGGACGCCGCCAGGGAAGCCGGCGCTTCCGGCGGAACGGCCATCCATGCCAAGGGAACCGGCATGGAGCGGGCAGAGCGGTTCCTCGGCGTTTCCATTGCCGCGGAGAAGGAGATTATCTTCATCGTTGCCAAGAGCGCAGAAAAGAACGCGATCATGAAGTCCATCATGGAGCAGGCCGGCATGGCATCCAAGGCGAAAGCCATCGTCTTCTCCGTCCCGGTTACGGATACGGCCGGCATGCGGTTAATCGAAGCGCTGGAAGAAGAGGACAATGCATAAAATAAGGATGGCCGGATAAAATGATGGAAAAGGATTTTTACACGTTTGAGGATCTGGTGGAGATCGTTGCCGCCCTGCGCCGGGGCTGTCCGTGGGATCAGGTGCAGACCCATGAATCCATGAAGAAATACCTGGTGGAGGAATGCAGCGAGGTTCTGGAGGCCATCGACGCAGGCGATATGGACAATCTCTGCGAGGAGCTTGGGGACGTTCTGTACCAGATCATGATGCACAGCGAGATGGAAAAGGAAAAAGGCAATTTCACGGCTGCCGACGTGGTGGACGGCATCTGCAAAAAAATGGTGCGCCGCCATCCCCATGTGTTCGGGGATCCGGAAACGGGGGCTCCTAACGGAACCGGAAAAAGCTGGGAGGAGCTCAAAAGCCTCGAACGCGGGCTGCGGGAAAAAGAGCGTGAAAACCGCAAAAAACCTTGACAAACGGAACGTAAGCAGATATAAATGTAAGAGTATAATGCTGAAGTATCCGAAGCACCTGGCTTTCGGATTTAATCAATGATCTAGGAGGAAATATCAATGAACAAGACAGAACTAATCGCAGCAGTGGCAGAAAGAGCAGAACTCTCCAAGAAAGATGCAGAAAAAGCAGTTAAGGCTTTTACTGATGTTGTAGCAGAAGAATTAGTGAAGGGTGAGAAGATCCAGCTTGTAGGCTTTGGTACATTTGAAGTTTCTGAGAGAAAGGAAAGAGAAGGAAGAAACCCGAAGAGCGGTGAGAAGATGACGATCTCTGCTTCCAGAACTCCGAAATTCAAAGCAGGAAAGGCTCTCAAGGATCAGGTAAACGCATAAATTCATGAGATTAGATAAATTCCTTAAGGTGTCCCGCCTGATTAAAAGGCGGACGGTGGCCAACGAGGCCTGCGATGCAGGGCGGGTGTCGGTCAACGGAAAGCCGGCAAAGGCGTCCGTAAGCGTAAAGCAGGGGGACATCATTGAAATCCAGTTCGGCACAAAGGCCGTGAAGGTGGAAGTCCTCGATGTCCAGGAGACCGTGAAAAAAGAAGGCGCCGGGGATTTGTACCGTTATATTTAAACTGTACACGGGACATGTTTTGACCCGTTTTTGGAATAAGTCAGGAAACCTCCTAATATACTTAAGTAAACGATAAGTATGTCAGGAGGTTTTTTTCATGGAAGAGAAGCTTGGCGTATCCCACAGACTGACCCTGAACAACCGCGACAGGGGGAACCTGACCGGGATTCTGGACGTGATTTCTTTTAACGAGAGCCAGATTGTCCTGGACACGGACATGGGCCTTCTTACGATTCGGGGAAAAGACCTCCATGTCAGCAGGCTTTCACTGGAAAAGGGCGAAATCGACATCGAGGGGCGGACGGACAGCTTCACCTACTCTTCAAACGAAAGCATCCGGAAGGCCGGTCAGTCGTTCCTTTCCCGCCTGTTCAAGTAGAAGGGGATGGCCCATTGAGCGCATACATACAGGCAGAGGCAGATCTGGCTGTACAGAGCTTCCTTCTCGGGCTTTTTTTGATGCTCTGCTACGACGGGCTGCGTCTTTTCCGGTTTTTCCTGTATCACGGCAGTCTTTTGACGGGACTCGAGGATTTTTTATACTGGCTGTTTTCCGGAATCATGACGTTTTCCCTGCTGTTTCGTGAGAACAGCGGCGTGCTCCGGGCGTATGTGATCGTCTCTGTGTTTGCAGGCATGTTCCTTTATGACCGCCTTGTGAGCAGAAATGTATTTGGGCTCTTGAAAAAAGTCCGCAGATGGAATAAAATAAAGAAAAGAAAGAGAAAAACCCGGAAAGAAGCGAGGAAACATGAAAGAAAACCGCAACAGGAGGAAACGGAAGACAGCGCAGAACGGATGGAGCAACCGCATGGCCCTGATCGGCATCACGATGGTGGTACTGAGCCTTGCAGTCGTCGTCAACATCGGTGCGGCTTCTTTGCGGGAAAAAAACCTCGAGTACGAGGCAAGGGAGCAGAGTCTTCGGAAAACCCTGGCCAGTGAGGAGAACCGGGCCGCGGAGTTAGAGGAGTACCGGATCTACGTCCAAACGAAGCAGTATATCGAAAAAGTGGCAAAGGAAAAGCTCGGCCTCGTCAATAAAGATGAGATTTTGTTAAAGCCGGGAGAAAACAAGTAGTTTTTGTCAGGAAGTTTTTTTCGTTCGCCACGTGAATATGACAAATATTTCCCTCCAGCCTGTTTATAATAGGAACGCAGGTTAGGAGGGATTTTTGTGTTAAAAAGGCGGGCAGTACATAGGGACACGGCGGGGGTGAATGTCTATGCGGCAAAGCGGCTGCGGGACATGGCGGAGTCCCTTTGCGGGCTGGCAAAAACCTTCGGTGACGCGTCGCGGGAGCCGGGGCTTTCCAGGGAGGACGGGCTGGCAGCGCTCGAGACGGCGGCGGCCGTGGTCTGCGGGAGCTGTGAGAAATGCGGCCTGCGTAAGAAGGCGCAGGAGGAAGAAGACGGGGAAGGCTATTACCTCTATTATCTGCTGCGGACGTTTGAGAAAAAGGGATGCATTGATTATGAGGACATGCCGAGGCGTTTTTTGGAGACGTGCAGGCGGAAGCCGGATTATATGGGGGAGTTAAACCGGAACCTGGGGCGGGCCACCATGAACCTTTCCTGGAAAAACAGGTTCCTTGAGAGCCGCGACGCCGTCATGGTGCAGTTTCAGGAGATGGCCGGGATTCTGGAGGAGTTTTCCGAGCAGATGGAAAAGGCGTTTGACATAACGGAGACAGACGGGGCAAAGCTTCGTGAGGCGTTCCGCAGGCGGCGCGTTGCGGCGGAAAACCTGATGGTTCTCCAGTATGAGGGACAGCGGCGCGAGGTTTTTATGACGGCAAGGACGATGAACGGGCGCTGCATGACGGCCCGCGATGCGGCGGAGCTGGTGGGTCATGCGATGAAGGGGCGCTGGCGCCCGGCCCGGGACGGGAAGACGTTAATTACCAGGAATCCGGCGGCGTTCCGGTTTTTGGAAGAGGGAAAATACAGGATTCTGTTCGGCTCAGCCAGGACGCCGAGGGAAGGCGAGGAGATTTCCGGCGACAGCTTCACCTTTAAGAGCGGGCTTCCCGGGCAGGCCATCATGAGCCTGTCCGACGGTATGGGGAGCGGCCGTCTTGCAAACGAGGACAGCGAAAAGGTCATCGAGCTTACGGAACAGCTTTTAGAGACGGGTTTTTCAGCCAGGGCGGCGTTAAAGCTGGTGAACACGGTGCTTCTTCTCACTGGCGGGAACGAGCGGCCGGCCACGCTGGATCTGGGGCTCGTGGATCTCTACGCCGGCGTTCTGGAGGCCATGAAGCTCGGCGCGGCGGCGACGTTTGTCATCAGCCATGACGAAGTGGAGATTTTGGAGTCAGAGCATGTGCCGGCGGGGATTGTAAATCCGGTGGAACCGGTGCTCCTTTCGAGGAAGCTGTGGGACGGCGACAGGATTGTGATGGTCAGCGACGGGATTTTGGAGGCAATGCCGGGAACCGATAAGGAGGGGACATTCCGCGATTTTCTATCCGGGCTTTTGGAGGCAGGCCCCCAGGAGACGGCGGAGATGATCCTGACGTTTGCGCTCTCCTTTGAGGGGCAGCCCATGGACGACATGACGGTGCTGGTGGGCGGCGTGTACGAGCGGTAGGAAGACGGCCGGAGGCCTTGCGCTGCCGGGGCATAGCGGCGTGCATGAACGGCAGGGAAAACGGCAGGGGAGGCTCATGCGCCGCCGGAGCAGGGCGCGCAGAGCTTCGGGAATTGGCAGGAAAGCCTTGCGCGCGGCGGAAAATGCCTGTATAATAGGCCTGACAGAAAGGGCAGCGGCATGAGCGGGCAGGAAACGGAAAAAAAGGTTTTGGAATTTATACGGGAACATCATATGGCAGACGGAGGAGAGGGCGTCCTGGCGGCCGTGTCGGGAGGCGCCGATTCCGTGTGCCTTCTTGTTATTTTAAAGGAGCTTTCAAAGCGGCTGGGGATCCGGCTTCACGCGTTCCACTTGAACCACGGGCTCCGGGGTGCAGAGGCGGACAGGGATGAAAAGGCTGCGGGAGACCTCTGTGAGAAATTGATGGTACCATATACGGCAGTAAAAGAAGACGTCAGGGCCTGGGCGCATGAGCATGGGATGTCGGAGGAAGAGGCCGGCCGCCATTTAAGGTATTTCCACCTGGAGGAGACGGCCGAAAAGTACGGTCTAAGCCGCATCGCCGTGGCGCACCACATGGACGACAGCGCCGAAACCGTGCTGTTCCATCTGTTCCGCGGGACAGGGCTTAAGGGGCTTTCGGGAATCCCGCCGGTCAGGGGGAACATCATCCGGCCGCTCCTTTGTCTGCGGCGCAGGGAGATTGAGGAATACCTTCGCGGGCGGGGAATCGGCTGGTGCGACGACTCCACCAACAGCCTTTCGGAATACAGCAGGAACAAGATCCGCAACGAGCTGATGCCATGGGCGGAGGAGAAGCTCAACGGGCAGGCGGCCGCCCATGTGCTTGCGGCGGCAGGGATTGCGGCCCAGGCCGATGCATATTTTGAGGCGCTGGCGGAAACCATTCTTTCAGACGGAAGAAGCAGCGGCGTGCCGGAATATGCCGTGGAGACGGCTGTTTTAGACGCGCAGCCGGAGATTGCGAGGGATTATTTGATCCGCGCCTTAATCGGCCGGGCGGCCGGCGGGAAAAAGGATATTTCCGCAAGGCATGTAAAAGCAGTGTTATCGCTTACGGGGCCTGGCGGCGGCGGACAAACGGATCTTCCGGGCGGCCTTACGGCAAGGCGCGGTTACCGGTATCTGGAGATTTTGGCAGAGAGCGGCGGGGATTTTAAGGAGGATGGCGGGCCGCTTGTTTTAGCCCCTTTAAAAGACGGCGGGACGGCGGCCGGGGAGTTTCCGGACGGCGGAGGGACTTTTGTCATGCGGCGGTTTGCGGCCGCCAGTGTGCCGGATTTTTCCAGAAACTTTCCAAAAAACCAGTGTACGAAATGGTTTGATTATGATAAAATAAAAGGCAACGTGTCTGTGAGGAGACGGCAGCAGGGCGATTTTTTCCTGATTTCCGGCGGAAAGAAGAAAAGCCTGAAGCGGTATCTGATTGACGAAAAGATTCCGAGGGAGGAACGGGAGCGGCTGTTCCTTTTTGCGGAGGGGAGCCATATCCTGTGGGTGCCAGGGCACCGCATCAGTGAATACTACAAGATATCAGAGACAACAGAAACAATACTGGAAATACAGATTTGCAAAGGAGAAAGACATGGCTGAAAAAATTCGGGTGTTGCTGAGTGAAGAGGAAGTAGATAAGAGGATCTGCGAGGTAGCAGAACAGATCAACCGTGATTATGCAGGAAAGGCAGTTCACCTGATCTGTATTTTAAAGGGCGGCGTATTCTTTACCTGTGAGCTGGCAAAGCGCCTTACGATGCCGGTTTCCCTGGACTTTATGTCGGTTTCCAGCTATGGGAGCGGCACGGAGTCTTCCGGCGTTGTGAAGATTATCAAAGACCTGGATGAGCCGTTGGAGGGAAAAAATGTCCTGATTGTGGAGGATATCATCGACTCCGGCAGGACGCTTGCGTACCTGATTGAAATTTTACAGAAGAGGGGGCCGAAGCAGATCGAGCTCTGCACGCTTCTTGACAAGCCGGAAAGACGTGTGAAAAAGCAGGTACAGGTAAAATATACATGTTTTGCGATCCCGGATGAGTTTGTGGTGGGCTATGGCCTGGATTACGACCAGAAATACCGCAATCTGCCGTTCATCGGAGTCGTGGAGCAGGAATAAGGAGGCAGTCAGTTGAAACAGAACCAGCAGATTCGGGGGCTTGGGCTTATTCTTCTTGTGGTGGCGCTGCTCACATTTGCGTCCAGCCTCACAAGGGGCGGCAGCCTGTTCAATGACAACATGTCCCATCAGGAATTCATGATGGCTATCGAGAATAAGACCATTGAGGCAGTGGAAATCCATCAGAACAAGCAGACGCCTACGGGGTGCCTTACGATCTTAATGACGGACGGCGACAGGCGCGACGTGCCGGTTTCCGACGTTATCAAGGCGGAACAGCTTTTAGAGGAAAACGGCATCGACTATGAACTCATGGATGTGCCTCAGGATAACTACCTGATGACCGTGATCCTGCCGATTGGGCTTTCGGCAGTCGTTATCATGTTCATCATGATGTACATGAACGCGCGGTTAAACAGCGGCGGCGGAAATTCCAAAATGATGAATTTCGGAAAAAGCCGTGCGAAGATGAGCCGCACCAACTCCATCAATTTTACCAAGGTCGCAGGGCTTGAGGAGGAAAAAGAGGAGCTGGAGGAGATCGTTGACTTTTTAAAGGAGCCGAAAAAGTACACGGACGTGGGCGCCAGGATTCCCAAGGGCGTCATTCTTGTGGGCCCTCCGGGAACGGGAAAAACTTTGCTTGCAAAGGCTGTGGCCGGGGAAGCCGGTGTTCCGTTCTTCTCCATTTCCGGCTCGGATTTCGTAGAAATGTTCGTCGGCGTGGGCGCGTCGAGAGTCCGCGACCTTTTTGAGGAGGCCAAGCGGAACGCCCCGTGCATTGTGTTCATCGACGAGATTGACGCCGTTGCGAGACGGCGCGGCACAGGCATGGGCGGCGGCCACGACGAGAGGGAGCAGACCTTAAACCAGCTTCTGGTGGAGATGGACGGCTTCGGCATCAACGAGGGCATCATTGTCATGGCGGCCACGAACCGCGTCGATATCCTTGACCCGGCCATTCTGCGTCCCGGCCGCTTTGACAGGAAGGTGGGCGTTGGCCGTCCGGATATCAAGGGCCGCGAGGAGATCCTCATGGTGCATTCCAAGGAAAAACCCCTGGGCGACGACGTGGATTTGAAGCGGGTGGCCCAGACGACGGCCGGATTCACCGGCGCCGATCTGGAAAACCTCATGAACGAGGCGGCAATCCATGCGGCAAAAGAAAACCGCCGCTTTCTTAAACAGAGGGACATCGACCAGGCCTTCGTGAAGGTGGGCATCGGCGCCGAGAAGAAGAGCAAGGTGATTTCCGAAAAGGAGAAGAAAATCACGGCCTACCACGAGGCGGGCCATGCGATCCTGTTCCATGTACTGCCGGATATGGGGCCAGTCCACACGATTTCCATCATCCCCACGGGCATGGGGGCGGCCGGCTACACGATGCCGCTTCCGGAAAAGGATGAGATGTTCAACACGAAGGGGAAGATGCTCCAGACGATCATGGTTTCCCTGGGCGGCCGGATTGCCGAGGAGCTGATTTTCGGCGACGTGACGACGGGAGCTTCCCAGGACATCAAGCAGGCCACGGCCATTGCAAGAGCCATGGTGACCCAGTACGGCATGTCGGAGAAGGTGGGCATGATTAACTATGGAAGCGACGAGGACGAGGTCTTCATCGGGCGCGACCTGGCCCACACAAGAAGCTACGGCGAGGACGTGGCGACGGCCATCGACGGCGAGGTGAAGCGGATCATTGATGAATGCTATGAAAAAGCGAAGCAGATCATCATGGAACATGAGCCGGTTCTCCATAAGTGCTGTGAAATCCTGCTGGAAAAGGAAAAAATTGGACAGGAAGAATTTGAGGCACTGTTTGTTTAATAAGTAAAGTTTGGCGGCGTTTGTGCAAAAGAAACATAAGCAGACGCCGCCTTTATTTTGCAAATATAAACTTTTGACAATAATTAAACAATGACTTGACAAAACGCACAAAAAATGTCCTGAAATTTTCTTATGTTTGTGCAGACTTATTCGGGAACGTATGCTATATTATAATGCGTAACCCCCCCCAATACATTATATAGTTTTTGCTATACCCCATAAGAGACATAATACCTTTTCCGAAGAAAGGCCAGCGATTCCCCGCTGGCCTTTTTTCTGCCGTAAATTTTTCATCTTCCTGATTTCACAGCAGAAATAACGTGCAAAACAAATGGATATCCTGTATAATAGAAGGTGGGTTTTTGCCTTTTTGAAGGCATGACATGGAAAACGGAGACAGGAATACGGAAGGGGGACTTTTCCCGTGAAAAAAGCGGCTCTGTTTTGTGATGAGACAATGGATTACCGGAAACCGGCAGAACCGGATGCCGGCGAGTGGGTGACTGTAAAATTCCGCACCGAGAAAGATGATGTGGATTCTGTATATATAATTTTTGACGGGCATGCGGAGCGGGTCAAACTGGAAAAAGCGGAATCGGACGGGCGGTTTGACTATTACGCGACGGCCTTCCAGGTGGATGAGGAGCCAGTCTTTTACTATTTTGAGATTGCAGACGGCAATGAGGTCTGTCATTATACGCGCCTCGGGGTGGCGGAGGATCTGGGAAAGCATTTGATGTTTCGGATTACGCCAGGCTTTCACGTGCCGGACTGGGCCAAGGGCGCCGTCATGTACCAGATTTTTGTGGACAGATTCTGCAACGGCGATAAGACCAACGATGTGGAATCCGATGAATATGTGTATATCGGTTATCCGGTCACGAAGGTGGAAAACTGGGAGGAAGGCCTCTCGGTCATGGATGTGGACCGGTTTTACGGCGGCGATTTGAAGGGAATCTGGGATAAGCTGGATTATATTGAGGGGCTTGGCGTCGAGGTTATCTACTTAAGCCCGATTTTCGTGTCGCCGTCCAACCATAAATACGACTGTCAGGATTACAGCCATGTGGATCCCCATTACGGAGTGATTGTAAAGGACGCTGACGGCCTTGTGACGGACAATGCGGCGGACAATGGCGGCGCGGAAAAGTATGCCGTGCGGACGACGGATCCTGCAAATTTAGAGGCCAGCGATAGATTTTTTGCGGAGTTTGCAGCCGAGGTGCACCGACGCGGGATGCGGCTTCTTCTGGACGGCGTGTTCAACCATTGCGGTTCCTTTAACCGCTGGCTGGACCGGGAGCGGATTTACGAGAAAAACGGCGGGTATGAGCCGGGGGCATATGTGACGGAAGAGAGCCCCTACCGAAACTTTTTCCGCTTCCGCGACGAGAAAGGCTGGCCGTGCAACGGCTCTTATGAGGGCTGGTGGGGGCATGACACGCTTCCGAAGCTCAACTATGACGAGGATCCGAAGTTAATGGAGTATATCATGGAGGTGGGGAGAAAGTGGGTTTCCGCGCCCTACTTCGTCGATGGCTGGCGGCTTGATGTGGCGGCAGACCTGGGCCATTCCGCAGAGTTTAACCATGCGTTCTGGCGGCAGTTCCGTGAGAACGTGAAGGCGGCGAACCCGGATGCGCTTCTTCTGGCAGAGCACTACGGCGATGCGTCGCCGTGGCTGGCCGGCGACCAGTGGGACACGGTCATGAACTATGACGCGTTCATGGAGCCGCTCTCCTGGTTCCTCACAGGGCTTGAAAAGCACAGCGACCGGAGCGATCCCCATGCCTACCAGAACAGCCAGGCATTTTTCAGCACCATGCTCTATAACATGAGCCGGATGCAGACGCCGTCTCTGATGGCGGCGATGAATGAGATTTCAAACCATGACCACTCCCGTTTCCTTACGCGGACGAACCGGACGGAGGGGCGCCTGTACTCCAAGGGGCATGAGGCGGCTTCCGAGGGGATCAATTACGGGATTTTCCGGGCCGGCGTCGTGGTGCAGATGACGTGGCCGGGGGCGCCGACGGTTTATTACGGCGACGAGGCCGGCGTCTGCGGCTGGACGGATCCGGATAACCGGCGGACGTATCCCTGGGGACATGAGGATCTGGAGCTGATTGAGTTCCACCGTTACCTGATTGGGATCCGAAAGAAGAATAAGGTGTTCCGGAACGGATCGTTTAAGCCGCTTCTGGCGGAGAACGGCATGATCGCCTACGGGCGGTTTACCAGGGAGCGGGCCGGCGTCGTGGCCGTCAACAGCACGGGCCGGTGCCAGGAGGCGAAGATTGCCGTCTGGGAGGCCGGTGTCCGTCAGGAAACCATGGTGCGGGTCATGGAAACTACGGAAAAATGGTACAACGTGGGAAAACTAAAATTCCCTGTCACCGACGGGATCCTGACGGTGAAGATGGAACCGTATTCGGCTGTGATTTTTGAGGAAAAAATGCAATAAATCGTAGTACCGGGGGCAGTTGTATGCGGCGTTATCTGCCAAACCCGTATTTGAAGATTGCGGTCAATGGCTTTTTTGTGGTGCAGTCCTCTGTGTCCCGGTCTGCCCGGCCGTCGACGAGAGAGAAATAACAGATAAGTCTCCTGTAATGCTGCAAAACAGTGTTGACTGCCTCCGGCTCCAGTTCCGCAAGGCATAGAAATCCCCCCTCTTCCTCCACAAAGGGCTGTGTATGGTTGACGGGGGGATTATTGCGTACCCGGAATGAATCATTTTAAACAGTTCTTTATCTTCCTGGGCGCTGCCGCCTCCCCTCAGATTCACACAGGCATACATCGCCTTTCCATTCCGATACGTCATCTGCCAGAAGGGATACTTGAGAATCCCAGGGATGTTTTGTTTGTTGAGCACCGGGGGGAGAGCTGATAGAAGGAATGTTTTATTTGTAAATTTTTCCCCTTGCATAATTTCCTCAAAATGGATATACTATAAGTAAGAAAGTAGGAAAATACAACTTTCGCGCTCAAAATAAGGGAGATGATATTATGCTGGCTGAACTACGGCAGAAATCGCAGGTTACCATACCGAAGGATATTATCGTCAAGCTTGGCCTCTCGGAAGGTGATAAGCTTGACATTTTTGAGAAAGACGGTACCATTTGCATCATACCGGTAGTTGTTTATCCCAAAAACTACCTATCCGAACTCCGGGAAGAAATTGACAACGTCAAAGCAAAGATTGCATCCGGAGAACAGCCTCTTTTTGATAGCGTGGATGCTCTGTTTGACAAATTGGAGAGGGATTGATGGCATATGAGTTTACCTTTACACCTCGTTTCCAGAAACATTTTAAGGATTTGACCGTTCAGGAAAAAAGCAGCTTAAAAACAAGCTGGAACTCCTGGCTCAGAACCCATCCCACCCGTCATTACGGACAAAGCGGATTCAAGGGACATCAGATCTCTTTGAGTGCAGCGTCAACATGGATATTCGCATTATTTGGTATTATGAGGGAGATAAAATAATTATTCTAGTGGATGTCGGACATCACGACATCTCAAAACAATTTTAACAGTAATGAGGATATGTCCCGAATTTTATATATTATCCGGGACATATTTTAAAGCTGTCGGGTTTATCTCTTTTTACAGGTTCTCTAATGCCACCTCAATATCCCCGTCAATACAGAAGGAGCGTTCCTTTATCTCCGGCGGAGCATAGGCTTCCCCGGCATTTATACAGGCATACACCGCCTTCGGATTCTGGTATGCCATCTGCCAAAACGGATACTTAATAATCCCCGGGGTGTTACCACCCACACCCAATTCCAAATAGAGGATATGCGATCCCACATGACGACGAATAAAATCATCATACCGACACGCAGCAGCGTGCCAGCCCTCATCCTCCACAAATGTGCTGTCTGCCCGCAGATTCATCGACATGGGCGCGCCGCAGACAGGACAGCGGGGGACTAATTCGCCTGGTATTTTCATGTCCTTTTGCTCTGCAAACATTCTTCTGACAGCCGTTTCATTGTCGTATGTTTTCTTGTGACAGGGCTTAGAACACTGCCACAAGCCATAGTCGCCCTGCGTATAAAACAATCTGCCTTTATCAAATCCGGCTTTCTGAAAGCAGTGGTCTACATTGGTTGTCAGCACAAAATAATCCTTGTCCCGTACCAGTTCCAAAAGGTTCTGATAAACAGGCTTTGGAGCGTCCATGTAACGGTTGATATAAATGTATCTGCTCCAATATGCCCAGTGTTCCTCTAATGTTTCAAAAGGATAAAAGCCACCGGAATACATATCGTGAAAACCATATTTCTCAATAAAATCTCCAAAGTGTTTTTCAAAACGCTCTCCCGTATAAGTAAATCCGGCAGAAGTGGAAAGCCCGGAACCGGCACCGATCACCACCGCGTCCGCTGCATGAAGCTCCTGCCTGATCCGTTCCATATTATCGCAATAGGCGCTTGTAAATTTCATAGTCGCTGTCCTTAAAAACATTGAAAATCACCTCGATCTTGTCTGGATTCTTCTGCTGCCATTCCCTGACCGTCTGTATGGCAATCTGTGCTGCCAGTTCGTTAGGGAAATGAAATTCGCCGGTGGAAATGCAGCAGAAAGCAATGCTTTTCAAGCCATAAGCCGCCGCCAATTCCAGACAGGAACGGTAGCAGCCTGCCAGTAGTTCCCGATCTGTTCGGGTAACGGCTCCATGAATGATAGGGCCGACAGTATGCAATACATACCGACAGGGAAGATTATAGGCATTTGTAATTTTTGCCTTGCCGGTGGGTTCTTCTTCTTTCTGCCCGGCCATGATACGGGCGCACTCCAGACGGAGCTGAACGCCTGCGTAGGTGTGAATGGCATTATCAATACAGCCGTGACAGGGAACAAAGCAGCCCAGCATCCCACTGTTTGCCGCGTTGACAATCCCATCTGCGGCAAGAGTGGTAATGTCGCCCTTCCAGAGATATAAGCCTGCCTGCACCGGCGTTAAATCCGCAACTTTTGTAATGCCTCTTTCGGACAGCCGTGTTTGAAGGTAACGATCCTGCTCCCGCAAAAATTCCTCGCTGACGGGAGCAGGCAGGCGTACATTCATGAGACTGCGAAGAAGCAGCCGTTTATCTGACAGGTTTGCAGGAACACCGGTATTTTGATATTCCCCGCGTTCATTTAATAAATACCGAAGCAGGAAGTCGATACGCTGCTCCTGTGTCCGTTTCTGTGTCATAAACATGCCCTCCTTTCAACAGCCCCTACCGGACAGACCTCAAAGCAATTCCCACAATGCAGACAATGCTCCTGTTCAATCAAAACGGGCTTTTGGGTTATATCAATACATTTCTGCGGGCATTTGGAATCGCATCGTTTACAGCCAATGCACTGATCCGTTACAAAATAACCGGTCTTCTTCTCCTGTGCGCCGCCGAAAGAGAAAGTTTCCCGTTCAATCGGCCGTTTTGAGAGGTCAAACCATTCGCCGGTTCCCTCATAGATTTTGAAAACGGTAAGGGTGCTGCGGGAACGTACATCGGGATAAATTTTTTCCATGTATGGATTTTTTTCAAACAGGGCCGGCAGTCTGTCCGGGCCAGTTTCCTGCACTTTTCCCTGTACGGATACTGCTGTGCAGGAAAGAGTATCTTTTCCCTTCATGGCGGTAAAAGCAATATTGTCATTGGCTTTTAGGCGGTCATAAAAGTTTTTTCCTCTTGCAGTCAGAAAGTAAAGGCCGCTTTCGTCATAGTCCATGATGTCAATGGCGCAGGTAACAGGCCGTCCCTCGCTGTCTACGGTTGCAAAAACGGTGGAATGAATTTCTTCCATAATATATTTCAGATAACCTCTTGCCTGCATAACGCACCTCCTGTTTCTGGCTGTCCTTTAAAATAGGGGTAAGCCGTTTATAAAGAAATTTTGTCTCGAAAACAAGCAGCGATAGCTGTCTTTTTGGTTTTGCAGGATTATAATAATTCCGTAATTTCTGCTTGTAAAGTAAGCACATTATTGTACCGTAGTTACTAAAAGGAAACTATTGAAGGAGAGTGAGCAAGTTAAAGAATTGCCCGCCTGCCCGGTGGAATCAATGCTTATGTTCATTGAAGACAAATGGAAAGTCCTCATTCTGCGCGATTTAATGACTGGAACAATGCGGTTCGGAGAACTCAAAAGTACGCAGAGGTTCCTCCTCGGGTGGAATACCGTATGGCAGAGCCAGGGAAAAGCTTTGTTCCTTGAACAAAAAATGCTTGCTTTTTCATGATTTTTATGATATCATTTTGACTTGTCAGAATGATATGGGCGGATTCCCGAGTGGCCAAAGGGGACAGACTGTAAATCTGCTGCAATTTGCTTCGGTGGTTCGAATCCACCTCCGCCCATTTGTTCGTGCCCAGATAGCTCAGTTGGTAGAGCAGAGGACTGAAAATCCTCGTGTCGCTGGTTCGATTCCAGCTTTGGGCATTTTTCTTATTTGCGGGTGTAGTTCAATGGTAGAACACCAGCCTTCCAAGCTGGATACGTGGGTTCGATTCCCATCACCCGCTTTTTTTATTTGAGCGCCGGAGCCTTATTTTATGAGGGGTTCCGGCGCTTTTCCCATGCTCTGAAAAGGCTGCTGCGTGGGTAGAGTGGGGTAGAGTAAGAGAAAAATCCCGGTACCTCTTGCCCCTGTCTGACTCCATGTGCTAAAATGATACCACAACTCCACAATCTGCTAAAGAGAAAGTCAGAGACTTGGCTAAGATACCATTCTGATGAAGATACGAAAAAAGAATGGAGGAAAGGTTTATGAGGAACGAATCAAACGAGATTGTGGAAAAGACACGAACGGTGCAGGCGGAGGCGCAAGAGATTTGGGAACACATAGGAATATCCAATGACTTTCTGTTTGGAAAGCTGATGCGAAGCCGACCGGGATTGTGCAGGAAACTGCTGCGGCGGATTCTGCCGGAGTTAGACATTGCCCGCATCGAGTTAGTTGAGACACAAAAGACGATCCGGGAGGATCAGGATGCCCGTGGAGTGCGGTTGGATGTGTACGTGCGGGATGAGGCGGAACGAGTGTACAGCATCGAGATGCAGATGGCAGACACAAAAGAACTTCCCCGGCGCAGCCGGTACTATCAGGGGATGATTGATCTTCAGCTGTTGGAACGGGGAGAATTGTACCGGTCGTTAAATGACACTTATATCATTTTTATCTGTCCCTTTGATCTGTACGGAACCGGGCGGCATCGCTACACATTCGCAGGAGCCTGCCAGGAAGACCCTAAGGTGATGATTTCAGACGGTGCGGTGCGGATATTTCTAAATGCCAGGGGGACAATGGATGATGTCAGCAGCAGCTTGAAAGCATTTTTGGACTATGTGGCCGGGATTCTGACGGAAGATCCATTCGTGCAGGAACTGGATGAGGCGGTGGCGGAAGCCCGGAAAAATCGAGAATGGAGACATGAGTATATGACACTGTATCTGCGGGATCAGGAAAATTTGGAGAAAGGCCGTGCGGAGGGACTGGCAGAAGGACTAGAGCGAATGATTGCCGCTCTGAAAAAGTACGGCGTTCCAAGGGAGGAAATTATAAAAACGGTGCAGGAGAATTATGACCTGACGGAGGACGAGTTAAATCAGTACCTGGACTAGGGATGGTTAGCGGATGGCAAGGCGGGAGACAAAAGCCGCTTTCATCACCTGCCTTGTTCCCCCGACCGTGTTCGGGGGATTTTTTGTGCCCTGAAGCGGAGTCCTCTCACTCAAATTATAGAAAAAACCGATGAATAAATATTTCAATATAGATATTTTCTATTTAACTTCCGAAGCCCTTCGCGCTATACTAAACAAAGCCGAAAGGCCAAAAATGACTATGAAAAAGAGAGGTACTTATTATGCATTTCAAGAAATTAGCACGCGTTATGGCGCTGTCCTGCACGCTACTGGCTGCATCCCTGACATTTGCAGGCTGCCAGAACGCCGCAGAAGAGACAACGGCTGCTGAGACAACCGTAAGCGAGACGACGGCAGAGTCCACAGAGGCTGAGACAGAAACAGAAGCCGAGACAACGGCGGAGGAATCCGCAGAGGAGACTGAGGCGGCGGCCGCAGAAGCAGGCGCTTTCGACGGACAGCTTGACTTCGCAGGCTCTTCCACGCTGGCTCCGGTTGTTTCCCAGATCGGCGAGTCCTTCATCGCTGAGTTCGGCACATGGGACAAGGTAGACGCTTCCTTCCCGGCCGATGAGATTAAGATCAACGTGGTTTCCGGCGGTTCCGGACAGGGTGTAAAAGCCGTTCTTGATAAGACGAGCGAGTTTGGTATGCTGGCCCGCGGCGTAAAGGACGAGGAGAAGGAGCAGATTGCGGATATGCAGGAGTTCCAGATCGGAATTGATGCTCTGACCCTTGCCGTAAACCCCAATAACCCGATCACGGAAGTAAAGGATAACCTGACAAAAGATGAGATCGTCAAGATTTTCTCCGGCGAGTATGCAAACTGGAGCGACCTGGATCCGTCCCTTCCGGAAAAGGAGATCGTTGTCATTACCCGCGACATCAGCGGCGGTGCTCATGAAGTATTCCAGGAGAAGATCATGGGAGATGCCCAGGTAAAGCCGGAGGCCATCCAGGCTGCATCCATGGGTGCCCTTGTACAGAAGATCATTGACAACGAGTACGCCATCGGTTATGCTTCCTTTGGCGTTGTAAATCAGAACGAAGGCAAAGTAACTCCGTTAAAGGTAGACGGCGTAGAAGCTACGGAAGAAAACATCATCAGCGGTGACTACATCATCCAGCGTCCGCTGATCCTGATTGCGTCCGGTGAGCTTTCCGCTGAGAACCAGGCATTCATGGAGTATGTCCAGGGCGAGACCGGAGCCAGCATCATCACCGAGCTTGGCTTCATCGTCACAGCCGCAGAGTAATTTGCCCATAAAAAGGATTTGCTGCCTGTCCGTCCCCAGCCGGGGCGGATGGGCTTCCTTTGTATTCCGGCGTTTTTTTGACCCGGAGGATGGCGGAATGGAAAGGAAGAAAGGAGAAAAAACGTGAAGCGATTTGGCGACCGCGTCTTTCATGGGATCGCGGCGGCGGGAGCAGCCATTTCCGCGCTGCTGGTTCTGTTCGTACTGTTTTATATTGTAAAGGAGAGCATGCCGTTTCTTTCGGCCGGTGCGGGCCGTCTGTTTGACGGCAAGTCCTGGAGCCCGCTGGCGCCGGAACCGTCGTTTTCCATTGTGCCTATGATTGCGGCTACGGCGGCGGTTTCCCTTTTAGCTGTGGTTATGGCTTTGCCGGTGGGGCTCGGCTGTGCGTTTTTCCTGTCCTTCTGCGTCAGCGAGAAACCGGCGAAGACGGCACTGGCGTTTATCGACATGCTGGCCGGCGTGCCGTCGGTGATTTTCGGCTTCGTCGGCCTGGCTGTCCTGGTGAAGTGGATGGAGAAAACCCTGGACATGGCTACCGGGGAGAGCGTCCTGGCTGGCGGGATCCTTTTGGCCGTCATGCTGCTCCCGTATTTCGTCACCGGCTGCTACGAAACCATTGAAAAGGGGAAAGAGCTCTACGGAAACGCCTCCCTTTCCCTGGGCGTGTCCTCCTGGTACACCATGCGCCATGTGATCCTGCCGTTTTCTAAGGGCAGCATCGCGGTCAACACGCTTCTGGCTCTCGGCCGCGCCATGGGAGAGACCATGGCAGTCATGATGGTGATGGGAAATTCGCCGGTTTTTCCGAAACTTCTCGGCCGCTCGGAGACGATTCCGTCCCTGATCGCTCTGGAGATGGGGACGGCGTCCTATAAAAGCGACCATTACGCAGCCCTTTACTCGGCGGCCCTCGTCTTGATGGGGATGCTGCTTGTGATTCAGATTACGGCGCGGATTCTCGAAATCCGCTTTGGAAGAAAGGAGAACAGCCATGAAGCGAAATAGGATTTTTGCCGTGTGGGTGGTGGTTTCCGGGCTTCTGGCCCTGGGGATTACCTTCTGGCTGTTCCTCTTTCTTCTATATAAAGGAGGCAGCCTGGTTTCGCCGGAGTTTTTTCTGGAGGAACCAAAGGGGATGCCGCTTGGAACCGAGGGCGGCGTTTTCCCGGCCATTGTGGGCTCTCTGCTTCTCGGCGGGCTTTCCGGCCTCATGGGCGGCTTTTTGTCCCTCTGCACATCGGTGTATCTGGTGTTTTACTGTGAAAAACGGTGGTTAAAGCGGCTCATCATGGACGCGCTTCAATGTCTGGCAGGAGTCCCGTCCATTGTTTTAGGGCTTTTCGGGTACAGCCTGTTTCTCATGTCATTCGGACTGAAAAGAAGTCTCCTGACGGCGTCCATGACCCTGGCGATCATGGTGATCCCGTTTATCACCCTGCGGCTCCAGAAGGCCATGGAAGAGACGTCGAAGGAGCAGTTCGTGACGTCTTTGAGCCTGGGGCTTCCAAAAAGCCATACGATCCTCTGTCTCGTCTTCCCTGTGTGCCTGCGGCGGATTTTAACGGCCCTGGGCCTTGGAATCGGCTTTGCCATGGGGGCGACGGCCCCGATCATGTACACGGGGGCCGTGGTTTCCGGCGGTGTGCCGGACTCGGTCATGGATCCGGTCATGGCGCTGCCCATGCACCTTTACACGCTGGCAAGCACGGGAATTTCCATGGACATGGCTTATGCCACGGCCTTCGTCCTGATCGTGCTGCTTCTGATTATCAACCTGCTCTGCCATTTTGCGGGAGCCTTTAAAGGAGACAGGACATGGAAAAAATAGCTTTGGATATCAGGAATCTTTCCGTCAGCTACGGGAAGAATACGGTGTTGAAAAATCTGGATCTCGCTGTGCCGAAAAACAGGATTACGGCCATCATCGGCGGCTCCGGCTGCGGGAAGTCCACGCTTTTAAAGGCCGTCAACCGGACGGCAGAAGAGTACGGGGCAAAAGTCTCGGGAACCGTGACATTAGACGGGGAGAACGCCTTTTCCCTTCCGGCCGAGGCGCTAAGGCGGCGGATCGGCATGGTGTTCCAGACGCCGGTCACGTTCCCGTTTTCGATTTATAAGAACATGCTGTATGCACCGAAATATTTTAAACGCTTCACAAAGGCCCAGGCGGACGAGCTGGTTTCTTTGTATTTAAAGAAGGCCGGCCTTTATGAAGAGGTAAAGGATCAGCTCGGCATGCCGGCCACAAGGCTTTCCGGCGGCCAGCAGCAGAGGCTTGCCATCGCCAGGTGCCTGACGGTGGAGCCGGAGATCCTTCTTTTGGACGAGCCGTGCTCGGCTCTCGATGTGAAAAATACGGCCCACATCGAGAAGCTTCTTCTGGAATTAAAGGCCGACTACACGATCCTGATCGTCACCCACAACCTGGCCCAGGCCAGGCGCATCGCCGACGCGGTGATCTATATGGAAGACGGGGAAATCATCGAAGCCGGGACGCCGGACGAGCTTTTCGGCGCGCCGAAGGATGAGAGGACGAAGGCATACCTGGCGTATCTGGCCGGAAATTAGAATAGGGAAATGAAGGACGCGCTGCCGCGGGAAAAACGGCGGCGCTTTTTTTCGTCCAAAAGGAAAACATGACGGGAGCCAATTTGAATCTCCACCAAAAACCCAAATCCATTTTTGGCTATTCTGCTGAAAAATACGTTTTAAAGGTCATTTGTAGATATTTATCTTGACATATAATTACTTATAACAATATAATATGAATCAGCGAAATGTACAGAGGTGTAAAATTCAAAAATCATAAGGAGGCATGGCAATGAACCTGGACTTATATCTGAAGCAGCTTGAAGAGCTTGTGAATATCGACAGCGGCTCCAGAAATGCGGCTGGAATTACCCGGGTGGCGGATAAACTGGCTGAGTGGTACGAGGAATTGGGCTGGAACGTGGAGCGGATCCCCGTCGGCGAGGAGACCGGGCCGGTGCTTCTCATCACGAACCGTCCGTCCGACCGCTACGACGTGATGTTCATCGGCCACATGGATACGGTCTTTCCGGACGGCACCGCCGAACAACGCCCGTTTCGGATCGAAGGGGAGAATTACTACGGCCCTGGCGTGGGAGATATGAAAAACGGCGATGTAGCCATGTATCATGTGGCGGCAAACCTGCCGAAGGAAGTTCTGGACAGGCTCTCCATTGCCATGGTTTATAACCCTGATGAAGAGATCGGCTCCGTCTATTCCAAAGAGGCCACCGACGCCATCGGAAGCAAGGCGGATTACATATTTGTCATGGAGTCCGCAGGGCAGAAGGGCACGAGGCACTGCTTTGCTAGAAAGGGTTCCATGGGCTATGAAATCGAGTTCCATGGGATTGCGGGCCACGCCGGCTTCATGTTCGAGGTGGAGAATGCTTCGGCCATTCTCGAGATGGGAAATTACATTGTAAAGCTCATGGGCCTTGCGAGCCGGGAAGAGGACACTACGGTCAACGTCGGCATCGCCCAGGGCGGAACGGCCGTAAACGTGGTTGCAGACTTTGCAAAGCTCAGCGTGGGGATGCGGTTTAAGAAGGATTCGGAGCGGCTGCGGTTAAAAGAGGCTGTGGAGGCTATGGTAAACGGCGAGCCGTTTGTCCCGGGCGTCCGGACAGAAATCGTTTCGTCCAGGGAGACCATGCCGTTTGTGAAGACGGAGGAAGCCGCAAGGTTTGTGGAGCGCATGAAGGAGCTGGCTGACGAGTTAGGAATCCCGTTTGCGGAAAAAGACCGGGGCGGCCTTTCCGATGCCAACCATCTCTCAAGATGCGGGCACGCCATTGTTTTGGACGGAATGGGGCCGCACGGAGCCAATGACCACAGCGAGAAGGAATATGGCTATATTGGCTCGGTAGAACCTTGTATCCGGCTGCTTGTGCGGATCCTTGAGGATCTGGCGGACGGGAAATAGCCGAAAGAGGAGGGGTTACACTTGCTGAAATATGTAGTAAAACGACTTTTATATGCGATTCCCGTGTTCCTCGGGATCACATTTGTGATTTATCTTCTGATTAACCTGGCGCCCGGCGGCCCTCTTGCCATCCTGGCATCGTCCGGCGAGATGTCCCAGGCCGATCTGGAAGCCATGAAGGTCACTTTGGGCCTCGATAAGCCCATTGTTGTCCGGTATTTTCTCTGGCTCGTGGATCTGTTCCGCGGCGATCTGGGAACCTCTTACCGGACTTCTCAGGACGTGGCGATGATGATTTCCCAGAGAATCATCCCGTCCTTAACGCTGACCGGCGTCGGTATCCTGGGCGCCATCATCATCGGCATCCCGTTGGGAATTATTTCCGCTTATAAGCCGAACTCCATCTGGGATCACATCAGTACGTTTGTGGCCTTCATCGGCGCATCGGTTCCCAGCTTCTTCTTAAGCCTTCTTCTTATTTATATCCTGGCTGTGAAGATGAAGTGGTTCCCCACAAGCGGCATGTACTCCTCCGGCGGCGGGGATGTCATGGACATGCTGCACCATCTGGCCCTGCCGGCCTTCGCCTGCGGGATCCAGCCCATCGGAAACTACATCAAGCAGACGAAATCCAGCGTCCTTGAGGTGTTGAACGAAGAGTACATCAAAACGGCGCGTTCCAAAGGCCTTACGAATACGGTCATCATTCTGAAGCATGCATTCCGCAACGCCCTGATCCCGATTGTCACGACGGTCAGCTTAAGCATTCCGTTCTTAATCGGCGGCGCCGTTGTGGTTGAGCAGATCTTCGCATGGCCGGGAATCGGAAGCCTTATGATTACAGCCATCACAAGCCGCGATTACCCGGTTATCATGGGCGTGGCCGTCCTGATCTGTGTGGTTGTCTTAGTGGCAAACCTGATCCTGGATCTGGTTTACGCGGCTCTCGATCCGAGAATCGAATTCAAATAAGGGGGTGCCGGAGAGATGAGAGAAATTTTTAAGAGCCAGGCAATGAAAAAATTCTTACATAATAAAAAGGCCATGCTCGGCCTGGCAATCGTCGTCCTGCTGGTGCTTGCCGTTCTGTTTATCCCTCTGTTTAAGGACATGGATCCCTATACGACAGACCGTCTGGCCGGCTTTAACTCAAAGCCGTCGGCCGCACACCCGTTGGGCACCGACGATGTGGGCCGTGACCTGTTTGCGAGACTTCTCTACGGCGGACGGATTTCCCTGTTCGTCGGCATTATGTCCACGATTATTTCCGTGGCAATCGGGATTCCCCTCGGCTTAATCGCCGGATATTTCAGGGGCCCGGCCGAGTCCATCATCATGAGAACGGCAGATGCCTTCATGTCCTTCCCGTCCATGGTTTTAATCCTGGTGCTGGTTGCCGTGTTCGGACCGTCGATCCTGACGGTTACGGTCGTCATCGGGATCCTGGGATGGACAGCCATTGCAAAGCTGATTTACGGAAATGTCCTTTCCATAAGGGAGCGGGAATATATCCAGGCGACAAAAGCCGTCGGCATGAAAACCATCCCGATCCTGTTTACCGAAGTGCTGCCGAACGCGATCCCGCCGGTATGGGCCAACATCTCCTTCCGTGTGGCCGGCGCGATCCTTACGGAGTCGTCCTTAAGCTTCTTAGGCATGGGCGTTCAGACGCCGCAGGCCTCCTGGGGCAACATCATCTACGCAGCACAGAACCTGATGGTACTGACGGCCCGTCCCTGGGTCTGGATCCCGCCGGGACTCTGTATCATCCTTGTAGTTGTCGGTTTCAATTTTATCGGTGAAGGCGTCAGAGATGCGCTGGATCCGAAAACGAAATAAGGAGGAAAAAAGAAATGAAAAAAAGCAAACGTCAGATCTTAAGTCTCTTGATGGCGGCTGCCATGGCGGCAGGACTTCTGTCCGGCTGCGGCGGCGGTGCCGAGGAAACGACTGCCGCAGCGGCTTCCGCTGAGACGACGGCAGCTTCCGGAGGGGCAGAAGCAGCAGGAACGGAGACGACAGAGGCGGCAGCCGAAGCGTCCGGAGATTACTCCGATGTTGTCATCACATACGGTATGACATCCACCTGGGATACGGTGAACCCCTACGGGTCTTCTTCCGGATCCATTTACCAGCAGCTTGTAGCTGACAAGATCTATGACCGTCTGGCTTTCCTTGAGGAGGCAGGCTCCGATGTAACGCCGAGAGGCGCAGCTTCCTGGGAGTCCGCAGACGACGGTATGGCCGCCATCTTCCATTTGGATGAAAATGCAACCTGGCATGACGGCGAGCCGGTAACGGCAAATGACTGGGTATTTACGGCACAGCTTATCACAGACCCGGATTTCCCCTACGGCTTAAAGAGTGAGTTTAACTCCTGGGCCGGCACCACAGAGCTGGGCGTTGAGGAGAGCGAGAACTCCGTAAAGGTTGAGGCTGTTGACGACTACACCCTGAAAATGACCTTCAAGAGCGTAACGCCGGTGGAAGACTGGCTGCTTCTTCACAACAAATTTTACTATGTGCTTCCGGAGCACCTGCTTGCTGACATCGCTCCGGCTGACTTAATGAGCGACGATTTCTGGAGCGCACCGATTGGTTCCGGCCCGTGTACCTTCATCTCTGAGATTTCCGGAAGTGAAATCCAGTTCGGAAGCTTTGCTGACTACCAGCTTGGCGCTCCGAAGTTCGGAAAGCTAGTTATGAAAGTAATCGCTTCCACCAATACGATTACTTCCATCGCAGCAGGCGAGATGGACGGCTTCTTCCAGGGCCCGTCTACGGATGATGCCCTTGCAGCAAAGGATATGGGACTTAACGTCGAACAGTCTGCGTCCCCGACCAGTATTGTTGCTTTCCTTATCAACAACCAGAACGTACCGGATAAGAGAGTCCGCCAGGCCATGAGCTTTGCTATCGACAAGGAGCTCTTAATCGACCAGCAGTTACAGGGACAGGGCGTTGTGTCCTCCACCTGCATCATCCCCGGCTCCCAGTGGGATTCTGGAATTACCTGGGAGAGAGACGTAGAGAAATCCAAAGAACTTCTTGCTGAGGCAGGATGGGATTCCAACACCGTACTTTCCATGGCAGTTGTTTCTTCCCGTGAAAGCATGGCAGCCGTAATCCAGCAGAACCTGGCAGAGGCAGGCATCAACATCGAGGTTCAGACTGTCGAGCTTGCAACTATGTTCTCCGGCCTTCAGGACGGTACTTATGACCTTGGTATCTGCGGTTCCACCGCGATGGATTACCCGCTTTGGATGTCCGGATACTATGATTACCAGAACGCTACATACTGCCAGATTACGGATACGTCCTACGCAGAGATCCAGGATGCCATCGCAGCCGAGCTGGACGAGACGAAGAGAAAAGAGCTTGTAAACGAGTACCAGGAGCTGCTTTACGACGAGATGCCGCTTGTCATGATCTATCACGGCTACGGCTTCAGCGTAAAATCTGACCGCTTCCAGGGCTACAACGGCTTCGAAGGTTCCATGAACAACCAGGCTGTTTGGAGATGGTCCGTAACGGAATAATTCGGAAACAGTAATGTCAAATTTTATGTGAGTATATCAGGAGGGGTACTGATGGAGAATCGTTTGCTGGAAGTAAAGAACCTGAAGGTTTCTTTTAAGGTTGGAAAAAAGAAGCTGACAGCGGTGGAAAATGTGGAATTCTCCCTGGACAAGGGAAAAGTCATTGGGATCGTGGGAGAATCAGGCTGCGGCAAAAGCGTTACGGCCACTTCGATTCTGAGATTGGTATCCCCTGCTGTAAGTGAGATCGACGGTGAGAGCGAGATCCTATTTGAAGGCGAGGATCTGACAAAAGTGTCGGAGGCCAGGATGCGGGAGGTACGCGGAAATGAGATTTCCATGATCTTCCAGGAGCCCATGTCGTCGTTAAACCCGGTCTACCGGATCGGGGATCAGATGATCGAGATGATCCGCACTCACCACAAAGACGTTTCCAAAAAAGACGCGCTGGATCAGTGCGTGGAAATGTTGAAGCGCGTGGGTATTCCTTCCCCGGAACAGCGGGTGAAGGAGTTCCCACACCAGCTTTCGGGAGGTATGCGCCAGCGAGTCATGATTGCCATGGCTCTGCTGTGCCACCCGAAGCTTCTGATCGCCGATGAGCCGACGACGGCCCTGGACGTGACGATCCAGGCACAGATCTTAAGGATTTTAAAGAAGTTAGCCAAAGAATCCGACACTTCCGTGATCCTGATTACTCATGACATGGGCGTTGTGGCGGAGATGGCAGATCATGTGCTTGTCATGTATGCAGGAAAATCCGTGGAGTACGGCACGGCAGAGCAGATTTTTGACCATCCGCTCCATCCCTACACCATCGGGCTTCTGGATTCAATCCCGAAGCTTGGAAGCGGCCAGGAGGAGCACCTTCATACCATCGAAGGCACGGTTCCCGGGCTGGATGAGATGCCGGTGGGCTGCCGGTTCTGCACGCGATGTCCGCATGCGACGGAAACGTGCAGGCAGCAGGATCCCGGCATGAGGGTTTTAGAGGACGGTCACAAGGTTCGCTGCCTTCTCTATGAGAACGGCGGCAGCAAGGATACAGGGAAGGAAGGTGGAAGATGATGGCAGCTCCCTTATTGGAAATCCGGAACGTAAAGAAATACTATCCCGTTAAAAAGGTGAGGAACGGGGAGGACATCGTGGTAAAAGCCGTGGATCAGATCAATCTGACCATCAACCAGGGCGAGATCGTGGGCCTGGTAGGCGAGTCCGGCTGCGGGAAGTCCACCCTCGGAAAGACGGTTTTAAAGCTCCACAGCATCACCGACGGCCAAATTTTATTTCACGGCGAGGACATTACGTGTTATAATGAAAATCAGATGAGGCCGCTTCGGGAGAAAATCCAGATCATTTTCCAGGATCCCTACGCTTCCCTGAACCCGAAAAAGAAGATCAGCCAGTCCATCATGGCCCCTCTCAACGTGACGAAAAAGTATTCCAAGGAAGAAAAGCAGAAAAAAGTCGTCGAAATCATGAAGGAAGTCGGCTTAAGCGAGAAATTCCTGGAGAAATACCCTCACGAGATGTCCGGCGGGCAGCGGCAGAGGGTGGTAATCGCCAGAGCCCTGATTAACAATCCGGAGCTGGTGATCTGTGATGAGCCCGTATCGGCTCTCGATGTTTCCGTCCGCTCCCAGGTCTTAAATCTTTTGAAAGACCTCCAGAAGGACAGAAACCTGACTTACATTTTTATCTCCCATGACCTGAGTGTCGTTGAATATCTTTGCGACAAGGTGGCCGTCATGTACCTGGGCAGGATCATGGAGTATGCCGATAAAAAGCATCTCTATGGCAACCCGCTCCACCCGTACACGAAAGCGCTGCTTTCGGCCATCCCGGTTCCCGATATCCATGCAAAGAAAGATGAGATTATTCTTCAGGGGGAGGTTCCCAGTCCATTAAATCCGCCGAAGGGCTGTCTTTTCAGTACGAGATGCCCCCATGCGACGGAGAAATGCCATAAGGAGGCGCCGGCTCTCACGGAGATCACCGATCCCGACGGCACGAAGCGCCAGGTGGCATGTTTTCTGCATCATTAAAGGAGGTAGGTAAAATGCTTTATCTGAATCAGCTTAATTATCCTGACATTCCCTACGAACACAACGTGGCAGCCGGCGGCCCGCCGGAAGGAAAGGGAAATGTGGCGGCGGCAGGCTGCGGCCCGTGCTGTCTCTGCATGATGGTGGAGAACCTGACGACAGAGCACCTGGATCTCATGGACTGCCTGAAAATGTCGGCAGACCTGAAAGCCAACATGGAGCGCGGAACCGATTTAAAGATCCTTGGAAAGGCCGTAGCAGAGAAGTTCGGCCTGGGATATTCCACAACAAGCGACATTGAGGTTCTGGCAGATCATTTGAGACGCGGCGGCATGGCCGTTGCCAACGCCGGCGGCGACCGTGAGGGCTACAATGCCGTGTTCAGCCACGGCGGCCATTACATCGCTGTGATTTCTGTGGACGGCGATACGGCATGCGTGCTGGATCCGTCCTACAAGCCCGGAAAATATGAAGAAGAGGGCAGACAGGGCAAGGCTGCTGTGGCCGAGCCGTTCGTGTATTGTTCTCTGGAAGTCCTGAGAAAAGACTGTGAAAACCGCGACCCGTCCTTCTACCTGTTTTCCAGGAAAAAGGCAGAGGTCTAAAAGAAAAGGAGAACATCATGGAAGTTAAAAACATTATTTCTGAGATCAAAGAAAAGCTTGATAAAAAGGACGGCTTAAAGCATGTGTACTTCGTGGCATGCGGCGGCTCCAAGGCAGCCATCTTCCCGGGGCTTTACCTCTTGCAGAGCGAGGCGAAGACCTTCGGCGCCACCACCTATACCAGCAACG
>OLPX01000238.1_pt1 | contig 59313 bp, 50 predicted proteins | sample 1672491 | NCBI WGS metagenome assembly OLPX01 (sample SAMEA3136692, study PRJEB25190) | human gut metagenome | biome: human gut; feature: human-associated habitat; material: faeces | place: Austria | collected 2013
TGTATGCAGTTTTGAAGGTATATAACTTACAGAAGTGATTGGTATAAAGCCAGTCACTTTTTTTGTTATAACGACGAGAAAAACGCATGTACCCGTGCAAATACAAACAAATCTTCTATAAAAAATATATAAACTCTCTTGACATTTATATAAGAAGTGAGTATCCTAAACGTTAGACTTTTAATGATTAGTCATCTAATTATTAAAAGTCTAACGTTTTTGCTATAGCGACAAGTTTTATCACTGTTTCTATAGATTACAGAGGAAGCTGCCAGTGGCAGGTTTCGCAGGTTAAATAAAGGAAAATAAAAAGAGAGCGCGGTGATTATGGGAGGGGAATACAACATGAAGAGAAAATGGATGGAATCAGGTTTTATGCTGATCCAACAGGTTGCTCATTTAGTAAAATATCAGGCAATGAGAGAGATGGAATCTTTTCATCTTAAACCGAATCAGGTAGGTATTATGTTTATTTTACGTTCAGAAGGCGAATTATCGCAGCGTGAACTGGCAAAGCTGATAGGAATTACACCACCATCGATGACGGTAGCACTTCGAAAATTGGAAAAACAGGGATATGTGCAGAGAAAAGTAGATGAAAAAGATCAAAGAATTCAGAGAATTACGATAACAGATCAGGGAGCAGATTGTCTGAATGAATTAAAAGAGACGATGCACATGTTGGAAGCAGGTCTTTATGAAGGTATTTCCGAAGAAGAACGGAAAGAACTGCAAAGAATTATGCTTCGCATGCGGACAAATATGTTGAATTATAAAGAAATCCAGGGCATGGATATGTGTTCAATTATGGAGGAGAGACATCTATGAGTAAACTTTTTAAATTTATGAAGCCATATGCAGGCGTTGTAGCGGCGATTTTGTGCGTACTGGTTGTGCAGGCATACTGTGATCTGTCATTACCGACATATACTTCGGATATTGTAAATGTCGGAATTCAGCAAAACGGAATTGATGAAAAGATTCCGGAGCAGATTGGTGAGGAAGATCTGGAGCATTTGTTACTTCTGGTTCCGGAGAAGGATCAAAGTACTGTGAAAAATGCTTATACGAAAAGCAGCAAAAAATATGATACAAAGCAAAAAGTATGGCAGTTGAAATCCTCTGTTAAAACAGATGAGAATAAAATGAATAAACTGTCAAATCTGTTAGCAAAACCAATGCTTCTGGCAGCGGGATTTAATTCTGGAAGTGACATGTCGAAAAAGATAGAAATCCAGATGAAAGATCAGATGAAGCAGCAGATGAAAGCGCAGATGAAGAGCCAGATGCAAGATGCGAGCCAGGCAGCACTTTCGTCACAGGCGCAGCCAGAGGAAGCCAAGCAGACTACTAATGCAAGCCAAGCAGCCTCACAGTTAAAGAAATCAGAAAAAGAGATTGATAAGAAGATTGACAAAATGTCCATTTATGACATATTTGGTCAGATGAAAGGCGCACAGCGTGAGGAGCTTGTGAAAAAGATAGAAAAGAAGATGGATAAATTCCCGGACTCTATGCTGGATCAGGCAGCCTCAACTTATATTAAAGGTGCATATAAACATATCGGAATAGATATGGATAAATATGAGACACATTATATTTTGAATACAGGTGCGAAGATGCTTGCACTGGCAGCGTTGGGAATGATCGCAAGTATTATAGTCGGTCTTATGGCATCACGAGTAGGTGCGGCAATCGGACGTGGACTCAGAAGGGACGTATTCCGTAAGGTAGTAGGATTTTCCAATGGAGAATTTGATAAATTTTCAACTGCGTCTCTGATTACTAGAAGTACGAATGATATTCAGCAGATTCAGCTTTTAACAGTTATGATTCTGCGTATGGTATTATATGCACCGATTATGGCAATCGGAGGAATTACGAAAGTGTTCCATACAAATGTGGATATGTCCTGGATCATTGCACTTGCTGTTGGATTGATCGTATTGGTTGTAGCAGTATTATTTTTCGTTGTTATGCCAAAATTCAAGATCGTACAGGATCTGGTTGACCGGTTGAACCTTGTCAGCCGTGAGATTTTAACAGGACTTCCGGTTATCCGTGCGTTCAGTACAGAAAAACATGAAGAAAAAAGATTTGATGAAGCAAATAAAAATCTGACAAAAACAAATTTATTTGTCAACCGTGCCATGACATTTATGATGCCGACCATGATGCTGATTATGAACTGTATTACCGTTCTGATTGTATGGATCGGTGGGTACAGTGTCAATGATGGAGCAATGCAGGTTGGCGATATGATGGCATTTATCCAGTATACAATGCAGATTATTATGGCATTCCTGATGATTTGTATGATCTCAGTCATGCTTCCGAGAGCAGCAGTATCAGCAACCCGTGTAGACGAAGTATTGAAGAGCGAGACAAAAATCAATGATCCGGAAACACCGCGGACATTTGCGAAAAATGAGAAGGGTGAAGTTGCATTTGAACATGTTTCGTTCCGCTATCCGGGAGCTGAAGAAGATGTACTGCATGATCTGTCATTTACAGCAAAACCGGGAGAGACAACCGCATTTATCGGAAGTACCGGAAGCGGTAAATCTACGCTGGTAAATCTGATTCCGAGATTTTACGATGTGACAGAAGGAAAGATTACAATTGACGGAACGGATATCCGGGAAGTTTCGCAGCATGATTTGCGTGCCCGTCTTGGATATGTGCCTCAGAAAGGAATTCTGTTCTCCGGTGATATTGCTTCCAATATTATGTATGGTAATCCAGACGGAAGCGAAGAAGAAATGATCGAGGCGGCCGGAATTGCACAGGCACAGGAATTTATTGATACAAAGAAAAAGAAATATCGCAGTCCGATTTCACAGGGCGGTTCCAATGTATCAGGAGGACAGAAACAGAGACTTTCAATTGCGAGAGCAATTGCCAAACATCCGGATGTATATATTTTCGATGACAGTTTTTCCGCGCTGGATTACAAAACGGATGCGGTGCTTCGAAAAGAGTTAAAAGCGAAGACAAAAGACAGTACCGTCATGATTGTTGCCCAACGAATCAGCACGATTCTTCATGCTGAGCAGATCATTGTTCTGGATGATGGACAGATTGTCGGAAAAGGTACACACAAAGAATTGTTGAAATCCTGTGAAGCATATTATCAGATCGCATCTTCCCAGTTATCTGAGAAGGAGCTGGAAGCAGATATGAAGGAGGTGGACTAATATGGCAAGAGGACGTATGCGCAGAGGTCCGGGAGCCCCTGTAGAAAAAGCAAAAGATTTCAAGGGTACGATGAAGAAGCTGTTACAGTATCTTGGAGCTTATAAAATCTCCATTGTGGCAGTAATTATATTTGCAATTGGAAGTACAGTATTTAACATTGTCGGACCGAAAATACTCGGAAGAGCAACAACCGAGATTTTCAAAGGACTTGTTCGGAAAGTTTCCGGTGGTTCAGGAATTGATTTCACGAAAATTGGGAAAATACTTGGAATGTTATTAGTATTGTACCTGTGCAGTGCATTATTTTCCTTTATCCAAGGATATATCATGACAGGTGTATCGCAAAAACTGACTTATCGTATGAGAAAAGAGATTTCGGAGAAGATCAATCGTCTGCCGATGAATTATTTTGATAAAATGACACATGGAGAAGTGCTTTCGAGAATTACGAATGATGTCGATACACTTAGCCAGAGTCTGAACCAGAGTGCGACACAGGTTATTACATCGGTAGCAACAATCATCGGTGTACTTATTATGATGCTCAGTATCAGTCCGCTTATGACATTGACGGCACTTTTACTGCTCCCGATTTCTATGGGATTTATTTCCGTAATTGTAAAACGCTCGCAGAAATATTTCATGAGTCAGCAGGAATATCTGGGACATGTCAACGGACAGGTAGAAGAGGTGTATGGCGGGCATAATATTGTAAAAGCATTTAATAAAGAGCAAGATGTAATTGCAACATTTGATAAAGATAACGATATGTTGTATCAGTCCGCATGGAAATCGCAGTTTTTATCCGGAATGATGATGCCGATCATGCAGTTTGTCGGCAACTTAGGCTATGTGGCAGAAGTTATTCTGGGCGGTTATCTGGCAATGAAAAGCGTGATCGAAGTTGGAGATATCCAGTCCTTCATTCAGTATGTAAGGAATTTTACGCAGCCGATCCAGCAGGTAGCGCAGGTGGCAAATATGCTGCAGTCTACAGCAGCCGCATCTGAGCGTGTATTTGAATTTCTGGAAGAAGAGGAAGAAGAACAGACAGTTACGGATTCCGAGCCGGTTGATGATCTGGAAGGCCGCGTAGAGTTTGACCATGTACATTTCGGATATAACCCAGATCATATAATCATCAATGATTTCAGTGTGAAAGTGGAGCCGGGACAGAAGATTGCGATCGTAGGTCCAACCGGAGCCGGTAAAACAACGATGGTAAAACTTCTGATGCGTTTCTACGATGTGAATGAAGGCGCGATCAAAGTAGATGGACATGATATCCGTGATTTTAATCGTTCCGAGCTTCGAAAAATGTTTGGCATGGTACTGCAGGATACGTGGCTGTTCAAGGGAAGTATTGAAGAAAATATCCGTTATGGTAAATTAGATGCCACACATGAGGAAGTGGTAGAGGCTGCGAAAGCGGCACATGTACACCGGTTTGTACAGACACTTCCGGGGGGCTATAACATGGAACTGAATGAGGAGGCAAGCAACGTGTCACAGGGGCAGAAACAGCTCTTGACCATTGCGAGAGCAATCCTAGAGGATCCGAAGATCCTCATTCTCGATGAAGCAACAAGTTCCGTAGACACACGTACAGAGATCCAAATCCAGAAAGCGATGGATAACCTGATGCGTGGAAGAACAAGTTTCATCATTGCACACCGTCTGTCTACGATCAGAGATGCAGACCTGATCCTTGTTATGAAAGACGGAGATATTGTGGAGCAGGGAAATCATGAGGAACTGCTCGCTAAAAATGGATTTTATGCGGATCTCTATAATTCACAGTTTGAGAGAAGCGCTTAAAGGAAGTGACAAGTGTTTCGCACTGGCAGCCTTTCGGACAAATTGATCAAATAAACGGCGCATTGCTTCGCAGTTTGTGTACATGCACTCGGGATGCCACTGTACACCGACCGCGAAAGTGTGACCGGTAGATTCAATGGATTCGATGACGCCGTCGGAAGTGATACCTGTCATTTTTATATGTTTTCCTAATGTTTTGACACACTGATGGTGATAGCTGTTGACAGCACAGGAATTCCCACAAATTTCATATAACAGGCTATGAGATGCAAAAGCAACCGTATGGCAGGGATCGCTGCGGTCGAGAGAGCGTTGGATATGATTGAAGGAGTTCCGGTTACGGAGAGACAGATCCTGATAGATTGTTCCGCCGAGCGTAAGGTTTAACACCTGCATACCGCGGCAGATGCCTAGTACAGGAAGATGAAAATCCAGTACTTTCTGCATCAGCGTAAGATGAAACTGATCGGTTTTTCTGTCGGTAGTGCCATGATCAGTCTGCAATTCTTCACCAAAAAGTTCCGGTGTGATATCATCACCGCCGCAGAACAGGAAACCATCGCAGATGCTCAAGTAGCCAGAGAGTGAGTCCGCGTCAGAAAGATAAGGAATAATGACAGGAATTCCATCACTTTTTTCAATTGCCTGAATATAGGAAAATGGCACAAACAGGCGGTCATCTGAAAAGCCGCAAAATACAATGCCGATTACTGGTTTTGTTATAGATTCCATAAAAAGCCTCCCCTGTACATATATTTATTAAAAAATATATGCGTCAGGGAAGGCTTTTATGTAATAGGAAACTTCGCTCCTATTACATAAACCCTCCGGGGGATGCGCACTCGCACGAAGCGGTAATATGTTGCAGGCAACCGTGCTCGGCGCGAGAATGTGCCAAAACACATTCTATCTTATTCTACATGAAAGAATTCTTTCACCTGTCCGAGAATGATCTGCATGAGTCTGGTTCTGGCTTCAATACTTGCCCATGCCACATGCGGTGTGATGAGGAGGTTCGGATAATCCTTTAATTCGCGCAATGGACAGTCTGGGCTCATCGGTTCTACAGCAAGTACATCCAGACCGGCTGCCTGGATGAGACCGGTTTTCAGAGCCGTTGCAAGGTCTTTTTCTACAACGATCGGGCCACGTCCGAGATTCAGGAAAATGCAGCTTTTCTTCATCTTACAGAAAGCGTTGAGATTAAGTAGTCCGTCGGTATATTCATTTAGTGGTGCGTGAACAGAAATAATATCCGAAGTACGGTACAGCGTATCCAGATCGACCTGATGGTAACCGTCCTGCGGGGCACTGCCGGATGGAGAAGCGTAGATAACATCAGCACCGAAAGCGGAAGCGATAGAAGCAACGCGGCGGCCGATGTTGCCAAGTCCGATGATTCCCCATGTTTTTCCCTTTAATTCGTAGAATACTTTTTCAAAATGTGTAAATATCGTGTCATTGGTATAACGGTCAGATTTGACATATTCATCATAGTATCGCAGATGTTCCAGCAGATAGAAGAACATGGCAAATGTATGTTGCGCAACAGATTCCGTAGAATAGCCGGCAACATTTCTCCATGCAATTCCTCGTTTGTCGAGATAATCCTTGTCCAGGTTGTTCGTGCCTGTAGCAGTGACGCACACCAGTTTCAGATCCTCGGCAGTACCGATGGTAGATTCATTTATCTGTATTTTATTAACGATAATGACATCGGCATCTTTCACGCGTTCCGGTACTTCTTCGGATGTAGAAAATGCGTAGCGTGTGACATCGCCGATTGCATCAAAACCGGACAGATCGATATCATTGCCGATAGTTTTTGCATCTAAAAAAACGATTTTCATATGTAGTTGGTCCTCCTTGTGAGTATTGGATGTGTATGTGGTTAGGATAACTGTATTTTGAGAACATGTCAAATTTTTCTTTTTTAAGAATTGTTAAGAAAATTATAAGATGACTCACCTTGTAATTATTTTGTAACATATTGTATAATGTCTTTCAGATAAGGAGAGTCATATACAGATGAAAGAAATCAAAAAACAGAAAAATAAAAAACGAAAACAGATTCTCAGAAGAAGGATTTACATGATGACTGCAGGATTTTTTGTGCTGCTTGCAGTCGCGTTTGCCATAGGACATCCCTCGGCGGGAAAGGAAGATGATCTGTCGTCGAAGACGAAGGAAGTAATACAGAATAAGACACAGGAAGAGATGTACACAAGCCGTCTCGAACGGGTGAAAGCAATGGCAAAGAACCAGGGCTATCCGAAAGGTGTCATTGAGCTGCTGGACAAGAACGAAGATACGATTGACTTCGTGGAGGACTATGGAGAGAAGAAAGATCAGGCAGTAGCAAAAGATATTGGCGTGAAGATACAAAAGGGCACGATACCGGAGCTGATCCAGTGGGATGAACGCTGGGGATATACAAAGTATGGAACCAGCATTGTTGCGGTCAGCGGCTGCGGACCGACCTGTATGTCCATGGTTGTGTCAGGGCTTACCGGTAATACGAAGATCACGCCGGCACGAACAGCAGCATACAGCGTACGTCACAATCTGATTGATGAAGAAAATAACACGTACTGGGAATTTATGGAGAAAGCAGCAAAGCATTGGGGACTGAACTGCTATGCAGGAATGTTGAATAAGAAGCAGTTGAAAGCAGAGCTTGGCAAAGGACATCCGGTTATTTGCAGTGTAGGACCGGGAGATTTTACAAAGAATGGACATTTTATTGTGCTGTCAGGATGGAAGGACGGAAAGATTCAGGTAAATGATCCATTCAGCCGTCAGAACAGTCAGAAACTGTGGACTTACAGCAGAATAAAGAAACAGGCAAAGTCTATGTGGGTATATAGTTATTCTAAAAAACAAGTGCAAGAGAGGTAAAAGTGTGTTACTATGAATGTACTATATTAAAGTAGTAACGTAAAAGAGAACGGCAGCAGGAGGAAGAAGCGATGTATATTACTTGTTTAGATGTAGAAGGTGTATTAGTACCAGAGATATGGGTAGCATTTGCTGAAGAAAGCGGAATCCCGGAATTAAAGAGAACAACCAGAGACGAACCGGATTATGATAAATTGATGAACTGGCGTCTGAGTATTTTAAAGGAGCATGGACTTGGACTGAAGGAAATTCAAGAGACAATTTCCAGAATTAATCCACTTCCGGGCGCAAGAGAATTTCTGGATAAATTAAGAAGCTTTACACAGGTTATACTGATCAGTGATACATTTACAGAATTTGCGGCTCCACTTATGGAGAAACTTGGGTATCCGACCTTGTTCTGCAACAGTCTTGAAGTAGCAGAAGATGGTGAGATTACCGGATTCAAGATGCGTATTGAGCAGTCTAAGTTGAGCACAGTAAAAGCATTGCAGTCTATCGGTTTTGATACGATCGCCAGCGGGGATTCTTATAATGACCTTGGCATGATTAAGGCAAGTAAAGCGGGCTTTTTATTCCGGAGCACAGAGCAAATCAAAACAGACAATCCACAGATTCCGGCATATGAGACATATGATGAGCTGATGCAGGCAATTAAAGATACAATGGTATAGCAAGATATTAAAATAACAGACATCATAAAATATCAAAAAAACAGAGTGCGTTCTAATTTTTGCTTGACTTTTGAAAATTCAGGTATATAATAAATAACGTAAGTACATAAAGTTCACCGAAATTCGTTGATGAGAACAAAGCCGGATTTATATTTATTTACAGAGAGCCTGTGGCTGGTGTGAACAGGCAATAAGTGAATCGGGATATCCTCTCTGAGAAGCAGGTTGAAAGAAAGATTAGTAAACCTCGCCGGTATCCCCCGTTACAGGGATGGCATATGTCAGTATGCGACAGAGTGTTGCAGAAATTTTCTGCAGAATCAGGGTGGTAACGCGGATAGAATTCGTCCCTCTTCAGATGAGAAGTCTGAGGAGGGATTTTTTATATAATCAGGAAATGTAATTTCCTGTTATATAAAAAGCTTCCGGCAGGATATGCATTGGGGCGTACAATGATGATGTCACAGGCAACCGCCGTAGGCGTTGAAAAAATCGGTGAGCAGTATGATGAAGGAGGAATAAACAATATGAAAGCATTACAAAAAGCAAGCAAATTCTTATCAGACTACACATCGATTGTTGTAATTGCAATCGCAGTTGTGACCTTTTTTGTACCGTCTATGATGGGATGGGTGAATCAGGCATTATTTACAGACATGGTGGCAAATAAATTTACCAGTCAGTCCGTGATCATCGGAATTATCATGTTCAGTATGGGACTGACGTTGACAACAGAAGACTTTAAGATCCTTGCACAGAGACCATTTGATATCTGTGTGGGTGCGATCGCACAATATTTAATTATGCCATTTCTGGCATTTGCACTGACAAAAACATTGCATCTGCCGGATGGAATTGCACTTGGACTGATTCTGGTTGGCTGCTGTCCCGGTGGTGTATCATCCAATATCATGTCTTATCTGTGCGGTGGAGATGTAGCATTTTCTGTAGGAATGACAACAGTTTCCACGTTGATTTCACCGGTTATGACACCGCTGATGGTATCTTTCCTGGCAAGTGGAACAAAAATTACAATTCACGGACTTCCGATGTTTGTATCTATTATTGAAACCGTTATCTTACCGGTTGCAGTTGGATTTTTATTAAACTATTTATATGGAAAGAAGAGAATGTTCCACGAGATCCAGCAGATGATGCCTGGTGTTGCCGTGCTTGGACTCGCCTGCGTAGTCGGTGGAGTTGTATCTTCACAGGGAGATAAGTTCTTCCAGTCAGGAGCAGTTATTTTCATAGCAGTGCTTCTTCATAACGGACTTGGTTATCTGCTTGGATATGGAGCCGGAAAGCTGGTTGGCATGAATACATCAAAGAAGAGAACGATTTCTATCGAAGTCGGAATGCAGAATGCCGGACTTGCAACGAACCTTGCAACAACAACAGCTCAGTTTGCTTCCACACCGGAATCTGCAATTATCTGTGCGGTATCTTGTACATGGCACTCCATTTCCGGAACGTTACTGGCAGGAATGTTTGCAATGTATGATAAACATAAAGAAAAAGCAGCAGATGCAGTAAAAGTTAAGACAGCATAATAGCGAAAGCAGAAATAGATTCCATGGATGCGATCAATGCGATTGAATCTTCGATGACTGCAAAACGGAGAGAAACAGTAAATATAGAAGCTGTTTCGTCTCCGTTTTTTAATTATGCATGTGTTTTTATGTAGAAAAGAAAAATTTTTTCTGGTTGAAAAAAGGATTGTTTATCTTGTACAATAAAGGTACTGTAGAATTATCTTGGGGGAGGGAAATTATTTATGCACATGTCAGATGCATTACTTTCACCGGCAGTTGGCGGTGCGATGTATGCAGTAAGTGCGGTATCAATCGCATATGCAGTACAGAAGGTTAAAAAGGATGATTTGGGAGAGAAGAATCTGCCGATGATGGCAGTTGCAGGGGCATTTACTTTCGCAGCACAGATGATTAATTTTACGATTCCGGGGACTGGTTCCAGCGGACATATCGGAGGTGGAATCCTGCTGGCGGGACTGCTTGGCGGAACTCCGGCTGTAGTGACGCTGACCGCAGTTTTACTGATCCAGTGCCTGTTCTTTGCAGATGGAGGACTTCTGGCATTAGGAGCGAATATTTTTAATATGGGAGTCATTCCCTGCCTGTTTGTATGTCCGCTTATTTTCAGACCAATCTTAAGAAAAGGCGTGACGCATAAGAGGATTATGATTGCTTCCGTTGTATCCTGTGTAGTGGGATTGCAACTGGGGGCTTTTTGTGTTGTTCTACAGACACTGGCATCAGGCGTGACAGAGCTGCCATTTCATACATTTGTACTGCTGATGCAGCCAATTCATCTGGCGATTGGCTTTGTGGAAGGCATTATTACAGCAGGTATTCTGAATTTTGTATACCAGATGCGTCCGGAGATTCTGACAGATGTATTGGAAAGATTGGAGAAACCAGCAGAGAGAATAAGATACATAGAAGAATCTGATAAGGGCAGGTCTGACAGTGTGTCTGCGAAAAAAGTGATTCTGCTATTTGCAGATGGCCAGGCGGAAGATTTATTATATAATAAGGAACTGATGGAATCGGCAGATGTTGAAGCAATAGGAGGACCAAACTCATGAATCTGACAGGATTTTTTAAAGAGAATCCTAAAATTGCACTGGGGTTTTCCGGTGGCGTAGATTCTTCATATCTGCTTTATGCTGCAGTGCAGTGTGACGTAGATATCAAACCGTATTTTATAAAAACAGCATTTCAGCCGGAATTTGAGCTGGAGGATGCAAGACGTTTTGCAAAACAGGTGGGTGTAGAGCTGACAGTGATTTCGCATGAGATCTTAAGCCATGAAGAAGTGGTAAAGAATCCGGCAAACCGTTGTTATTATTGCAAGACAGTGTTGTTCGGACTGTTGAAAGAAAGAGCAGTCTCGGATGGATATACTGTGTTGATCGATGGCACGAATGCATCTGATGATGTCGGAGACCGTCCGGGAATGAGAGCATTGAAGGAAATGCAGGTTCGTTCTCCGCTCAGAGAATGTGGACTGACAAAGATGGAAATCCGCTGCCTCTCAAAAGAAGCCGGATTGTTTACCTGGAACAAACCTGCATATGCCTGTCTCGCGACAAGAATTCAGACAGGGACAGGGATTGAAGCAGAGATGTTAAAGAAAGTTGAGCATGCAGAAGGAGAACTCTTTCAGATGGGCTGTACTGATTTCCGCGTGCGCGTATTTCATGGCGCAGCTCGTCTGCAGTTTCAGCCGGAAGATATGATGCATGCGATTGAGAAACGAAAAGAGATCAGAGAACGGCTGGCACCGTGGTTTGACACGGTGTTACTGGATATGAAAGGCAGGGAACCGTAGTGGAACAGAAAGAAGTACGCGCTTTGCTGGAACAGGTTTCCAGTGGGGAACTGGATATAGATGAAGCCATGTTAAAACTTAAGGAAGCGCCGTTTGAGGATCTGGGATTTGCGAAGCCGGATTATCACCGGGCCCTCCGGCAGGGAATTGGAGAGGTGATCTATGGTGCAGGAAAGACGCCGGAGCAGATTCATGATATTGTTGCATCCATGGTACAGCAGGGACAAAAAAGTATTCTGATCACCCGCATGAGCAGCGAAGCGGCGGAGACGGTTGAACAGGATTTTATAATAAAATATGATAAATACAGCAGAATCGGACTGGTAGGAGAGATACCGGAGCCGGATGGAATCGGTAAGGTCGTTGTGGTGGCTGCCGGAACGAGTGATCTGCCGGTGGCAGAGGAAGCTGCACAGACAGCAGAGTGTTTCGGAAATGAAGTCATACGTCTGTATGATGTAGGTGTTGCGGGACTTCACCGTCTGCTGGCACATCGGGAAGAGATTATGACAGCACGGGTGATTGTTGCAGTTGCCGGGATGGAAGGTGCACTTGCATCGGTAATCGGCGGACTTGCAGACTGTCCAGTGATCGCAGTGCCGACCAGTGTCGGTTATGGCGCAAGTTTTGGCGGCGTGTCGGCACTGCTGGCAATGTTAAATTCCTGCGCCAGCGGAGTTAGCGTTGTGAATATTGATAATGGATTTGGCGCCGGTTATCTGGCGAGCATGATCAATCATATGGAGGGGAAGAGATGAAAACATTATATTTAGACTGTGGAATGGGCGCGGCAGGTGATATGTTAAGTGCCGCACTTCTGGAGCTGCATCCGGAACCGGAACAGTTTGTAAAGCGTCTAAACCGCCTTGGGATACCGAAAGTGGAATTTCAGGCAGAACCGGCAGTGAAATGTGGCATTACAGGAACGCACATGACAGTGAAAGTAGATGGCATGGAAGAAGTAAGCACAGATCACCATGAGGAAGCACACCATTATGAGCATCATTACGGCGAACACATCCACCATCATAATATGCAGAGTATTACTGCAATCGTAGGAAATCTGGATATACAGGAAGAAGTAAAAAAAGACATACTTGCTGTGTATGATCTGATCGCACAGGCTGAAAGCCATGTGCACGGTCGCCCGGTAGACGAAATTCATTTTCACGAAGTCGGTTCCATGGATGCAGTTGCTGATGTGACAGCAGTCTGTCTTCTGATGCATGAACTGAAACCGGAGCGTGTAGTTGCTTCTCCGGTACACGTAGGAAGCGGACATGTCCACTGCGCACACGGAATCCTTCCGGTTCCGGCACCTGCGACAGCATGGATTCTGCAAGATATTCCAACTTACGGCGGAAAGGTGAGAGGAGAGCTGTGTACACCAACAGGAGCTGCGCTTTTAAAATATTTCGTTCAGGAATTTGGAAGCCAGCCGCCGATGCGTGTGGAAGGAATCGGTTACGGCTGTGGGCAGAAAGAATTTGAAGTAGCAAACTGTGTCCGTGCAATGTGCGGAGAAACGGCAGATAATCAGGATTATATCGTGGAACTTCGCTGTAATCTGGATGACATGACACCGGAAGCAGTTGGATTTGCAATGGAAGAGTTATTTGCAGCAGGAGCATTGGATGTATATACGACAGCAGTCGGAATGAAAAAGAACCGACCGGGAATCTTACTGACCTGTATGTGTAAGGAAAAACAGAGAGAAGAAATGATTCGGTTACTGTTTTTACATACGACAACTTTAGGAGTACGGGAATCTGTCTGCAACCGTTATACATTGAAGCGCACAATGAAGACTGAAACGACGGTATATGGCAATGTGCGGATAAAAGAAGTATCCGGCTGGGGGATAAAACGTCAGAAAGCAGAGTATGAAGATCTGGCTCGGATCGCCAGAGAACAGGAGATGCCAATCGCACAGGTGAGAGAGTGTGTGATGAAAGGAGAGGTCTGATAGGAATTAATAGAGCTTGCAGTGAAAGAATGTCTTACAAACAGACATAAGAGAAAAGAATACATCTTGACAGATAAACTTACGATGGCATATTTTAAGAAGCAGGAAGATATCCGTCCGTTTTTTGAAAGCCAGTTAAAGGCATGCGGTGTAGATTATTTTGATTTTTATCTGATGTATGCACAGACTAAAGACATTTTTGAATATTTCAAGAAATGCAATGCATATGAGACTGCACTGGAATTAAAAGAAGAAAAAACGAAAGAATAGGAGCTATCATGGAACAGAATACAGAGAAAGTCCACAAAAGACGTGTACGATATAAAGGAAAATATCCACGGAAATATGAAGAAAAATACAAAGAATTAAATCCGGAGAAATACAAAGAAACGATTGCACATGTGATCAGCAAGGGAAATACACCTGCCGGTATGCATATATCTATCATGGTGAAAGAGATCCTGGATTTCCTTCAGATAAAGCCGGGAGAAACAGGATTTGATGCAACGCTTGGATATGGTGGGCATACAAAGGCAATGATGGAATGTCTGAAAGGCGAAGGTCATATGTATGCGACAGATGTCGATCCGGAAGAATCAGCAAAGACAAAGAAACGTCTTGCAGAACAGGGTTTCGGCGAAGATATCCTAACAGTAAAACTTCAGAACTTCTGTACGATTGATGAGATTGCAGAAGAAATAGGTGGTTTTGATTTTATCCTTGCGGATCTGGGTGTTTCATCTATGCAGATCGATAATCCGAAACGAGGATTTTCTTTCCGTGCTGACGGTCCACTGGATCTGCGGCTGAATCAGGAGAAAGGAATCAGCGCTGCAGAGCGTTTGGATGAGATCAGTAGGGAAGAGCTTGCCGGAATGTTATATGAAAATTCTGATGAGCCATACTGTGAAGAGATTGCAAAAGCAATTACAGATGAGATTCGCAAGGGAAACCGTGTAGATACGACTACAAAACTGCGGGAGCTTATTGCAGATACACTGGATTTTCTCCCGGAGAAGGAGAAGAAAGATACGATCCGCAAGACTTGCCAGAGAGTGTTCCAGGCACTTCGTATTGATGTAAACCGTGAGTTTGAAGTACTGTATGAATTTATGGAAAAGCTTCCGGATGCGTTAAAACCGGGAGGACGTGTGGCGATTCTTACTTTCCATTCAGGAGAAGACAAGTTGGTGAAAAAGGCTTTAAAAGCAGGATATAAAGCGGGAATTTATTCTGATTACGCGAAAGATGTGATCCGCCCATCTGCGCAGGAGTGCGCACAGAACGGACGTGCAAGATCTACGAAGATGCGTTGGGCTATTAAAGCGCGGTAGTTTTAAAAGGGGAACTATTCTTTGATGTTCCCCTTTTTGATGTTTTCTTTCAGAATCTGGTCTGTAATTTCATATAACTGCTTAGAGCCATATCTGGATTTCTGTTGTCTGCCATAAACCTGTGAGGCGTATACTTCATGTTCCCGCCAGTCAGCACCGCCATTGCTGTTGTTGAGAAGAAGAGGCTGTAGGTTATCCATTACGTGGGCGAATCTGGATTCTGCGGTTTTGGATTCTTCAAATTCGTCAAAAAGAGCAGTTAGTTCTTCTTTCTGTGCATTTGGAAGTAAGGAAAAAATTCGTTCTTTTGCGGCATCTTCTCGTGCTTTCTGTGTTTTCAGCCCTTCTGTGTCATAAGCGTAAGTATCCCCGGCATCAATTTCTACAATGTCATGGATCAGACACATGATCATGACTTTGGTAATATCAACCGGTTCGTTAGAATATTCTTTTAAAAGATATGCCATGATCGCCATATGCCAGGCATGTTCTGCATCATTTTCACGTCTGCCGTGGCCGGACAGATGTGTCTGTCTTAAAATGTTTTTCTCTTTATCAATTTCCAGAATAAAGTCAAGCTGTTGTTTTAATTTATCGTTCATGTTAATGTCCTCCTGTACATATATCGCGGGACAAAGTCCCATTTTTTGACTCATAATAGGGCTGATTTCAAAATCATACAATTACACATGAGCAGGTTCAAACGGAAGTATGATCTTGTTATCCGGATATCATATTTTACATATAGAATAGTGCGTGTTATACTAAAAAGCAAGATATAAAAAGGATTAAATATAAATGAAACGAATTGATTTTGAAAATGGAACGGTTACAGGAAATATACTGGGAGCTGCGCTTCCGATGCTGGTGGCGCAGATTTTAAATCTGTTATATAACATTGTGGATCGAATATATATTGCGCGTATTCCAGAGGTAGGAACAGCAGCGCTTGGAGGAGTGGGACTTTGTTTTCCTGTTATCGTGATCATTACAGCATTTGCAAATCTGTTTGGTGGAGGTGGTGCGCCCTTATTTTCCATAGACAGAGGAAGAAAGAAAGAGCAAGAGGCAACACGTATTATGAATACGTCGTTTTCGCTTGTATGTTCCAGTGCTTTGTTGTTAATGATGATCGGACTTTTATTCTCCCATCCGATTCTGACGCTGTTTGGAGCATCCAGAAGTGTAATGGTTTATGCACGTCCGTATCTGATGGTCTATCTGATTGGTACGCTTCCATCTATGGTTGCAGTTGGCATGAATCCATTTATCAACGCACAGGGTTATTCGCTGGTTGGTATGCTTTCGGTTGCAATCGGTGCAGTTGTGAATCTGATTTTAGATCCTCTGTTTATCTTTGTATTTGGAATGGGAGTACGTGGTGCGGCGTGTGCAACTGTAATTTCACAGTGTTTGTCTGCATTGTTTGTATTTTATTTTTTGACAAGAAAAGCAGAGTTAAAGGTGCGGCTACTAAAGAAAAATGAAATAGCAGAAAATATCGGATATGCGAAAAATATTATAAGTCTTGGAATGGCAGGATTTATTATGCAACTTACAAACGGTCTGGTAACGATCTGCTGTAACAATGTACTTGCAGTGACCGGAGGCGATATTTATATTTCGGTGATGACGATTATTTCCAGCGTGCGTCAGCTTGTAGAGACGCCGATCCATGCGATGAATGAGGGGGCATCTCCAATCTTGAGTTATAACTATGGTGCAAGACGCCCGGCAAGAGTCCGCAAGGCTGGCGTTGTACTGGCAATGATGATGATTTTGTATACCGGAGTTATGTGGAGTGTGATTATTCTGGAACCAGGTGCGCTTATACGTATTTTCAGTACAGATGCAGAATTGATGCAGGATGCAATGACTGCGCTTAATCAGTATTTCGCAGCATTTATTTTTATGGATTTCCAGTATATGGGACAGACAGTATTCAAATCCCTGAACAAAAAGAAGCAGGCGATTTTCTTCTCCCTGCTTCGTAAAGTGTTTATAGTTGTGCCGCTGACATATTTTATGCCATACGTTTTACATATGGGAACTTCCGGTGTGTTCCTTGCAGAACCGGTGTCCAATGTAATCGGTGGCAGTCTGTGTTTTATTACAATGCTGTGTATGATTTTGCCGGAACTGAAACGGATGGAAGTACCTGCTTAGAATGCCTTTTTGAATCTCCGTGCTGGGTGGTAACACATGAGTGCAATGAAGACTTCAATTAATTCAAGCCAACCGAAATTAGAACGATTTATTTTGTTTTTCAGGAAGACGCTCGTACAACCATGTCATACGCTTCAAGCGCTTCACTGTCTGTGCATCAAATTGATTCTTTTCCATACGCCAGGCCCAGTTTTCGCCGAGTGTGGATGGTGTATTAATTCTCGCCCTGCCATCCAGATTCAGCAGATCCTGCATCGGTGTGATGCAAAGGTTCGCGTTGCTGTTCATCGTAAGGCGGATAAAATCCCATGCCAGATCGTCTTCGTCGAGACGTGATGTATGCATATATTCTTTTGCAAAATCTCGCGTTGCTTTATCTGTACTGTGATACCATCCTCTTGTCGTATCGTTGTCATGCGTGCCGGTATACACAACGCTGTTCTTTGGATAATTGTGCGGAAGATAGGCAGAACCGCCGTTTGGGTCGAATGCAAACTGTGCCACTTTCATTCCCGGAAAACCACTATCAGATAACATCTGGAGAACAGTTTCTGTCAGAAATCCAAGATCTTCTGCAATAATGTTTAATTTTCCAAGCTTTTCTTCGATTGTGTGGAAGAGTTCCATTCCAGGACCAGGCATCCATGTGCCATCTACTGCGGTTTTATTTCCATAAGGAATGGAATAATATTCATCGAATCCACGGAAATGATCAATTCGGACTACGTCATATAATTTGAAACAATGACGGATCCGCTTGATCCACCAGTCGTACCCGGTCTTTTTATGATAGTCCCAATTGTACAATGGGTTGCCCCACAGCTGTCCGGTTGCAGAAAAATCATCCGGAGGACATCCTGCTACTGCCAACGGATTATTCAATTCATCAAACTGAAACAACTCTGGAGATGCCCATGTATCCGCACCATCAAACGCTACATAGATCGGAATATCACCGATGATCTGAATGCCTTGTGCATTTGCATAGGCATGAAGCTTTGTCCATTGTTTATCGAATTCATATTGCTGGAATTTATAAAATGCAATCTCTTCTGCCAGTTCATTTCTTGCATTTTCAAGTGCATCCTCTTCACGGTTTTTTAGAGGAGCTTCCCATTCATTCCAGCTGATTCCATTTTTACTGTCTTTGATTGCCATGTAAAGACTGTAATCATCCAGCCAGTATGCATTTTCATTTATAAAGTGATCATATGCTTCGTCATTTTTAAAACGCGCAAATGCTTTTTTCAGCATTTTGAATCTAGAATTGTAAATTTTTTCGTAATCAATACAGTCTGCCTTGTCTCCAAAGTCATACGCTTTACATTCTTTTTTTGTCAGAAGTCCTTCTTTGATCAATGTCTTGGGATCAATAAAATATGGATTCCCTGCGTATGTGGAGAAGGACTGGTACGGGGAGTCCCCGTATCCAGTCGGTCCAAGCGGCAGGATCTGCCAATAACTCTGTCCGGCCTCTTTTAATCGATCTATAAACTTATATGCCTCTTTTGAGAAACAGCCAATCCCGTATTTGGACGGCAATGAAAATACCGGTAATAATACTCCGCTTGCTCTTTCCATGTGCTCCTCCTCTTACAGATGCCAGATGTCGTTGTTGTACTCTTCAATTGTTCGATCAGATGAGAAATATCCTGCTCTCGCAATATTTACAAGTGCTTTTTTAGCCCATGTTTTCTGATCTGTATAAGCTTTCAGTGCTTCTTCTTTCTTTTCTTTGTAGCTGTCAAAGTCAAGAAGTGTCATGAACCAGTCTTTGCTGATGATTTCATGCTGCAATCTCTCAAGGTTTTCCTTCTGCCCAACTTTCAAAATTTCATCGCTTGTGATAAAGTCAATTGCTGCTTTGATGGACGGATTCTTTTCATAGAAGTCTTTTGCGACGTAATCTGCTTTTACGTAATGTTCGATTACGTCGTCGCTGGAAGCACCGAATACAAAAATGTTATCGTTGCCGACAAGCTCGTGGATTTCCACATTTGCGCCGTCTTCTGTTCCAAGTGTTATAGCTCCGTTCAGCATGAATTTCATATTACCGGTTCCGCTTGCCTCTTTAGATGCAAGTGAGATTTGTTCAGAAATGTCGCATGCCGGAATTAATTTTTCCGCTTTTGTTACATTGTAGTTTTCAACCATAACAACTTTCAGATATGGGCTTACTTCAGGATCATTGTTAATGATCTCCTGCAGACAGAGAATCAGATGAATGATATCTTTTGCAATTACATAAGCCGGTGCGGCTTTTGCTCCAAAGATCGCTGTCACAGGTGCTGCAGGAATCTTTCCTGCTTTAATTTCAAGATATTTATCAATAATATATAATGCATTCAGCTGCTGACGTTTGTACTCATGAAGACGTTTGATCTGAATGTCGAAGATCGTATCTGCACTCACTTTTACGCCCTGTGTCTCTTCCAGATATTTGCACAATGCTTTTTTGTTTGCGTGTTTGATTGCAACTAATCGGTTAAGTACCTTTTCATCATCCTTAAACGCAAGCAGTTTTTCAAGTTCCGCTGCATCTTTTTTATATCCTTCTCCAATGAGTTCATCAAGAAGTGCTGTCAGAGCCGGGTTACAGTGCAGCAGCCAACGACGGAATGTAATACCATTTGTCTTATTATTAAACTTCTCAGGGTAAATCTTGTAGAAGTTATTTAATTCAGTCTCTTTCAGAATGTCTGTATGAAGAGAAGCAACACCATTTACGCTGAAACCATAATGGATATCAATATGTGCCATATGAACAGTATCATTTCTGTCGATAATAGAAACGCTTTCATCATCATATTTTCTTCTTACTTTGTCATCTAATACTTCAATGATCGGCATTAACTGTGGAACGACCTTCTTCAAATAGTATACCGGCCATTTTTCCAGTGCCTCTGCAAGGATGGTATGGTTTGTATAGGCGCATGTTTTAGAAACAACTTCAATCGCCTCGTCCATGTCTAAGCCCTTCTCTACAAGAAGACGGATCAATTCTGGAATTACCATTGTCGGGTGGGTATCATTGATCTGGATCACTGCATAATCAGCAAGATCATGAAGGTTGCACCCCTTTGCTATACATTCATCGAGAATCAGCTGTGCACCTGCACTTACCATGAAATACTGCTGATAAATGCGAAGCAGTCTTCCATTTTCATCGCTGTCATCCGGGTATAAGAAAAGCGTCAGGTTTTTCTCAATGTCTTCTTTATCAAAAGCAATTCCATCCTCCACGATCGTTTCATCTACAGAGTCGATGTCGAAGAGATGTAATTTATTTGTCTTATTGTTGTATCCTGTCACTTCGATGTCATACATTCTTGCATTTACATTAAGCCCTTTGAATGACACCGGGTAAATAACATCTGTTTTTTTCAGCCATGATTTTGATTCGATCCATGGATTTGGAGTTTCTCGCTGAAGATTGTTTTTAAACTCCTGTTTGAAAAGTCCGAGATGATAGTTCAGACCGACACCGTCTCCGGCAAGTCCGAGTGTTGCGATTGAGTCAAGGAAACAAGCTGCCAGACGTCCAAGTCCGCCATTGCCGAGTGACGGCTCTGGTTCTACTTCTTCAATCTCTGCAATGTTCTTTCCGTTTTGTGCGAGCACATCTTTTACTTCATTGAAAATACCAAGATTGATCATATTGTTAGAAAGCAGTTTTCCAATAAGGAATTCTGCGGAAATGTAGTACAGCTTCTTTTTGCTGTCTGTGCGTTCCTTTTCGCCTGCCATTTCCTGCACCATGCTAAGAAGTGCGTCATAGATTTCTTCATTGGAAGCCTGCGCGATCTCTTTTCCAAGTTTTTCCTGTAATGTTGTCTGAATGTTCATTTGAATAATCTCCTTTCAAATCGAATTCGGGTTTATGTAACATTTTTGCTGTTTTGTCATTGGTTTATAATTGTATTTTAATATGATTCCATGCCAATATCTTGCAATATACTTGTAATTTATTGTACAATACTATCATTCTAATAGATTTTTATGGACTCGTTGAAAGGACTTTGTTTTCTTATGAATATTAATGAATATCAGAACTATCACGAAACAAAAGCACATACATCCGCAGAATTTCCTTATAATACGTATCTATGCTCTATTCCGCTTGATTTTCCGGGAGTGCCGTTGCACTGGCACGATGAGATGGAACTTGTCGTTATTAAAAAAGGGCAGGGTTATGTTTCTGTGGATTTTGATAAGCATCTGGTGCACAGCGGAGATATTATTATGATATGTCCGGGCTGTCTTCATGCCATTGAGCAGGATGCTTCTTATAAAATGGAGTATGAAAATATTATTTTTAAACCGGAGTTACTCTCTTCCGGAGCAAATGATTTGTGTATGCTTCAATACATGAAGCCGCTTCTTGACGGGACTTTGCCGGTGGAACATTTTCTTACTCCTGCTCATGAAGTTTTTGAGTCTCTAAGCAATTGCATCCGACAGATTGACCTTGTCTGTGCAGACCAGACAACCGGGTGGCAGCTTGCAGTAAAAAGTGCACTGTTTTACTTTTTCTTTCTTCTGATTTCTGAAAGACAGAAAAAAACAGTTTCCATTTCTCACAATCCAAAATCCTTGGAGAAAATGAAAACTGTTTTGAAATATGTAGAAGAGCATTATACAGAAAAACTTACAATTGATGACATGGCGAAACTTACCTTTTACAGTAAATCTCATTTTATGAAGTTTTTCAAAGTTCATATGGGAACTGGATTTACCGAATATTTAAACGATTATCGTCTTGCCATGGCTGCAAGGCTTCTTAAATCATCCGATGAATCTATTCTGATGATCGCAGAAGAAAGCGGTTTCGATAATCTGTCTTATTTTAATCGTATTTTCAAAAGAAAATATGGTGTTTCACCCGGAAGCTACAGAAAATCGTAAGTATCTGTATGCTGCTTACAGCGAAGCAGACAACAATTAACCGGAGAATCCCTGAAAGGGCTTTAGCATCCTTCAAGGTTCGAGCTATCTATGAGCAATCTATGTTGGCACGGGTTCGCCAGATAAAATTTAATAAATTTGTAGTGATTTTTTTCAATTTACCTCTTGACAAAAGTCATTATATATAAGATTGTATAAATGCATTTATTCCGCTATAATCGACAGAATATGAGCTTGTGTTGGGCAGAAAAGGTGTTGCAGTCACATTAAGAATCTACAAATCCGGATATGAGTGCAGCAAGCTTTGCTATGACGATACACGGGCTGATGGATTTGCAAAGACAGCGGAAGAGGAAGGATTCCCAGAACTGGTAGAGAAATTCAAAGGTGTTGCAGCCATCGAGAGAGCACACGAGCTTCACACAGAAAATTACTAGAATATAAATAAGAAAGGTGTCTGAAAAAATCTATGAACAATATAAAAGAAAGAATCAAGATATTCTCAGGAGCGCAGCTAAAATATATCGCTTTTTTATCAATGCTTATTGATCATACAAATAAAGCACTGATCTATCCGAATCTGGATGGCGGAGCATTGAATCGATTGAGTGATTTTTTTGATATTTTAGGAAGAATCGCTTTCCCGATATTCATCTTCCTTCTTGTGGAAGGATATTTCCACACAAGGAATAAGTGGAGATATTTAACTACACTTCTTGTATTTGGAGTAATATCAGAGGTTCCGTTTGATATGTGCACATCGGCCAGATTTGTTGAAGTCAACTGGAACAATATTATGTTCACGCTGGCACTTGTGCTTGCTATGATCTGGGTGATCGACGTATTGAAAGAGAAGATGGCATCATTACCGAAGGCGTTATGGTATTTCGTATCATTTCTCATTGTAGCGGTATTGTGCTTTGTAGCAATGAATACAAGTCTGGACTATGAACATCATGCGGTGCTGATCGGTTATTTCTGTTATATTTTTCATGAGAGATGGGCACTTGGAATTCCGTTTTGTTACCTCTCTATGTTTAAAGAGCCGTGGGCTCTGCTTGGATTTGGATTGACACTTACTTATAATGGAGAGCGTGGAAAACAGAATAAGTTAGTAAATTATCTTTTCTATCCGGTGCATTTGCTGATTTTAGGAATCATAAGAATGTGTCTTGGAATTTAAAGAAAAAGAGGGCGTAAATGTGAATGCATTTACGCCCTTTCGCTTCTATATTTGAGGAAGTCTTTCGTATATTTTCATTTCTTCATATAACTGCTTTGCGAGTTCATCTGAGATGTCTTCAGGCTTGCATCGCCAGGTCCAGTTATCACTCAGCGTTGATGGGGTGTTGATCCGGGCTTCATGTCCGAGACCAAGAAGATCCTGCATCTGCATGATCGCTGTATCAGATACGCTTGCCCATGCACTGCGCATCATACCCCAGTGGTAACCTTCCTCTTTTGTCAGACGAAGATAACGGATCGCATTGGCTGTGTCTTCTTCCGGAGCGGTTTCAAACCAGCCGTTGATTGTCTCATTGTCGTGAGTACCGGTATATACGATACAGTTTCTTGTGTAACAGTGAGGCAGATAGCCATAACCGGTGTCACGGGTGTCGAAAGCAAATTCTAACACTTTCATTCCAGGGAATCCGGTTTCTTTCAGTAACTGATGTACGGAGTCTGTTAAAAAACCAAGATCCTCGGCAATGATTGGAAGATCCCCAAGTTTTTCTTTTACAGTCTGGAAGAAGTCAATTCCCGGACCTTTTCTCCAAACTCCGTTTTTCGCAGTTTTATCTCCGTAAGGAATTGCAAAGTAGGAATCAAATCCACGGAAATGATCAATTCGCAATACATCATAGATTTTCATCTGATGTGCAATTCTTGTTATCCACCAGGAAAACTCATTTTCTTTCATATAATCCCAATTAAATAGTGGATTTCCCCAGAGCTGTCCATCTTCCGAAAATCCATCTGGAGGACATCCGGAGATTTCTGTTGGACGTAACTCTTCATTTAATTGGAACTGTTCCGGGTGTGCCCATACATCGGCACTGTCTTCGGAAACATAAATTGGAAGATCGCCGATAATCTGAATGTGATGTTGACTGGCATAAGCTTTTAACTTGTTCCATTGGTGGAAGAAGAGAAACTGGATTGTTTTCCAGAATAAAATGTCTTCTGCAAGAGTTGTTTTTAATTCCTCTAATTTATTCGTGTCACGAAGTCTTACCGGTTCTGGCCATTGGGACCATGCGGTTCCACCGAAATGATTCTTAACAGCCATATATAAGGCATAATCATCTAACCAGTAAGCTTCTGTCTGAAAAAATGCAGACAGACTGTCAGCCATGTTCGTAGAAACGTTTCCGACAGATTTTTTTAGAACAACAAAACGCTGTTCATATTGTAGCTTATAATCTATTTTTTCAGGTTCGTCTCCCCAGGAGAAATTTTCAAAGTCAGCGCGTTGCAGTAATCCTTCCAAAACAAGATCATTAAGATCGATCATATAAGGATTGCCTGCAAAGGTAGAAGATGATTGATAGGGAGAATCTCCATATCCGGTTGGGCAAATAGGAAGAATCTGCCAGTATGTCTGACCAGATTTCTCAAGAAACTGGATGAAATCACGTGCGGTCTGACCTAAGGTTCCTATTCCATATGGGGAAGGAAGAGAAGTAATGGGCATTAAAATACCTGCAGCTCTCACCATAAACCCTCCTTTCCGTTCTAATTTATTTTTTTTACACTTTCTGATTTGATCAGTTCATAAGGAATGACCTTGTGAACTGCTTTATAAGGATAATGGATCCGCTGTAACATCAAATCAACGCCTTGCTTGGCCATCTGAGCGGTATCCTGACGGACGGTTGTAAGTCTTGGGACAAAAAAACGGGAGAGGTCAATGCCATCATATCCCACAAGAGAAATATCCTCCGGAATTCTTTTGCCAAGATCGAAACTGGCCCGCATTGCACCAAATGCAATGATATCACCAAAAGCAAAGATTGCAGTCAATGACGAGTTTCGCTTTAATAGTCGGAGAGCAGCTTCATAACTTTCTTCGACAGAATAATGGCAAGGTTCATATTGCAGATCCTGTTGGAAATCAAGATGGTGCTTTTTGAATCCGGCAATACAGCCTGTCAGACGTTTATAGCTGACTTGTGTGTCGGAAAGATTACCACCAAGGATTCCAATATGTGTATGGCCCTGATCTACCAGATAGTCGATTACTGCCTCAGAAGCTGCAGCATCGTCTGTTGTCAGAGAGGATAAATTCGTAAATTTCAGATCCTTTCCGCTGTTTGTCAGCAGAACACATGGGACAGGGATGTATTTGAAATCTTTTTCAAAATATTCCAGATCTCCACCGAGAAAAAAGATTCCTTTTGGATTTTTTTCCCGGCAAAGACTCATAGCATAACTGACTTCATTCGCATCTTCATCCAGATAGCTGACAACTGCCTCTTCATCATTTGCCAAAAGGCGTTGCTGGATCTGTTCAAGAATTGCGTTAAACAGAATATTCTGATTTCCTTTAATAATAATGGCGATAGAAGAAACAGCTCTCATTTTCAAGTGCTTTGCATTGGAATTGGGCTGGAAATTTGTCTCTTCGATAACCTCCATGATCCGTTGCCGTGCTTTGTCACTGACATCCGGATGATTATTTATAACCCGTGATACAGTACCGATACCATATCCGGATAACCTTGCAATGTCCTTAATCGTCATAATTAAAAATCCTTTCTGTTAACAGCAGTTAAAAAATATGTACGGAGTATATTTTATCCCTTTACAGCACCTGCCGCAACTCCTTTGATGATATATTTCTGACAGCTTAAGTAGAATACGATAACAGGGATGATCGCCATGATCAGGCAAGCCATAATTGCTCCCATATCTACACGTCCATAACTTCCTTTCATATACTGTACAACGATAGAAATTGTTTTAAATTTCTTGATATCCAGTACAAGGTAAGGAAGAAGGAAGTCATTCCAGATCCACATCGCTTCCAGAATACCGACAGAGATATAAGTTGGCTTCATAATAGGAAGTACGACTGAGAAAAATGTTTTGATCGGATTGCATCCATCGATCATGGCAGCTTCTTCAATTTCAATCGGAATTGATTTTACAAAACCGCAGAACATAAAGACTGCAAGTCCGGCACCAAAACCGAGATATACGATTACGATTCCCCAAGGTGTATTCAGGTGAAGAGAATCAGCTGTTCCGGAGAGGGTAAACATAACCATCTGGAATGGGATAACCATAGAAAATACACATAAAAGATAAATCAGTTTTGTCAGTTTATTCTTTACTCGTGTAATGTACCAGGCACACATAGAGCAACATACTAAAATTACAATTACAGAGAGGACGGTGATAAATAATGTCCAGCCAACTGCTTTTACAAATTCATATTTTGTAATACTTGTAACATAGTTTTCAAGACCTGCATAACTCTTTTCGTCCGGCATTGAAAATGGGGAAAGACTGATAAAAGCTTTTCTCTTAAATGAATTCATCAAAACAACAAAAATCGGTGCCACGAAAAGAATAGAGATTACAGTGAAAAAGAGAGTGGCGAAAATACCGCTTTTTTTATTTTTCATTATTGCTGAACCTCCTTATCTCTGGTTGCGCGAAGCTGAATCAAACCAATTGCTACTACAATTATGAAGAAGATCACGGCTTTTGCCTGACCGACTCCCTCAAATCCTACATGACCGTAGAACGTATCATAAATGTTCAATGCCATCATTTCTGTCTGATGCATTGGTTCACCGGATGTCAGTGAAAGGTTCTGGTCAAACAGTTTGAATGAGTTTGTGATCGTTAAGAATGTACAGATGGTGATGGAAGGCATCATCATCGGGATGGTGATCTTGAAAAGACGCTGTCTTGCGTTGGCACCGTCGATCATCGCTGCTTCATTCAAGGAACCTGGGATTGCCTGAAGACCTGCGATATAGACGATCATCATATAACCAATCTGCTGCCAGCAGATCAGAATGACCAGACCCCAGAAACCAAATTTTGCATTCAGTTTCAGTGCAAGATCAAACTTTCCAAGAATACCGTCAAAAATCAGCTGCCATACGTAACCAAGTACGATACCACCGATCAGGTTCGGCATAAAAAATACGGTACGGAAAATATTCGTTCCTTTGATCTTCTGGGTAAGTGCAAGTGCAACCGCAAATGCCAGCACGTTGATCAATACTAAAGTAACAATTGCAAAAACAGTTGTGAAAGAGAAGGCATGTGTAAATGTCTTATCAGAAATAGCTTTTGCATAATTTTCAAGTCCTACAAAAGAGGCATCTTTGATGGTCGTGAAATCACAAAAGGAAAGATAGATACCTTCCAGAAATGGAACGACAAATCCGATCATGAAAGCTGCCATGGTAGGAAGTATAAAAACTGGCCAATAACGTTTAATAGATTTTTCCATATTATCCCTCTTTGTATGAAAACAGGGGAGCAGTGTGCTCCCCTGCAATAATAAGTTGTTTTGTTATAAATTACTTGCTTGCTTTTGCTTCTTTTGCCCATCCATCTACGAATGCAGATTTAACTTTTGCCCAGTTCGCATCTGTCTGTTTTGATGCGTAAGTTGTAAGTGCAGAACCAAGATCGTTCTTCCACTGTTCAGAAGGCATTGTAGAGAAGTTCCAAGAAACAGGAGTCTTTCCTTCTTTTACATAATCATTAGCAACGTTAACAAGTGGATTCTCTGATTTAAGGTTCCCTTTGAATGGAATTACAAATCCCATACCGTCAGCACCAGAAGGCATAGCGTTTGCAGCTCCGCACATTGCCTTTGTACCTGTCTTAGAAGTTACACACCAGTTCATGAAATCAAGAGTAGCCTGAATGTCATCTTTAGAAGCATTCTTGTTTACACACCAGTAGTTTTCTGTACCTGTACACAGTCCCTGATTTTCTTCGCCTTTTACACCAACATAGATTGGCAGCATTCCGAGATTCTCATCTCCAACATCAGCGATATCTGCGTATGCCCATGTACCATTCTGATAGAAGACTGCCTGCTCTGTTACGAATTCAGAAGTTGCATCATCAGCTGTTTTTGTACTTAACTGTTTCGGGCTGCATGTTGCGTTGTTGATATACAGATTCCAGATGTTGCGGTAGTTATCAAGGTAAGTTCCTTTGATCTTATCTGTGTTGTCAATTTTGTCTTTCTGGTATTCATAATAAATAGGAAGGTTTGCAAGATGTGTCTTAAATCTCCAGTCAGAAGAACCATCCATACCAGCAGATGTAAATGCGGAGAATCCTAATTTATCTTTTCTGCTTGTAATATCTTCAACAACTTTTTTCAGATCATCAAATCCTTTGATATCATCCTGTGAATATCCGGCTTTTTTTAGTAATTTCTTGTTATAGATGATTCCGTAAGATTCAATTGCATATCCGATACCATATACTGCATCGTTTTCTTTTAATGCGAAATCATCAGAAGTAAGCTGCTTGTAAACATCAGAACCGGAAAGGTCATAACAATATTTTTTCCATGAAGCAAGACCAACCGGTCCGTTTACCTGAAATAATGTAGGGGCTTTTGATTTACCCATCTCACTCTTCAATGTAGTTTCATACTGGTTGGAAGCTGCGGTAACAACTTCTACTTTTACTCCAGTCTCATCTGTGTACTCTTTGGCAAGCTCCTGCCACTGATCATCTGCTTCTGGTTTGAAGTTCAGATAGTATACAGATCCTTTCGCATCAGTTTTTGATTCTTTCTTGCTGTCAGAACTGCCACATCCAGTTACCATAGATGCTGTCATTATAACTGCAAGTCCGGCTGCCATCAAACGTTTCTTGTTCATAATATGGTCCTCCTTAAATAAAATAATAATTTGTAAAATGGGTGTTTTTGTGAAAAGCCCAATAGTTCGGAACTGTTTCCGAAAACGTTTCCATTTGTTGGCTTCATCATAGCATTATGGATAAGAAAAAACAATAAAAAACGGTTAAAAATGAAAAATTTGTTGAAAAATACTTAAGACTAGGTTTCAAAATTGTGCAAAATCAATAAGAATGGTCAAATTTTTGAAAATAGATTGCGAAAATAAAAGTTCTGGTTTATACTTCGAAAAAATAAATATTTAAATCCGCCCGGATGCAACACTCCACTCATTGTTGCATTTTCAGGGAAAGAAAAGGAGGAAATCCGTCAGGCTTGCGGTGCGACAGTGTGGAGACCTGTCGTAATGTGGCGCGGAAGAAATCGCCGGTCACGAGATGATACATTGCGGAGGCAGTATCATTAAAGTCTTAATTTATGTCAGAGGTAATTTTAAAGCACATTAAAAAAGTTTACCCGAACACAGAGAAAAAAAGAAAGAAAGGTTCATCTGAAAAGAAGAGTAATCTTTTAGTAACTGATGAAGGCGTAGTAGCTGTTCAGGATTTTAATCTGGATATTAAGGACAAAGAGTTCATCGTTCTTGTTGGCCCTTCCGGATGTGGTAAATCAACAACACTGCGTATGGTGGCAGGACTGGAAGAAATCTCAGATGGAGAACTCTTAATTGATGGCAAGAAAATGAATGATGTGGAACCAAGAGACAGAGATATCGCAATGGTATTTCAAAGTTATGCACTTTATCCACATATGACAGTTCGTGAGAATCTGGAATTTCCATTAAAGCTTAGAAAGATGCCGAAGAATGAAATTAACCAGAAAGTGGATCAGGCAGCCGAAATTCTTGGAATCACACCGTATTTGGATCGTAAACCGAAAGCTTTATCCGGTGGACAGCGCCAGCGTGTTGCAATCGGACGTGCCATCGTGCGTGAACCGAAAGTTCTTTTAATGGATGAGCCATTATCCAACCTGGATGCAAAATTACGTAATCAGATGCGTGCAGAGCTTATCAAATTACGTCAGGGAATCGATACTACATTTATGTATGTAACACACGATCAGACAGAGGCTATGACACTTGGAGATCGTATTGTTATCATGAAAGATGGTGTCGTTCAACAGATCGGAACACCGCAGGAAGTATTTGATCATCCGGTGAACATTTTTGTAGCAGGATTTATCGGCATGCCACAGATGAATTTCTTTGATGCAGAACTGATCGAGAATGCAGGAAAATATCAGGTAGAAGTAGATGGAGTCAGAGTGGAACTGTCAGAAGAAAAAGAGAAAAATCTGGCAGCAAAAGGTGTAAAATCGCAGAAGGTTACACTTGGTATTCGTCCGGAGCACATTTCATTGTCAGAGCCTGGAGCACAGGCAGTTACCGGTAAGATTGATGTAGCCGAGATGATGGGAAGTGCGATTCATCTGCATGTTACAGCAGCTGGAAAAGATACAATCATTATCGTGCAGACAATGGATCTCAATGGAAGAACACTTTCTGATCTTGCAATCGGAGAGGAAGTATCTTTTAAATTCCGTGGAAGTGAAGTACATGTATTTGACGAGGATGGAATCAATCTGGAAGCATAGCATTAAAAAAAGGGGCGGGAATTCCTGCCCCTTTTTTCGTGGAAATTCACAAAAGTTAAAGTAGCGTGCTATATAAAAACAGGAGGGCTGAGAAAAATGCCGTTGGATGATTATAAACAGGCAAGAAAACTCGCACAGCGTCAGTCCAGACGGGCGAGCGCAAAGGGAGAATCACCATATCCGATCGTACTGGATGAAATTCTAGAAGGGGAGGAAACTGCAGGAAATCAATATCTTGGAATGATGGAAATTCCATTATCTTTGGTTGTAGGAACAAAAGAAGCCGCAAGGAGCAATGCGTTCAGTCCGGATTTTCTTCCCCTATTAGATGAGACATCGGAATTTGCAGCAAAGTGGATCAATCTTTTCCAGTCTCAGATGGAAGAAGGATTGAGAGATCCGGTGACCGTATATGAATACAGAAACAGATTCTACGTACAGGAAGGTAATAAAAGAGTCAGCATTATGAAATATTTGAAAATGCCGACTATATTGGCAAATGTTACAAGAATTCTTCCGGTACAAGATAATAAAAAAGAGAATGTAGTATATTATGAATTCGTAGAGTTTTATAAAAGAACCGGTCTGAATATGATCATATTTCCGGAACCGGGAGATTATGAAAGTCTGCTGCAGGCAATGGGAAAAGACTGGAACAGCAAGTGGAAAGAGAAAGAAATCCGAAGACTGTCAAGTGTATATATCCATTTTCAAATCATGTATGAATCTATGGCCGGAGATTTTGTGCCGGAACATATAGGGACTGCTTTTTTGCGGTGCCTTGATATTTTTCCATATGAAGAATTGAAAGAAAAAACGTCTGTGGAAATCTGTGAAAAACTGGAAACAATCCGTGAAGAAATTGAACCGGAAGCGCTAAAAACAGAGGTGGAGCGCGTGATGGAGCCGGAGGCGGAAAAGATCCCGATTTTGACAAGGTTTCTGACACCGGCGAAAAGAGTGATGAAAGTTGCTTTTATTTATGAAGGAAGTGCAAATTCCAGTGAATGGAACTATGCGCATGAACTAGGGAGACAACAGCTGGAGGATTCATTTCGTGGAAGAGTAATTACCAGTGTGTATGAGAATATTCAGTCGCAGACAGCAAGAAGTGAAGTGCTTGAGGCGGCGATCGAGGATGGAAATACGGTGATTTTTACTACAGCCGCAACGTTGATGCAGGCATCGGTGCAGGTCGCTTTGCAACATCCGGACATTTATATTTTTAATTGTTCTTTGAATTTCCCATACAAATCTGTAAGAACATATCTGACAAGAAATTATGAAATTAAATTTTTACTGGGACTTATAGCGGGAGCAGCGGCAGATAGAGACAGCGTGATCGGCTATGAAGAGGATTATCCGATGTATGGAACTATTGCGAATGTCAATGCATTTTCAATCGGTGTTCAGATGATGCAGCCGGGAGCCCAGGTAAAACTAATCTGGACAGGAGTAAAAAACTCCAGATCTGAAGAAGAAAAGAAGGATTTGAAGATTATTTCAGCAAAAGAAATGATTAGTAAAAAAGGAACGGAAAGTCCATACGGATTATATTTTCAAGATAAAGGAGAAATCACAAGAATCGCGACCAGTATTGTAAACTGGGGGAATTTTTATGAACGGATCATGCAGTATATTCTGGAGGGATCATGGAAACCGCTTGCATATGGTGATAAAAAGACATTGAACTACTGGTGGGGATTGTCTGCAGGAGTGATAGAATTAATCTGTTCTGAAAGAGTTCCGGGCGGAGTAAAACGTATGGCAGAGAGCTTTGCCCAGTTTATTGCAGACGGAAGCTTTCATCCATTTGAAGGAGAATTATGTGATCAAAATGGGGAAATTCATGGAACCGCCGGAGAAATATTGGATGTTGAAGAATTGGTTACGATGGATTGGCTCTATGAGAACGTAATAGGAAGCATACCGGAACGGTCAGAATTAGAGGAAGGAGTAGGAGAACTTCTGAAATTGCAGGGGTTGTAGAAAAACGTATGAAAATACTCGTAATAGCAGATGAAGAATCCAGAAGTCTCTGGGATTATTATACGCCGGATAAATTAAAGGATATTGATCTTATACTGTCTTGCGGGGACTTGAAACCAGAATATCTTAGCTTTTTAGTGACAATGGCCCATTGCCCATTATTATATATTCATGGAAATCATGATGGGATATATGAAAGAAAAGAACCAGAAGGCTGTATTTGTATTGAAAACCAGATTTATGAATATAAAGGGATAAGGATTCTGGGACTTGGCGGATCTTGTTGGTACAATGGCGGATCCCATCAATACACACAGAAAGAAATGAAGCGCAGAGTGCAGAAAATGTGGTTGAAAATGAGACAGAAAAAAGGATTTGATATTCTGTTGACTCACGCACCGACGAAAGGGATCAATGATGAAGAATCAGCCGCACATCAGGGATTTGAAGTATTTAAGGAGCTTTTGGAAAAATATTCGCCGAAATACCATCTTCACGGACATGTGCATCTAAATTATGGAAGAAAACCAAGAGTTACGAAATATAAGAATACGGTTATTATTAACGGATATGAGTCCTATATATTTACTTACGAAGAATAATTTGGCTGAAAAAAAGTAATATCTGGCAGATTTTCTGTTGAATGATCAGTGGCAAGTGAGAACGAAAATGAAAATATTCAAAATTAGCACTCACCTCTTGACAGTGCTAATAAAGTGTTGTATTGTTATATTGCAAGTAGAACAAGAGCAAAAAGGAGGTTGTCTTTATGAATATAAATAAATTTACACAGAAATCATTGCAGGCTGTGCAGGACTGTGAACGCATTGCATCTGACTATGGCAACCAGGAGATTGCACAGGAGCATTTGCTTTATGCATTATTAACACAGGATGACAGCCTGATCGCGAAATTGATGGAAAAGATGGGGCTCGATAAGAACCTTATTATTAATCGCGTGGAAGAGGCGATTATAAAACGCCCGAAAGTACAGGGTGGAAGACAGTATGTAGGACAGGATCTGAATAATGTTCTGATCCATGCAGAGGATGAGGCAAAACCGATGGGAGACGAATATGTTTCTGTTGAGCATCTCTTCCTCGCTATTATAAAATATGCAAGTAAAGATATGAAGGCACTGCTTCGTGAGATGGGTATCAGCCGGGAAGGATTCCTGCAAGCATTATCTACAGTAAGAGGCAATCAGAGGGTAACAAGTGATAACCCGGAAGATACTTATGATACGTTGAATAAATATGGTTCCGATCTGGTAGAGCGGGCAAGAGAGCAGAAACTGGATCCGGTGATCGGACGTGACTCTGAGATCCGTAATGTAGTCCGTATCCTTTCACGTAAGACGAAGAACAATCCGGTCTTAATCGGTGAACCAGGTGTTGGTAAGACAGCAGTTGTAGAAGGACTTGCACAGAGAATTGTCCGTGGTGATGTACCGGAAGGACTGAAAGACAAGACAATTTTCTCACTAGATATGGGAGCACTTGTAGCAGGTGCTAAATATCGTGGAGAATTTGAGGAACGTCTGAAAGCAGTTCTGGAAGAAGTAAAAAACAGCGATGGACGAATTATCCTGTTTATTGATGAGTTGCATACGATTGTCGGCGCCGGTAAGACGGACGGTGCAATGGATGCAGGAAATATGTTAAAACCAATGCTTGCCAGAGGTGAACTGCATTGTATCGGTGCAACAACACTGGATGAGTATCGTCAGTATATTGAAAAAGATGCGGCACTGGAACGTCGTTTCCAGCCGGTTATGGTAGAAGAGCCGACAGTGGAAGATGCAATTTCCATTCTGCGTGGACTGAAAGAACGATATGAAGTATTCCATGGAGTGAAGATCACAGATGGAGCACTTGTTGCAGCAGCAACACTCTCAGATCGTTATATTTCCGACCGTTTTCTGCCGGACAAAGCGATTGACCTTGTAGATGAAGCATGTGCCATGATCAAGACAGAACTAGATTCCATGCCTGCAGAACTGGACGAATTACAGCGTAAGATCATGCAGCTTGAGATAGAAGAAGCAGCTCTTAAGAAGGAAGACGATCGGTTGAGCCAGGACAGACTTGTACATCTGCAGGAAGAACTGGCAGAGCGCAGAGAAGAATTTGCAAGTCGTAAAGCACAGTGGGACAATGAGAAAGTCGGCGTTGAACGTGTGCAGAAGATCCGTGAGGAGATTGAGCAGATCAACAAAGAGATTGAGAAAGCACAGCATTCTTATGACTTGGAGAAGGCTGCAGAACTGCAGTATGGTAAGCTGCCACAACTGAAGAAACAGTTGGAAGATGAAGAAGCTAAAGTAAAAGATGAAGACCGCGATCTGGTACATGAAAGTGTTACCGATGATGAGATTGCGAAGATCGTATCCCGGTGGACAGGTATTCCGGTTGCCAAATTAAATGAGAGCGAGAGAAGCAAGACACTGCATCTGGCAGATGAGCTGCATAAACGTGTCATTGGTCAGGATGAAGGTGTGGAACTTGTAACCGAAGCAATCATCCGATCCAAAGCCGGAATTAAAGATCCAACCAGACCGATTGGTTCGTTCCTGTTCCTTGGACCTACCGGAGTCGGTAAGACAGAACTTGCAAAGACACTTGCAGAGAGCTTGTTTGATGATGAGAATAACATGGTGCGTATCGACATGAGTGAGTATATGGAGAAATATTCCGTATCCAGACTGATCGGAGCGCCTCCGGGATATGTCGGATATGATGAAGGTGGCCAGCTTACCGAAGCTGTCAGAAGAAAACCTTACTCAGTTGTACTGTTTGATGAGATTGAAAAAGCACACCCGGATGTATTTAATGTATTATTGCAGGTGTTGGATGATGGACGTATTACGGATTCTCAGGGACGTACTGTAGATTTTAAGAATACAATCCTGATCATGACATCCAATATTGGTTCCCAGTATCTGCTGGATGGAATTAATGAAGATGGAACGATCAAACCAGAAGCACAGGAAATGGTTATGAATGACCTGCGTGCACATTTCAGACCGGAATTTTTGAACCGTCTGGACGAGACGATTTTATTCAAACCATTGAACAAAGATAACATTTATCATATAATTGACTTACTTGTAAAAGATGTAAACAGACGTCTGGCAGACAAAGAGATTTCCCTTTCCCTGACAGAAGCTGCAAAGAATTATGTAGTGGAAGGTGGTTACGATCCGACTTACGGAGCACGTCCGCTGAAGAGATATTTGCAGAAGCATGTTGAGACACTGGCAGCAAAACTGATGCTGGAAGGTGAGATCCGGGCAGGTGAGACTATTGTGATTGATGTTGAGAATGAAAAACTTGCTGCGCATATTCAGGAATATATGCAGGTGGTACCAGAGTCTGACTTATAAGGAGCGATAAGATGCCACGGATAATCTTCCATATAGATGTGAACTCTGCGTATTTAAGCTGGAGTGCAGTGGAACAATTGAAGAATGGAGCGGAGACGGATCTGCGTAAGATACCGGCTATCATCGGAGGCGACAGAGCTTCCAGACATGGAGTCGTGCTTGCCAAATCCATTTCCGCTAAGAAGTATGGCATCCGCACAGGGGAACCCGTTGTGGATGCCATTCGTAAGTGTCCGAATCTTGTGATCGCACCGCCGGATCACAGGCTCTATTCGGATTACAGCAGAAAATTGATGACATTTCTGCGCGGTTATACGGATCAGATCGAACAGGTCAGCGTAGATGAGTGTTATATGGATTTTACAGAGATCGCGCCGCGTTTTTCATCACCGATGGAAGGCGCTTTAGAGATTAAAAATGAAGTCCGCAGACAGTTTGGATTTACTGTGAATATTGGAATATCGGAAAATAAACTGCTGGCAAAGATGGCATCGGATTTTGAAAAACCGGATAAAGTACATACGTTATTTCCGGATGAGATTAAGGAGAAAATGTGGCCGCTTCCAATCGGAGAACTTTTTATGGCGGGCAGATCGAGTGTGGAATATTTACAGAAGCTGGAGATCCGCACGATCGGAGATCTGGCACAGATGAATCCGGAACTACTGGAGATACATCTGAAAAGCCACGGGCGCAAACTATGGGAATTTGCCAATGGTATGGACAATTCGCCGGTAGAACCGGTACGTCAGGAGGCAAAAGGAATCGGCAACTCTATTACACTGCCGCAGGATGCAAAGACAGAAGAAGAGGCATGTGAAGTGTTGGGAAAACTGGCAGGAAGCGTAGGAAGGAAACTCAGAAAAGCTGGGCAGAAAGCCGGAATGATCAGTGTGGAGATTAAGTATTATAATTTTGAAAATAGTTCCCACCAGACACAGCTGGAGAGAGCAACCAATGAGGATGCCAGAATTTACGAGACAGCAGCAGAATTATTCCGGGAAATGTGGAAAAAACAACCCGTTCGTCTGCTGGGAATCCGAAGTTCCAAGTTGACGGATGCGTCTGCACCAGAACAGCTTACCATATTTGAAGTACAGCCGGAGATGGAGAAAAGGAAGAAAGCCAGTGAAAAGAAAGCAAAGCTGGAGCAGGCTTTAAAGGAAATACGTGGAAGATATGGAGAAGAAGCCGTGATCCGCGGCAGTAATATGGAAGAAAAGCGGGAAAAAGAAAAATGATGAGAAAAAAGATTTTTGCAGCAGTGGGAATGTTATTGCTTGTGATCGGACTATGTGGAGCAAAAAGCTATATGAGACAGATGAAAATAAGAGAGAATGAAGAAGTACAGAAAATAGAAAAGCAAAAAGAAGCGGCACAGGAAAGAAAAGAAGCAATGGAGCAACGAAAAAAGCAGGAAGAAGAAAAAAAACAGAACGCAAAAGAACAGCAGAAAATAATAAAAAGACAGAAAAAGATACAGATCTGTATTGATCCGGGGCATTATTCAAAAAAGAATGAAGTCTATGAAAACGGAAAAGTTGTTTACTGTGAAGGCAATTTTACATTGCAGGTGGCAAAAGAACTGAAAAAGATACTGGAAGAACGATATGGGGTGATTGTACATTTGACACGTACCAGCGGCAATATCTGTATCAACGGATACGAGAATCTGGCATTGGATTCCGGAAAGATCAGCCTGCGCGGTGAGGCGGCAAAAGGCATGGATCTCTTTATTTCACTCCATACGAATGCTAATCTGGAACATGCCAACGGTGTGGATACGAACAGACAGCCAATTGGCATTACAAAGCCAATTGTGATTGTTAATACTGTTGCAATGGAAAGTAAACAGGCACTTAGGGTGGCAAATGCAATCGGAACCAGTCTGGCAGTTTCCAATGCAAAATTAGGAATCAGCACACAGGAAAAGTTTCACACAGTAAGTGGAAAAGATGATATACTGAACTGGACAGATGCCTATAATGACAGTGTGGATAAAGAAGGAACGGTCTGTGCCCGTCGTGGAAATAATGGTGATTATTACGGCGTATTAAGGGGCGCATCGAATGTTGCGGTACCGGGAATGATCGTGGAGCATGGTTTCCATACCGTACCGAAGATGCGTAAGCTGGCAGCAGATGGAACGCTGGCAAAGGAATGGGCAGAAGCAGATGCGAAAGGAATCGCAGAAGGAATGAGATTGGAGGAGGAATAACAATGTTTTGTGCAAATTGTGGCTCGGAGCTGGAAAAGGGCGCCAGATTTTGTCCGGAATGTGGGGCACCGGTAGAACCGGTACAGCCGGAGAAAACCGTACAGAATCCGGGAAATACACAGGCATCCGGACAGATACCACCAGCAGGTGGAAGAACAACATCCGGACAGACACCGGCATCACCGAAGAAGAATCAGACAGTTATTATTGCAGCGGTTATCGCAGCAGTTGTATTTATTATCGGTGGCGGCTTATTATATGGGACGGTTGGTCTTGCATGGCAGAAGAACAGTGCAGTGTCAAAGATTGAGAAAGCCGGTCTTAAAGATTATCAGTCGGAAGAAGCAAGGCTGGCAGCAGAATGGGAGAATCTTGGTGTACTGGATTTTGGCGGTAAAAGAGCTGTTGTTAAAGAACTGAAAGAACTTAAAAAAGGTGTGGATGCATTTCAGGACTGTGCGTCAGAACTGTCAGAGATGGAGAAAGAGAAAAAACAGTATGATCTGGATTCTGAAAGTTACAGCGCATATGAAAGTGCATTAAAAGAATGTCGCAGTGCAATTAAGAAAAAAGAAGGCAAAAAGACACAGACAACTTATAAGAATGCTGTGAAAGCATTGGAAGCATTAAAAAGCGCAGATGACCAATATATTTCTGATCAGGTATCTATGTATGAAAATGTAGATCTTTCCGAGGCATCGTCCAAAGAAGTAAGCAGTTATAAGACGATTTTAAAAGAGATTCAGAGCCTGACAAAAGAAAAGACGAGAAATTACAAATCTATCCAGAAAACATTTGCAAAGATGGATCAGGCAATCTATCTGTATATCGATCCGAAGAATCCGCTGGATGTTACAGTTCAGCAGGTGGATGCGTCTGCATTTCCGAAGATCCGTCTGTATCTGAGTGTGAAAGATGGCAATACCGGAGAAGTACCGAAGAAGCTCAGTAATTCGCTTTTCTATATTAAGAAAAAAGATGCAAATGCAAAATATGTGAAGCAGATAATTACTTCTGCCGGACAGTTAAATGAAAAAGAAGCGCTGAAGGTAGATATGGTTGCAGATGTCAGCGGAAGTATGGATGGTGGACCGCTGGATGAAGCAAAACAGATCATGTCAGATTTTGTAAACAGTGTGCAGTTTGACGCCGGAGACAAAGTGGAACTTACATCATTCTCTACAGGAGTCCGCCTGGAACGGAAATTTACCGATGATGCCAGCGATCTTGTGAACTGTATTAACCAGTTGCAGACAGAAGAAGAGACCAGTCTGTACGATGCTTTATATACTTCCGTAGAACGTGTTGCGGCGCAGAATGGAGCCAGATGCGTGATCGCATTTACTGACGGACAGGATAATCACAGTAATTGCAGCCCGGATACCGTGATCCGGACAGCAAACCGTTATCATGTACCGATTTTTATTATCGGAATCGGAGGTTATGATTACAATGATGCAAGATATATTGCGGAACAGACTGGTGGAGCTTATTATAGTGTTACAGATGTAAATGGCATGAAGAGTATTTACGATCAGGTTTATGAAATGGAAAAACAACTTTACATGGTTGAGTTTGAAGACAAATCTGACATGAAGCTGGAAAGTAAAGCAGATATCGAAGCAGGATATAAGAGTGTGGAATATGGCGGCTCCTGCAAATACAGCTATACACCGAATGTATTGTTAAGCGCCAAGAGTGCAGATATTTATAAGGATGGACCGGAGGCGGTTGTGGAAGGTTATCTGAAGAATTTTGCAGAAGCAATGAATACAAATGATTTTTCAAAGATTTCCGGATATCTGAAGAATGGAAGCCCGATTTACAAAGAACAGGAGAAATATGTTCAGCGTAAAATTTCTGAACAATTGGATTCTTATGAACTGACAGATGTAAAATACAGCGGTAAGAATAAGTGCAAGATTTCTACAAGAGAGACTTATTATGTGCAGGTGGCAGGTAAACCGCTGCAGCTTATGACACAGGAGTGCACCTATGTGCTTGAGAAAAATGGAAATGACTGGGAGATGACATCTTTCGCAGATATTAAAGTTACAGACCGGATCAATCAGTAATTGCCTGTCTGGCACGAAGATTGCAGAGGATGGAAGAGGAAACTCTGAAATGAAAATATTCAAAACAGGGTGTTGACAAAGTTAAAATCCAGGGATATAATGTGAAACATAAGAGCAGTTGCGAATTATATTTTTATAGTTTGCAGCTGTTTTTTTGTCGTTTTGACGTATGGAAGAAAGATATAAATTCAGATGGGAGGTTATCAAAATGAAAAAAATGAACTGGAAAGAATTGATGATTGATGTTTTGGTGGATATTGTAGCGGGTATGATCATTGCAATCGGTATTTACAATTTTGCTTTAAATGCGAATTTTCCGGTAGCAGGATTTTCTGGTATCGCGATTATCTTATATCACCTGTTTGGTATCCCGGTTGGAGCCGGTACAATTTTGTTAAATATCCCGGTTTCAATTTTATGTTATAAATTCCTTGGAAAGAAGTTTTTCTTTGTTTCAGTAAAAACAACGATCATTTCATCTCTTTTAATGGACTATGTAGCACCGCTGCTTCCGGTATATAACGGCAGCAGACTGTTGGCAGCATTATGTATGGGTGTGCTTTGTGGAATCGGTTATGCGATGATTTTCATGCGCGGTTCTTCCACAGGTGGACAGGATTTCATCAGCGTTTCTATTAAACAGGTAAAACCGCACATGACACTGGGCGTGATCACATTTGCACTTGATATTACAACAATCATTCTCGGAACAGTCATCGTATTCAAAGACGTAGACGGACTGATCTATGGTGTGATCGTTACTTATCTGATGGCAACTGTAATGGACCGCATTATGTATGGTATTGACGAAGGAAAGATGACACTGATCGTAACAGAACGTGGCGAAGAGCTTGCAAAAGAGATTGATGCATATTCAGGAAGAGGTTCCACAATCTTAAAAGGTATGGGAAGTTATTCCAAAGCAAATAAAGATGTTGTTATGTGTGCATGCAATAACAAGCAGATGTATTCAATTAAGAAACTTGTACATGAATTAGATCCGAAAGCATTTACCATTATTATGGAATCCAATGAAGTTGTAGGAGAAGGCTTCAAGGAAGAATTGCCGGATATTGATCTGTAGAAAATATTATATAAATTAAAAAAAAGAACTGTCGTAACAGATGGTTCTTTTGGTTTATACGAAGTCGAGCAGAAGTTAATCTGCTCGATTTATGGCGACAAAGCAATTACAATGAATAAGAGAAAAGGACCATCACACGTTAGTGCAATAGCCCTTAATATAAATACAGATAGATTTATTTCGCGTATAATTTTACAACTTCAACAGCTACGTCAACTGTCTGATCCATACCTTCGACTGTGATGTGCTCGTACGGTCCATGGTATGCATGTCCACCGGTACCAAGGTTCGGGCAAGGAAGTCCTTTGAAACTTAACTGGCATCCGTCTGTACCACCACGAATTGGCATTACAAGCGGTGTCACATCTGCATTCTCACATGCCTGTTTTGCATTGTCGATCAGGTGCATGCATGTCTCAATAATCTCAGCCATGTTGCGGTACTGCTCTGTGATCGTGAGAGTAACAGTGCCTTCGCCCCATTTTTCATTCAGATCTTTTTCAATCAGGCGGAGTGTTTTCTTCTTAGCTTCAAAAAGTAATTTGTCATGATCTCTGACAATATAATGAAGCTCTGCTTCTCCGACTTCACCTTTCATACTTACGAGGTGATAGAAGCCTTCGTAGTCTTCAGTTCCTCTTGGTGTCTCCATAGAAGGAAGTGCATTGTTGATCTCCATAGCTACCAGACTCGCATTGATCATTGTATCTTTGGAAGATCCCGGATGTACGTTGAATCCTTTGATTACGAAATCAGCTTTGCATGCGTTAAAGTTTTCATACTGGATTTCACCTTCTGTGTCTCCGTCCAGTGTGTAACCGTAGTCTGCATCAAAACGTTCTACATCGAAATGAGAAGCGCCGGTTCCAATCTCTTCATCCGGAGTAAATGCAACACGGATCGGTCCGTGAGGAATATTCTCTTCATTCAGATGTTCGATCATTGTAAGAATCTCGGCGATTCCGGCTTTATCGTCGGCACCGAGAACGGTTGTACCATCTGTTGTAATCAGTGTACGTCCTTTCAGGCTTGTAAGATGTGGAAAGTTCTGCACACTTAAGACAAGACCGCTATCCCCAAGTTTAAGATCCTGTCCGTCATAGTTCTCTGTGATAACTGGTGTGATATCGTGGTCACAGAAATCAGATACGGTATCCATATGAGCGATGAAACCGATCTTCGGTTTGTCTTCATATCCAGCTGTTGCCGGAAGTTTTCCATACAGATAACATTGGTCGTCCAGATAAACATCTACAAGACCAAGTTCTTTCATCTCTGTCTCCAGGATTCTTGCAAGGTCAAACTGACATGTGGAAGACGGAACAGTGTCACTGTTCTCATCACTAGGTGTACGGACAACAACGTACTTTAATAATCTTTCATAAGCTTTCATAAGTTGATTCCCCTTTTCTTGTATATTGTTTTATTTAAAGATTATAACACATTTGCAGGAAGATGGACAGGAAAATTATCCCGGAGCAGTTCTTGTACTGTAGTGGAAAATGTTTTATAATAAAGATTACGAAAAAAAATGAATGAAATGATGCAGGAGGCACGACGCATGAAATTAACCAGTTTATTGGAACGTTTGGAATATGAAGTCCGTCAGGGAAGTGATGAGATCGAAGTGACAGAACTTGTCAACGATTCGCGCAAAGTGACGAAAGGCAGTGTATTTGTATGTATTAGCGGAGCTGTATCGGATGGCCATACTTATGTAGAAGAAGTCGCCGGTAAAGGCGCAAAAGCAGTGATCGTAGAAAAGCCGGTAGAAGCACCGGAAGGAGTGACTGTTATCCATGTAGATGATACCAGATATGCGCTGGCACTGATGTCAGCGGCTTATTTTGGATATCCGGCAGAAAAACTGCATGTGATCGGAATTACCGGTACAAAAGGAAAGACAACGACAACATATATGGTGAAGTCTATTCTTGAAGCAGCCGGACATAATGTCGGACTGATCGGAACGATTGAGGCAGTTATTGGAGACAAGACAATTCCGGCGAATAATACAACACCGGAGTCCTTTACAATCCACAAATATTTTGCAGAGATGGTAGAGGCAGGTTGTGACAGTGTTGTAATGGAAGTTTCTTCACAGGGATTGATGCTTCACCGTACCGCAGGAATCCAGTTTGAGATTGGTATATTCACTAACCTTGGAGAAGACCACATCGGACCGAATGAGCACAAAGATTTTGAAGATTACAAACGCTGCAAAGGTATTTTATTTACCCAGTGTAATCTTGGAATTGCAAATGTAGATGACAAGTGGTACAAGGATGTATTTAAAAATGCAACATGCCGCGTGGAGACGTTCGGATTTTCAGAGGAAGCAGATTTAAGAGCAGTAGATGTGAAACACGTTTCAAGACCAGGATACCTTGGCATGCATTATCATGTAACCGGACTTCTGGACATGGATGTGGAAGTAGACATTCCGGGAGAATTCAGTGTATACAATTCTCTTACGGCAATTGCAGTATGCAGACATTTCAGAGTACCGGAGGAAGATATTAAGAAGGCATTAAAGGCTGCAAAAGTCAAAGGACGTGTAGAAATGATTAAAGTTGCGGATGATTTTACGCTGATGATCGACTATGCGCACAATGCAATGAGTCTGGAAAGTTTGTTAAATACGATGCGCGATTACAATCCGGGACGTCTTGTAACCGTATTTGGCTGCGGTGGAAACCGTTCCAAGACAAGACGCTACGAGATGGGAGAAGTTTCCGGTAAATTATCTGATTTCACAATCATTACATCGGATAATCCACGTTTTGAAGAGCCACAGGATATTATCGATGACATTATTACAGGTATGAAGAAAACAGACGGCAAATATATAGCAATCTGTGACAGAAAAGAAGCAATCCGTTATGCAATCGAACATGGTCAGCCGGGAGATGTCATCATCATTGCCGGAAAGGGACATGAGACGTATCAGGAGATCAAAGGCGTAAAATATGATATGGATGATCGTGTGCTGATCCGTGAAGTATTAGAAGAACAAAAATAAAGGAGCAAGATGTACGCTGATATTATCATAGACATCACGCATGAAAAATTAGATAAAGTATTTCAATATAGCATCCCTTCCCGGTTAGAAGGGATGCTTGAGGTTGGAACAGAAGTTGTTGTTCCGTTTGGAAGAAGCAACAAAGAAACACACGGCTATGTTATCGCGTTTTCGGAAAAGACAGATTATGATCCGGCAAAGATCAAGGAGATTACAGGAAAAGCGGAAGAAAGTATGGCAATTGAGGGGAAACTGGTTGCATTGGCGGCATGGATGAAGGAGCATTACGGCGGAACGATGATCCAGGCGCTGAAGACTGTTCTTCCTGTAAAGAAGAAAGAGAAGATCCGGCAGAAGCGCACGGTGCACCTGCTTTTAGACGAAGAAGCCGGAAAGCGTCAGCTGGATATTTATCTGCATAAGAACCAGAAAGCAAGAGCCAGACTGCTGGCAGGACTTCTGGATCAGCCGGTACAGGAATACGAACTGCTGACGAAGAAACTGAATGTGACAGGTACCGTGATCCGCACGCTGGAAGAACAGAAGATTCTTACTGTTGAATATGAAGATATGCTGCGTAATCCGGTCGATTATCAGAAAAAGACTGGAAAGCAGATCGTTTACACCGAAGAGCAGGAGAGAGCGATCCGTACTTTCGTGCAGGATTATCAGGCAGGAAAACGAAAGACATATCTCCTTTATGGAATTACCGGAAGTGGTAAGACAGAAGTCTATATGGAAATGATTGAACAGGTCGTAAAAATGGGAAAACAGGCGATTGTGCTGATTCCGGAGATTGCACTTACTTATCAGACGGTAATGCGATTTTATGGAAGATTTGGCGACAGGGTATCTATTCTCAATTCCAGATTGTCACCGGGAGAACGTTTTGATCAGTTAGAGAGGATCAGACGTGGAGAAGTCGATGTGATGATCGGACCAAGGTCGGCACTGTTTACACCATTTTCTGATCTGGGACTGATCGTGATTGATGAAGAACAGGAATCGGCTTACAAAAGTGAGCAGGTGCCAAGGTACCATGCCAGAGAGACAGCAGTTGCAAGAGAGACGATGGAAGGAGCGAGTGTCGTGCTCGGTTCAGCAACTCCTTCCGTGGATGCTTATTTTAAGGCGAAGCAGGGAGAATACACATTGCTGGAACTTACCAGAAGAGCGAAGGGACAGAATCTGGCAAACGTATATACCGTGGATATGCGGGAAGAATTAAAAAAAGGAAACCGTTCCATTATCAGCGACCGTTTAAAAGAACTGATCGAAGACCGTTTACAGAAGCATCAGCAGATCATGTTGTTTTTGAACCGGCGCGGTTATGCGGGATTCGTTTCTTGCAGGTCCTGCGGATATGTAGTAAAATGTCCTCATTGCGATGTGTCGCTGTCGGCACACCGCGGAGGAAAACTGGTCTGTCATTACTGTGGCTATGAGACGAAACAGATGAACCGGTGTCCCGAATGTGGTTCTGGTTATATCGGAGGCTTCAAAGCAGGCACACAGCAGATCGAGGAACTGATAAAAAGGATGTTTCCGCAGGCTGGCGTGCTTCGGATGGATCTGGACACAACAAAATCAAAGGACGGACATGAGAAGATCCTGGCTGCATTTGCAAACCATGAAGCAGATATTCTGATCGGTACACAGATGATCGTCAAAGGACATGATTTCCCGGAGGTGACGCTGGTAGGTGTGCTGGCAGCGGATCTGTCACTGTATTCAAATGACTATCAGTCGGCAGAACGTACGTTCCAGCTGTTGACGCAGGCAGCCGGCAGAGCAGGCAGGGGATCCGCCGGGGGCGAAGTTGTCATACAGACGTATAGCCCGGAGCATTACAGTATCCAGAGAGCGGCAGCTCAGGATTATGATGGCTTTTATGAAGAAGAGATCAACTACAGGAGTCTGATGGGGTATCCACCGGTGCATCAGCTTCTTGCAGTCTGGATGAGTGGAAATGAAGAAGAGCATCTGAAGAAAGCGGCAGGATATTTAAAAGAATTTACAGAGCGGCTCAACCGGCAGAAGAAACTGGCGATTATCGGACCGACTGCTCCGTTTATTGAAAAAGTAAATGACAGATACCGACAGCTTATCTATATTAAAAGTGAAGAATACAAATTCCTGATCGAAGCAAAAGATCTTATGGAACAGTATATAGAGATGAATTCAGGCTTTCGAAGCCTTCGGATTCAATTTGATTTTAACCCAATGAGTACAATGTAAACAGGAGAGAAGAGAGATGGCAATTAGAAAAATTCGTGAGTTAGGCGATGAGGTCCTGACAAAACCATGTAAAGAAGTAACGAAGATGACACTTCGTACAAAGATTCTGATCAACGATATGTTAGATACGATGTATGAGGCGATGGGAGTTGGCCTTGCAGCACCGCAGGTCGGTATTTTAAAGAGAATCGTAACAATTGATATCGGTGAAGGACCGATCGTCCTTATTAATCCGGAGATTCTGGAGACTTCCGGTGAGCAGACCGGAGAAGAAGGATGCTTAAGTGTTCCGGGAAAAGCAGGACTTGTGACAAGACCGAATTATGTCAAAGTAAAAGCACTGAACGAAGACATGGAAGAGATTGTACTGGAAGGAGAAGAACTTCTTGCCAGAGCTTTCTGCCATGAGATCGATCATCTGGATGGTAAGATGTATGTTGACCTTGTGGAAGGCGGACTTCACGATGTGGAGCCATATGAGGAGGAAGTTTAATGAAAGTCATTTTTATGGGGACTCCGGATTTTTCCGTAGGAACATTAGAGGCACTCATTGAAGCGGGACACGAAGTGGCACTTGTTGTAACGCAGCCGGATAAACCAAAGGGACGAGGCGGCAAGATGCAGTATACACCGGTGAAAGAAGTGGCAGTTGCCCACAATATTCCGGTCTATCAGCCGAAGAGAATCCGCGAGCCGGAATGTATAGAAGAATTAAGAAAATACAATGCAGATATTATGGTGGTTATTGCATTTGGTCAGATTTTACCAAAAGAGATACTGGAAATGACACCGTACGGATGCGTGAATGTGCACGCTTCGCTGCTTCCGAGTTATCGCGGCGCTGCACCGATCCAGTGGGCAGTGATCAATGGAGAGAAAGTATCCGGTGTAACGACCATGCAGATGAATGAAGGGCTGGATACCGGAGATATGTTATTGAAAGTAGAGATTCCGCTGGATGAGAAAGAGACGGGCGGAAGTCTGCATGATAAACTGGCAGAAGCCGGAGCACGGTTATGCGTAGAGACATTAGATGCATTAAAAGCCGGAACGGTAACGCCTGAAAAACAGGGTGATAGCCCGACCGCTTATGCGAAAATGCTCGATAAGCACATGGGGAAGATTGACTGGAAGATGTCTGCAAAAGAAATTGAGAGACTGATCCGTGGACTGAATCCATGGCCGAGTGCGTATACGAGATGGAATGAGAATGATAAAGGAATGAAGATCTGGGAAGCAGAAGTAGCAGAAGGGCAGACAGATAAGGCTGCCGGTACAGTAGTAGAAGTCGCAAAAGATGGATTCTTTGTACAGACAGGAGACGGACTTCTGAAGATCACTGCACTGCAGATCCCGGGGAAAAAGAGAATGGATGCAGCAGCATTTTTGAGGGGATATCAGATGGAAACAGGAACGGTTCTTTAATTTTAAGGAGGAATTACTATGTATTATCCAATGTTTTATGATCCAACATATATCCTTGTAATGATCGGAGTTGTTATTTGTCTTCTTGCTTCGGCAAAGATGAATTCGACTTTTTCAAAATATTCCCGCGTGCGCAGCCACTCGGGAATGACAGGAAAAGAAGCGGCAGAAGCGCTTCTTCACAGAGAAGGTATTTATGATGTAAGAGTGGAATATGTCGCAGGTAATCTGACGGATCATTATGATCCGAGATCAAAAGTACTTCGTTTATCCGATGCAACTTACCAGCAGACATCGGTTGCAGCAATCGGAGTTGCAGCTCATGAATGTGGTCATGCGATCCAGCATGCAAGAGGATATGCACCGCTGTCTATCCGTAGTGCGCTTGTACCGGTTGCTAATTTTGGAAGTTCGATCGCCTGGCCGCTTATCATCATCGGACTGATCATGAACAGCCAGACATCCCAGCTGTTTCTGAATCTTGGTGTGATTGCATTTTCAATGGCAGTATTGTTTCAGATTGTAACACTGCCGGTAGAGCTTAATGCGTCAAGAAGAGCACTTAAGATTCTTGGCAATACCGGAATGTTATATCCGGATGAAGTAAGAGAAACAAGAAAAGTATTGACGGCAGCAGCCCTGACTTATATCGCAGGAGCAGCTTCCGCAATTTTACAGTTATTAAGACTGATCATGATCTCCAATTCTAGAAGAGACTGATCGGTATAGGACAAGATATGTAGGAGGACAGGTATGGCATCATCAGTAAGCAGCCGTGAACTCATACTTGAGACACTGCTTATGATCACAAGAGACGGGCAGTACAGTCACATTGCCTTAAAAAATGTACTGGATCAGTACCAGTATCTGGATAAAAAAGAAAGGGCTTTTATTACAAGAGTCGTCAACGGAACACTGGAGCATATGGTTGAGATTGATGCAATACTGAACCGGTTTTCCAAAGTAAAAGTAAATAAAATGAAACCGGTGATCCGTACGATCCTACGAAGTAGTGTTTACCAGATGCGATATATGGATAGTGTACCGGATCGTGCAGTCTGCAATGAAGCAGTGAAAGTTGCAGCGAAAAGAGGATTTGTGAATCTGAAAGGTTTCGTCAATGGTGTCTTAAGGACGATAAGCCGGAACAGGGAAGACATACAGCTACCGGATAAGACAGATATGGTAGCTTATCTGTCGATTGTATATTCGCTGCCGGAGTGGCTTGTAAAACAGTGGCTTGCAGTATACGATGCAGATACAGTAGAGACGATGGGAAAGGCATTTCTGGAAAATAAAAAGACAACTATCCGCAAGAGCCCGAAAGCTGGTGACACAACAGAGTTTGTGAAGCGTCTGGAGACAGAAGGCGTTATCGTGGAACCGGAAACACAGATGAAGGATGTATTTTATATTTCAGGATATGATTACCTGGAGAAATTACAGACTTTCCGGAATGGCGAATTCTATGTGCAGGATATAAGCTCCATGCAGGTAGCAGAATGGGCAGATCCAAAAGCCGGAGACGTGATCATCGACGTGTGTGCCGCGCCCGGTGGCAAATCCATTCATCTTGCAGAAAAACTGGATGGAACGGGCATGGTGGAAGCAAGAGATCTGACGGAATACAAAGTAGAACTGTTGCAGGAGAATATAGAGCGGAGCGGTCTTACGAACATTTGCGCCAGAGTGCAGGATGCGACGGTAAAGGATCTGGAATTCGTGGGAAATGCGGATATTGTAATTGCGGATCTTCCTTGCTCCGGACTTGGTATTCTTGGCCGTAAACCGGATCTTCGTTATAAGATGACACCAAAGATGCAGGAAGAGCTGGTTAAATTACAAAGAGAGATTTTAAAAGTAGTATGTGAATATGTGAAACCGGGTGGAAAGCTTCTTTACAGTACGTGTACCATTCATAAAGCTGAAAATGAAGATAATACAGCCTGGTTTCAAAAAGAACATCCGGAATTTCATTTGCAAAAAGAGAAGCAGATACTTCCGGGAATTGACATTGGAGACGGCTTTTATATAGCTATGTTCCAGAGGGAGAACCATGAGTAAAAAAGATATAGCATCTTATAATTATGAAGAATTAACAGAGGAAATGAACCGGATCGGTACAAAGTCTTTCCGCGGGAAACAGATTTATTCCTGGCTGCACGAAAAACTGGTGGATTCTTTTGAAGAGATGACCAATCTTCCAAAGAATCTCAGAGAAAAGTTGGATGAAGAATATGAGATCCGTCAGATTTCGGTTGTAAAAAGACAAATTTCCAAAATGGATCCGACAGAGAAATTTCTGTTTGAACTGGATGACGGAAATATGATCGAAAGTGTTCTGATGAAATACAACTATGGCAATTCAGTCTGTATTTCATCGCAGGCAGGCTGCCGTATGGGCTGTCGTTTCTGTGCATCGACAATAGATGGACTGGAACGGAATCTTACAGCATCAGAGATGTTACGACAGATTTATGCGATACAGAAGATCACCGGGGAGCGGGTATCGAATATCGTAGTCATGGGAAGTGGCGAACCGTTAGATAACTATGATAATTTTGTACGGTTTGTACATATGATCAGTGATGAACACGGGCTTCATATCAGTCAGAGAAATATTACGGCATCAACCTGCGGAATCATCCCGAATATGTTGCGGCTTGCCGAAGAAGGACTGCAGATCACACTTGCACTTTCTCTGCATGGTTCTAATCAGGAGAAGCGTAAGAAACTGATGCCGGTTGCAAATAAATATGAACTGACGGACGTGCTGAAAGCCTGTGACGTTTATTTTGAAAAAACAGGACGAAGAGTTACATTTGAATACAGTCTTGTAAAGGATGTCAACGATCAGGACGAGGATGTGAAGGAGCTGGCAGCGATGTTAAAAAACCGGAACTGTCATCTGAATTTGATTCCGGTTAATCCAATCCGGGAACGTGATTTTAAGAAACCGGATGGCAAAAATGCCCGTGATTTCAAAAATAAACTTGAAAAAAACGGAATAAATGTTACTATTAGAAGAGAAAGAGGCTCAGATATTGACGGAGCCTGCGGACAGTTAAGACGACGTTATAAAACCGCGAAAAAGGAGAACTAGATGAAAATATATGCAATGACCGATGTGGGTAGAAAAAGAGAAGTCAATCAGGACTTTGTATATGTAACAGATAAACCGGTGGGACCGTTCCCGAATCTTCTGGTAGTCGCAGATGGAATGGGAGGCCATAAAGCCGGTGATTTTGCGTCTAAATATACAGTAAAAGTACTCCATGAAGAACTGGAGAAGACAGTGCTTAAGAAGCCGGAAGAGATCCTTAAGGAGATAGTAATAACTGCCAATCATGAGCTTATTAAAGCAGCGCAGTCGGATGTGAAATTGGAAGGAATGGGTACAACACTGGTTGTTGCTACTGTTATCGGTAATACATTATATTTTTCAAATGTAGGAGACAGTCGTCTGTATCTGATCAATGATAAGATCAAACAGATTTCCAAAGACCACTCTCTTGTAGAAGAGATGGTAAGACTTGGAGGAATCAAAGCAGAAGAAGCCAAGAATCACCCGGATAAGAATATTATCACAAGGGCGATCGGTGTGAAAGAAGATGTAGAAGCAGATATTTATGAATATCGTCTGAGAAAGGGAGACATCATTCTGATGTGTACAGACGGACTCAGCAACATGGTAGAAGATGAGGACATGTTTGACATCGTTAAGGGAGCCAGAGATATTGTTGAGGCAGTTCATATGCTGATAGAGAAAGCGAACAGTAATGGCGGGAGAGATAATATAGGGGTGGTTATGGCAGAGCCACTTGCAGATGAGGTGAGCGTATGGTAAAAGACGGAATATTTCTGGGTAACCGTTATGAGGTGCTGAGCAAGATTGGCGCCGGTGGAATGGCGGATGTATATAAGGGAAAAGATACGATGCTGAATCGCTATGTTGCGATCAAAGTATTGAAGAAAGAATATCGGGAAGATGAGAATTTCGTCCGTAAATTCCGGACAGAAGCGCAGTCCGCAGCGGGACTTCTGAACCCGAACGTTGTAAATGTCTATGATGTAGGCGAGGACCGGGGACTGTATTATATGGTTATGGAACTGGTCGAAGGAATCACGCTGAAAGAGTATATTGAAAGAAAGGGCAGATTATCTCACAAAGAGATTATCAGCATTGCAATACAGATGTGCACCGGTATCGGTGCAGCACATGCGGCAAATATCATTCACCGCGATATCAAACCGCAGAATGTAATTATTTCCAGAGACGGCAAAGTTAAAGTAACAGATTTCGGAATTGCAAAAGCTACTACATCGAATACGATCAGTACGAACGCAATGGGCTCAGTACATTATACATCACCGGAGCAGGCAAGAGGCGGATTCAGTGATGCGAAGAGTGATATTTATTCGATTGGTATTACGCTGTATGAGATGGCAACCGGTCAGGTACCGTTTGATGGAGATTCGACCGTATCTGTTGCAATGAAACACCTGCAGCAGGAAATCACACCGCCGTCAGAACTGGTTCCGGATATTCCGTACAGTCTGGAACAGATTATTTTAAAATGTACACAGAAAAACGGAGAACGCCGTTATCCGAATACAACACAGCTGATTCAGGATCTGAAACGTTCACTGGTAGATCCGGATGGAGATTTCGTAGTGATCCCGCCGCTTGGCAATGCCGATACCGTGATCATCACGGATGAAGAACTGGACGATATCCGTAGTGGTTATGATGATGATTATGACGACGAGGATTACGATGACAACAAAGGCTATGGCGATGATTATGATGATGAAGACTACGATGATGATTATGACGACAAAGGCTATGGCAGCAAAGGTTACGGAGACGATGATTATGACGATGATGTATATGATCGGAAAAAGTCCCGCAAGAAAAAAGGCGGCGAAGATGTAAATCCAGGTATGCGTAAGCTTATGAAGATTCTTATGGTTGTTGTCGTGATCATTATTCTGTTCGTTGTTGTCTTTGCAATCGGCAAAGCTACCGGTATCTTCAAAGGATTTAATTCCGGAGTTACAGCAGAAGAGACAGACAGCAAAGTAAAAGTTCCGAATGTTGTTGGAATGACAGAAGAAGATGCAAAAGCAGCGCTGAACAAAAAAGGACTTGGATGTCATGTCGCATATGAAGAATCTGATAAATATGAAAAAGGTAAAGTCTGCGAGCAGAAGACAGAAGCCGGAACAAAAGTTGCGAAGAATACAAGAATTGATATTGTTGTATCTTCAAAGAAGATAGAAGATACGATCCAGATACCGAATGTATCCGGTATGGATGAATCCGAAGCGCAGCGCACACTGGAAGAAAAAGGTCTTACAGTTGGAACTTCCCAGTTTGTATATAGCAGCCAGTATGATGAGGGCGAAGTTATTGGAACGGATCCGGCAGCAGGAACAAGTGTAACCGCAGATCAGGAAGTGGTAATGAAAGTCAGCAAAGGTTCTGAGAAGATTTCAGTTCCAAGTCTTGTAGGCAAGACAGATTCGGAAGCACAGTCTGCGATCAAGTCAGCAGGACTGAAAGTTGGGACGGTTACTTACCAGTACAGTGATGAGACAGAAAAAGGCTACGTTGTGTCTCAGTCTCCGTACAGCGGTAACAAAGTAAATGCCGGATCAACAGTAAATATTGTTGTCAGCAAAGGAAAGAAACCGGAGGATAAGATCACTGTCCAGAATTTCAGTGGCAGTGATGAAGAAGAACTGTTAAGTTGGGCTTCTGAGAATGGACTGAATGCAAGCAAACAGCGGAGCGAGTACAGTAGTAATTATGAAGAAGGAACGATTATTTCCATGACTCCTTCTTACGGAAAAGTATCCAAAGGATCAACCATCCGCTATGTCTTAAGCCTTGGACCAAAACCGGAAAGCAACAGTGGAAACAATGACGGAAAACAGGGCGATAACTAGCAGATAAGGACAGATTGCAGAAAATATGAATGGAAAGATTGTAAAAGGAATTGCCGGATTCTACTACGTTCACGTAGTAGAATCCGGTGTTTATGAATGTAAAGCGAAAGGAATTTTCAGAAAAGACAAGATTAAACCGCTGGTTGGTGATAATGTTGAACTGGAAGTTCTGGATAAAGAAGAAAAACTGGGAAATATCATTCGGATCCTGCCACGTCAGAATGAACTGATACGTCCGGCAGTTGCCAATATCGACCAGGCACTGGTCGTATTTGCAGTGTGTAAACCGAGTCCGCACTATAATCTGCTGGACCGTTTTCTCGTAATGATGGAAAGCAAAGGTGTACCGGTTGTTCTGTGCTTTAACAAAGAAGATATTGCCTGCGAAGAACAGATTGCCGAGATTGAAAGCATTTATCGTGACTGCGGTTATCCGTGTGTGTTTACAAGTGCAAAAGAAGAGAAGAATATCGAAGAGATCCGTAAACTGCTACAGGGAAAGACAACAGTGATTGCCGGACCATCAGGAGTCGGTAAATCTTCGATCATTAATATTTTACAGCCGGAAGCGAATATGGAGACCGGAGGCATCAGTCGAAAGATTGAACGTGGAAAACATACAACAAGACATTCTGAGTTGTTCCCGATAGATGAGGAATCCTATATTATGGATACCCCCGGATTTAGTTCTCTGTATGTGAATGATTTTGAAAAAGAAGAACTGAAATATTATTTTCCGGAATTTGAACATTATGAAGGTGGATGCAAATATAATGGATGCGATCATATACACGAACCGAGCTGTGCAATAAAAGAAGCGGTAGAATCCGGGAAGATCCACGAAGTCCGTTATGAAGATTATAAAGAAATGTATGAGGAACTGAAGAATAAGAGGAGGTATTAGACATGGAGTACATTTTAGCACCGTCCATTTTGGCGGCAGATTTTAAGAACCTGGGGGAACAGATGAAACTGACAGAAGACAATGGGGCAAAATATATTCATTTTGATGTAATGGATGGAATGTTTGTGCCAAGTATCTCTTTTGGAATGCCGGTTTTAAAATCCATTCATGATGTGACAGGACAGGTGATGGATGCGCATTTGATGGTGAAAGAACCAATCCGCTATATCGAAGAATTTGAAAAATCAGGAGCAGATATCGTAACGATTCATCTGGAAGCATGTGAGGATGTGGAAGCAACGATTCAGAAGATTCGTGACTGCAACATGAAAGTCGGCTTATCCATCTGCCCGGAAACACCGGCAGAAGCAATCGAACATCTTCTTCCGAAAGTGGATATGTTACTGGTAATGAGCGTGCATCCGGGATTCGGAGGTCAGAAGTTCATTCCGGAATCGCTGGATAAGATCCGCAAGATCCGTGCCATGATCAATGAACAGGGACTTCAGGTGGATATTCAGGTAGATGGCGGTATTTATCTTACAAATGTCCGTGAAGTGCTGGATGCCGGAGCAAATATTATCGTAGCGGGTTCAGCTGTATTTGGCGGAGATCCGGGTGAAAATACAAAGAAATTTATGGAGATTTTAAAGGATTATGAATAAGAAAATCGTTATCGTCAGCGGGGGAGAGCTGAACGAGGAGTTTACACTTTCTGTTTTGAGGGAGGAAGCAGGATGTGTGATCGGTGTGGATCGGGGAATGGAATTTTTATACCATCATCAGATCATGCCGAGCTATATCGTAGGGGATTTTGACAGTGTGGATCAGACGATTGCCGCATATTACCGTGACGAGACAGATGTTCCAATCCGTGAATTTAATCCGGTGAAGGATGCTTCAGATACAGAAATTGCAATTCGTCTCGCAATGACACTGGGGTGCAAAGAGATGATTATTCTTGGTGCAACTGGCGGCAGGATCGATCATCTCTGGGCAAATATACAGTCGCTTGCAATTCCATTTCAGGCAGGTGTGGAGGCGCAGATTCTAGATCCGCAGAATCGTATCCGGCTGATCGACGGAGACACTGTGATTAAAAAAGATGAGGCGTATGGTCCGTTCTTTTCAGTATTTCCACTTGGCGCGGAAGTATATCATTTCAATATCGAGGGCGCCAAGTATCCGCTCACCGATCATACACTGAGTCCATATGACAGTCTGTGTGTGAGCAACCAGTGGCTCGAAGATGAAGTGAAGATCAGTTTTATGAACGGAATCGTGATCTTGATGGAGACCAAGGATAAAGGACAAGATTAAGATGTTAAGTAAATCTTGGGTGCTGTATCTATTATGGCAGGAATTACCGAGTAGGGATATTGTAAGATGTGTTTTTATATCTCTATGGCAGGAACTGTCGAGAAAGGGATATGGCAAGATGAGCTTTTGTATCCCCTTGCGGTATAATTGCCGGAAAGGAATGCCAGAAATTAAGTTGAAGTATCTTTTTTAATATATAATTGCGGAAAGAGATACAACATCATATCTCAATTATAGTAAATAGTTAGAGAAGGGATATCAGAACGCAAAGTATGATATCCCTTAAATAATAAATTGTGGAAAAGGGATATAAAATCGTATCCTAAATATAGAAAAGTATCAGAGAAGGGATACCAGGATACAAAGCATGATATCCCTTAAATGCTAAAATTGCAAAAAGAGATATCGAAAATGTCTGTTACCCAGTTGGACGATGAAGCCAGAAAGGTTATGGAACAAATAAAGAGTATACCCAGAGATATTCGCAGTAAGAAAAAGGCTGCTAAAGGGAGAAAGGAAATAAAATTTTATACGTGATTTCATTAACAATTACTGGGAAAATAGCGGATTCACATTGAATTTGAAACCCTGGTGTGATAATCTATAAATTGCTATATCAGGGTTTCTTTTTATTTTGAAAGAACATGAGATAGCAGAAAAAGATTAATAAAAATCCTGAAACCAAAGGATAAAAAAGGAGAATATAAAATTATGAAACTGGGAATCGTAGGACTTCCAAATGTAGGAAAAAGTACATTATTTAACTCATTAACAAAAGCAGGAGCAGAGTCCGCAAACTATCCGTTCTGCACGATTGATCCGAACGTCGGCGTCGTTACCGTGCCGGATGAGAGATTGAACGTTCTGGGAGAGATGTATCATACAAAGAAGATCATTCCGGCGGCAATCGAATTTGTTGATATTGCGGGTCTTGTTAAGGGAGCATCCAAAGGAGAGGGACTTGGCAACCAGTTCCTCGCAAATATCCGTGAAGTAGATGCGATCGTACATGTTGTCAGATGTTTTGAGGATAGCAATATTGTACATGTAGACGGAAGTGTAGATCCACTGCGGGATATCGAGACGATCAATTTGGAACTGATTTTTTCTGATCTGGAGATCCTGGAGCGTAGAATTGCAAAGACTACAAAAGTTGCAAGAAATGACAAGACAGCAGCAAAAGAACTTGCGCTGTTAGAGAAGATCAAAGCACATCTGGAAGATAACCGTCTTGCGAAGACATTTGACGGAGCAGAAGATGAAGAAGAGGAAGAGTGGTTAAAGAGCTACAATCTTCTGACATACAAACCGGTTATTTATGCAGCAAATGTTGCAGAAGATGATCTGGCAGATGACGGAGCAAATAACAAGGGCGTGCAGGAAGTAAGAGAATACGCAGCAAAAGAGCAAAGTGAAGTATTTGTTGTATGTGCACAGATTGAACAGGAGATTGCAGAGCTGGATGATGATGAGAAGAAGATGTTCTTAGAAGATCTCGGATTAACAGAATCCGGACTGGAAAAACTGATCAAAGCCAGCTACAAACTGCTCGGACTGATCAGCTATCTGACAGCCGGCGAGCCGGAAGTCCGTGCATGGACGATTACAAAAGGAACAAAAGCACCGCAGGCAGCAGGTAAAATCCACACAGACTTTGAACGAGGATTTATCCGTGCAGAGGTTGTATCTTACGATGATCTGATGGAATGTGGAAGCCATACAGCAGCAAAAGAAAAAGGACTGATCCGCCTGGAAGGAAAAGATTACGTTGTCCAGGATGGAGACATCATGCTGTTCAGATTTAACGTTTAAGAGAAATAATAAAAGGAAAAGTTAAGAAGGGAAGAAAACAGAACATGCATAAAACCATTGATTTTCCCAATCTTGGTATCCACTTGAAAAATGTGGGCAATCACATTTCTATAGGCGGTTTTGATATTGCTTTTTATGGAATAATTATTGGTCTGGGGATTCTGGCAGGAATCCTGATCGCAGCAGCCGAAGCGAAACGGACGAAACAGAATTCGGAGACCTATTTTGATCTGACACTTTATGCAGTCGTATTTGCGATTATTGGTGCGCGCGCATATTATGTGGTATTTTCCTGGAATATGTACAAAAATGATCTGAAAAGCATCTTGAATATCCGGGAAGGCGGTCTGGCGATTTACGGTGGTGTGATTGCAGCTGTGATTACAGTTGTTGTATTTGCAAAAGTTAAGAAATTATCGACGGCGGTGCTGTTCGATACTGCCAGCCTGGGACTGGTGGCAGGACAGATGATCGGACGCTGGGGTAATTTCTTCAACCGGGAAGCATTCGGAGAATATACGAATGGCTTATTCGCAATGAAACTTCCGACGGATGCAGTACGCCCGTCGGATATTACTGATTTAATGCGCAGACATATGCAGTACAAAAATGGAACGTCATACATTCAGGTGCACCCGACATTTCTGTATGAATCACTCTGGTGTCTGATGGTGCTGTTCATCATGCTGTTATACCGCAGACACAAAAAGTTTAATGGAGAGGTATTCTTAGTCTATCTGTTCGGATATGGGCTGGGACGCGTATGGATCGAGGGACTCAGAACAGATCAGTTACTGTTTCCGGGCACATCGATTCCGGTATCGCAGGTACTTGCAGGAGCGCTTGTAATTGTTTCGGCATCACTGATTATATTCTGGCATATCCGGCAAAAAAGAATGGAAAATGAACAGGTTGTACAGGAAAAGGAACAAAATAACAGAGAGAATTACTAGACTTTTAAATATAATCGGACTATAATAAATATACACGTCAAAATACAGTGATATGTACAAAATTTAAGGAGGAACAACAAAAATGGCAAGAAAAATGAAGACCATGGATGGTAACCA
>OLPX01000242.1_pt1 | contig 58689 bp, 66 predicted proteins | sample 1672491 | NCBI WGS metagenome assembly OLPX01 (sample SAMEA3136692, study PRJEB25190) | human gut metagenome | biome: human gut; feature: human-associated habitat; material: faeces | place: Austria | collected 2013
AATGTTGAGGGTAACATCTGGGAAAAGATGTAATCAACCACCTTCAGACTTGGACTGGGGGTGATATTTTTAATGTAAAGGAGTTTTAATAATGCGCATCAAACCACGAGCGATAGCCGCCGTTCTCTGCATGATATTCTTTGTTGGTTTTACAGTATGCGGTGTGGTTCGCTCTACAGATAAAGAAACATCGGAGATCAAGCAATCTTATCCGGTTCTTGCGGAGGCAGAGCCAGTGATTATGGCGGATCTTCTGATGGAATCTCCTAACTTAACACCTGAGGTGAAGAATGAGCCGGACTATCCTCTTACACAAGAAGAAATCGACCTCATAGCACTCGTAACCATGGGTGAAGCTGAAGGAGAAACAGAACTGGGAAAACGCTTGGTCATTGATACAATTCTTAACCGTATTGACCATCCATCTTTCCCGGACACTGTGTACGACGTTATTTATCAATCCAATCAGTTCAGCGTGATGTGGAACAGCAGGATTGACCGTTGTTATGTCATACCTGAGATTGTTGAGTTGGTAAAAGAAGAACTTTTGGAACGGACAAATTACGATTGTGTGTTCTTCATGGCCGGAGGATACAGCAAGTATGGTGAGCCTTTGTTTCAGGAGTGTTGTCACTACTTTTCGAGTTATGACTGAAAGGAGAACATAAAATGAAAGCTTTGTTTTCGTACATTCTTTCCACTATGGCAGGGCTTTGTCTCGTAGGAGGCATTGCTGTTCTCTCTGGTGGAAAGGAGTAAATGATGGATATTCTGGATGACTTCATCTCAACCGTTGATGCCATGTTGGACAGTCGGCGGAAAAGACACATTACTGGCGGGATTCTTCTGAGTGCAGCATTGCTGTTCGGAGGTCTCGCCATTACTGTTGTTACAATTCAAACTGACGAGGAGGAATACGAAGATGAGTAAAACCGGTTTCGCTATGTTTCTGGCTGGAGCCACGGTAGGCGCCGCAGCGACATGGCTTTGTCTTAGACAGTATTACGAGCAGATTGCACAGGAAGAGATTGATTCTGTGAAAGCGGCATTTGCCGAAAGAAAGCCCGTAAACACTAATATTGCCAAGAATGAAAAGAGCAATGAAAAGCAGGAGGAAAATCAGCATAAGGCAGATATTGCCAAGCTGAAACCCGACCTGGTGAATTATGCTGCTAAGCTTCAGGAAGAGGGCTATACCAATTACACGGAGCACAGCAAGAAAAATACTGAAGGAAAAAAGGATGATCCTATGCCCAATGAACCTTATGTCATCTCTCCGGACAATTATGGTGAGAATGACAATTACACGCAGATCAGTCTGGTCTATTATGCTGGTGACGGAGTCCTTGCCGACGATGCAGATGAAGTCGTCGAGGATATTGAGGACACTGTTGGCGAGGACTTTGCTGAACATTTCGGAGAGTATGAGGACGATTCGGTCTTTATTCGTAACGACCGTCTGAGATGCGATTATGAAATTCTCAGAGACAATCGCTCTTTCTCCGATGTGGCTGAAGGCTCCAACTACTAATAGGAGGATCGAATGACTGAAATTGAGCTGAACAATGAATATTTTGAGTGGATGTGTCAGCTCGTATGTAACGAACGATATAGCCGGAGGCTGTCTTATCAGAAGCTTCTTCGTCATCTGCATAATATTGATTTTCAATATATGCTGCCGATGGACGGAAATCGAGCAGAAGATGGGATAGACCTCCGGTATCGTTTTGGTTATGAAAAAGAATACGAGGGTCTTATGATTGCCAGTTATCTGGATAACCGCCCTTGCAGTGTATTGGAGATGCTTATTGCCTTAGCGTTTCGTTGCGAAGAACATATTATGACCGACCCGGATATCGGTAACCGCATGGGACAGTGGTTCTGGAACATGATTGTCAGTCTGGGTTTAGGGTCGATGAGTGATTCTCGATTTGATGCGGCGTATACGGACGATGTAATATCTCGATTTATGAACCGCAAGTACAAACGAAATGGTGAAGGCGGTTTGTTTACCGTCGAACGCTGCAAGTATGACATGCGAACTGTCGAAATCTGGTGGCAGATGAATTGGTATTTGGACAGCATCCTATGAGGGAGAATTATCATGATTCATACACAAGTGTACGGGTTTTTTCAGACATGCTTACCCGACCAGGCAAAGGAGGTAAAAGAATACTTCCCAAATGGTAAAAACAGCATTCGAATTCGCAAAACCAACGGACAGGAATTTATATTTTCGTTGAGAGAGCCGAAGGCTTGGAAGTTTGAAACGATCGATCAATTTCTTGCCGACATGAAAGGAGAAAAGAAACATGGATGAAATGATTCGTTATATTTTCGGCAGTCTTCGCTGCTCTGAAACTGCGATGCGTGTATTTGCTAAGACGCTCAGAAAGCAGAGGTCTTTCAATCGCAGCACCGTCATGGTTGCCACAATTATGACTGTGAACATGCTTATCCAGGACTTGGAGATTCGCAGTATGCGTGATGAGATCGGGAACCTTAAAAACGAAATCAAGGAGCTTAGAAAAACGGAAGGAGACTAAAGAACTTCGATGATCGACTTTTTAATGATTTCGACCCGTAGTACGAAGCGTGGTGTAATAGAAATCTATCCGAAGTTTATCATTAAGAAAAGCTCCGACCTGATGATTAGAGGCGGTGACTTCTATGCTATTTGGTTAGAAGACCGAGGTTTATGGTCTACGGACGAGCAAGATGCACTCCAGCTTATTGACCGGGAACTTGACAAGTATGCAGAGGAAAACCGCAAAAACTTTGATTCGAGTATTAAAGTTCTGCACATGTGGGATTCCGAATCTGGAATGATCGATTCATGGCATAAATACTGTCAAAAGCAGATGCGAGACTCTTTCCACATGCTTGATGAGAAACTTATATTTTCCAATACACCGACGAATAAAAAAGACTATGCAAGTAAGCGGCTCAACTATCCCCTTGAGGAAGGAACCACGGATGCATGGAATAAGTTGATGTCCACAATTTACTCTGAAGAAGAGCGAACGAAAATTGAATGGGCTATTGGTTCTATTGTCTGTGGAGAGTCGAAAAAATTGCAGAAATTTATGGTTCTATACGGTGCAGCAGGTACGGGTAAGTCTACGGTTCTGAACATTGTTCAGCAGCTCTTTGAAGGATATTACTCCGTCTTCGACGCGAAAGCACTGGGTTCGTCCAGTAATTCCTTTGCATTAGAGGCATTCAAGACGAATCCTCTTGTGGCAATTCAGCATGACGGTGACTTATCTCGCATCGAGGATAACACCCGACTGAATAGTTTGGTTTCTCACGAGCTGATGACAGTAAATGAAAAGTTCAAATCGACCTACGCAAACCGCTTCAAGTGCTTCCTGTTCATGGGCACCAATAAACCGGTCAAGATTACGGACGCAAAGTCAGGTCTTATCAGACGATTGATCGATGTGTCCCCTTCCGGAAATAAATTGAGCCCCAAGGAATACAAGGCAGTGACAAAGCAAATTGAATTCGAACTCGGTGCCATTGCTTATCATTGTCAGGAAGTCTATCTGGAGAATCCGAGCAGATACGATGATTATATTCCCGTGACGATGCTCGGTGCATCTAATGATTTCTATAACTTCATTATCGATTCTTACCATGTCTTCAAGAAAGAAGACGGGACAACTCTCAAAGCCTCATGGGAGATGTATAAAACCTATTGCGACGAGGCAAAAGTTACCTTCCCATTCTCTCAGAGGATATTTAAGGAAGAACTGAAAAACTATTTCCGGGATTACAAGGAGAGGTTCAATCTCGATGATGGAACTCGTGTGCGAAGTTATTACATTGGTTTTCGAACCGAGAAATTCGAGGATAAGACACTTACCGAGCAAGACGAGCCTGAGCATAAACTGATCGAGTTCTTAAAACAGAAATCGGTATTTGACAGAGAATGCGCAGATTGTCCTGCTCAGTATGCTTCGGCTAAAGAGACACCAACTTCCAAATGGGATGAAGTTTCTACTAAGTTGAGCGACCTGTCCACATCCAGATTGCATTATGTGAAAGTCCCGGAGAACCACATTGTTATTGACTTTGATATTCAGGATAAGGACGGCAATAAGTCGTATGAACTGAATCTCAAAGAAGCGAGTAAATGGCCGCCGACCTATGCTGAACTCAGCAAAAGCGGTCAGGGCATCCACCTTCATTATATTTATGCCGGTGATGTCAGTAAGCTCAGCCGAGTGTACGACGATCATATTGAAGTGAAAGTCTTCACCGGTAAAAGCTCGCTGCGCAGAAAGCTGACAAAGTGTAATGACTTGCCTATCGCAACGATCAATTCGGGTTTGCCACTGAAAGGAGAAAAACAAGTGATAAATTTTGAAGGGGTGAAGAGCGAGAAAGGGCTTAGAACGCAAATCAAGCGAAATCTCAACAAGGAGTACCATCCGGCAACAAAGCCCAGTATCGACTTCATTTACAAGATTCTTGAGGATGCTTATGCAAGCGGACTCAATTATGACGTGACTGATATGCGCAATGCTGTCTTGGCATTTGCAGCGAGCAGCACACATCAGGCGGATTACTGTATCAAGTTAGTCAACAAGATGCAGTTTAAGTCCGCAGACCAGTCAGCAGGAGCAAAAAATGATGATGCCAAGCTCGTGTTTTACGATGTTGAGGTGTTTCCGAACCTGTTTCTGGTGAACTGGAAAATTGAGGGTGAAGGTAAGCCGGTGGTTCGTATGATTAACCCCACCCCGACTGAGATCGAGGAACTGATGCGATTCCGTCTGGTTGGCTTCAACTGCCGTCGGTACGATAATCATATTCTCTATGCCCGGTTGATGGGGTATACAAACGAACAACTTTATAATCTCTCAACAAAGATCATCAATGGCAGCGCAAATTGCTTCTTTGGCGAAGCCTATAATGTGTCGTATACGGATGTGTATGACTTTTCCAGTAAGAAGCAGTCCCTGAAGAAATTCGAGATTGAACTTGGTATTCACCATCAGGAACTTGGTCTTCCCTGGGACAAGCCTGTACCGGAGGAGCTTTGGACAAAGGTCGCCGAGTATTGCGACAACGATGTCATTGCAACAGAAGCAACCTTTAATGCTCGTAAAGCAGACTTCACGGCTCGTCAGATTCTGGCGGATGTTGCGGGGATGTCCGTCAATGATACGACGAACTCGCTGACTACCAGAATTATATTTGGTAACAACCGCAAGCCTCAGGATCAGTTCAATTACCGTTTCATGGGTGACGAGAGTCAGATCTTCGATCCTAATGCGGATCTTCCGTTTACAATGGGGCTTGAAGACTACGACGAGTTCACACAGTTCGATAAAAACCATCGTCCCATCTTTCCTGGCTACACATTCGAGGGCGGTAAGTCCGTCTACAGAGGCGAAGAAGTTGGTGAGGGCGGCTATGTATATTCTGAACCCGGCATGTACAGCAACATTGCTCTGCTGGATATTGCATCCATGCATCCGAGCAGTATCGTAGCGGAAGAACTCTTCGGACCGGAATACACAAAGCGATTCAACGAAATTCTTCAGGCTCGTATCGCAATCAAGCATAAGGATTTCGATAAAGCCAAGAAAATGCTGGGCGGTGCATTGGCTAAATACCTGACTGATGAAAATGCAGCGGCTGATTTGGCGCAGGCTCTGAAGATTGCAATTAACTCGGTATATGGTCTGACCTCAGCCGGATTTGAAAATCCGTTCCGAGATAATCGTAACAAGGATAACATCGTTGCCAAACGAGGGGCCTTGTTTATGGTCAACCTCAAACACGCTGTTCAGAGTCAGGGCTTTACTGTAGCGCACATCAAAACCGACTCCATCAAGATTCCAGACGCAACGCCTGAGATCATCAAATTTGTGACTGAGTACGGCAAACTGTATGGGTACAACTTTGAGCACGAAGCAACCTATGATCGTATGTGTTTAGTGAACGATGCAGTTTATATTGCTCGATATGCTACGGTTGAGAAGTGCTGCGACCTGTATGGGAAAAAGTACATCGACTCCGCAAAAAATATTTGCAAGGAGAACAAGAAGCATCCGTATGCATGGACGGCGACTGGCACTCAGTTCCAGATTCCTTATGTCTTCAAGACGCTTTTCAGCAAGGAGAACATCGAGTTCGAGGACATGTGTGAGACGAAATCTGTGACGTCCTCGCTCTATCTTGACATGAACGAGGCTTTGCCGGATGTAAGTGCCCTTGAAGCGGAAAGAGATAAACTGTGGAAACAGATTACCGATTCTAAACGCATGACTGAGCCGATGCCCACTGAATGTGAGCGTGTCGAAGAACTAACGGACGAAATCGCCAAGGGTCACGACTACCACTTCATCGGAAAAGTTGGGCAGTTCTGCCCGATTAAGCCTGGCTGCGGAGGTGGTATCCTGCTTCGTGAGACTGAAAACAAGAAGACAGGCGAAAAGGGTTATGCTGCTGCTACAGGTTCTAAGGGCTTCAGATGGCTTGAATCCGAGATGGTCAAGCAGCTGGACAAGCAGGGTGACATTGACCGTGGTTATTACAACAACATGGTAGATGAAGCAATCAAGTCTCTGTCTGTTTATGGTGACTTCGAACGCTTTGCAGCAGACGAACCGTATGTTTCGGATAACACACCACCGTGGTTCGGAGCTGGCGAGCCTCATGAGGACGATACTACGCCGTTTGATGTGAGGTAATGCTTATGATTTTAATTCTGTTAATTGCTGTGCTCATTTATATTTTGTGCACGGCTGATTCTACCGAGTCCTGTATTCCCAATGAGGAGTGCAGGACTTGTCCATTTCCATGCGATAAACGCAAAAATTGAAAGGAGAAACTAATTATGGCTTACAAAGCAGTAGACAACATCATCATCGAGAATACTCGAATTATCTTCCGCAACTTTAAGGGTGAGGAGTCCAAGTACAATCGCGCTGGCTCCCGCAATTTCTGCGTGGTCATTGAAGATCCCGATATGGCGCAGAAGCTTATTGAGGATGGCTGGAATGTTCGTGTTCTGGCTCCTCGTGATGAGGACGAGGCTCCTCGCCATTATATTCAGGTGGCGGTCAGCTTCGACAACATCCCTCCGAAGGTTATTATGATTACTCGTCGAGCTAAGACTCAGCTGGATGAGGAGTCTATCGGAACTCTGGACTTCGCAGAGATCCGCAATGTCGACCTGACTATCCGTCCCTACAACTGGGAGGTCAATGGTAAGACTGGCGTCAAGGCATACCTTAAGACGATGTATGTCACCATTGAAGAAGACGAATTCGCTGAAAAGTATGCCGAAACGGAGGGTCCTGAGGAGATGCCCTTCTAAAGGTGAATAGGTGCCAGCTTAGTACATGTCTGGTTAAATGTCCAGTAAGGTCTCGATTAGGTGTGCACGCCTATGACGGTAAGAGGAAACAGCCTTATTCCCTTTAATAACCGAAAGGAGAAAAAAAGAAACATGAAAGGATATACATTTGAATTTGACATCAGTAAAGTCATGTTCGATGAGCAGTACAAAAGTGATGAGTATGAAACGGTGACATTATATTTCTTTGCTCCAAAAGAATGGCTTGGCGGATTATATCCTGAGGCTATTTCCGCAGAAATTAGCGTAGAGTATCCAGTTGCTCATCCTGAAGCTATTTATGCCACTGTTATGATGTCGCCCACCAGGGTAACGGATAACAATAGTGTCGAAGATTATGACTGGTACGACATTGTATTGTTGCCGACTGAAATTGAGCAGTTAATGGATTTAGCAATGAAAGCACTACGAGAGGAGGCAGAAACTCGTGTTTTGGCAAAAGAAGAAAAAGCGTAAAAAAGTGACCAAGCCGAAAGTAATTGCTCAACCTCAACAGCCAGCGGAAGAGACTCCACAAACGGCGGAATCTGAAAAAAAAGAAGAAACGCCACTGCAAAAAAAGCCCGCCGGTAAAAAATCTGAAAAGGTTTTAGATCCAGAGAAAGAATTTCTCAAAGCATTTAAGCAACTGACCAACCGTCATCGTTCTTGGGATATTTGGCGTGACTTCATTACGATGCTTGCCTGTGCTCTCTCCAATCCAGTAGATAAGGAACATCATGATGAGCGTGAAGCGTTATATTTGAAAACTATCAAAAAATACAACAAGCAGGAGCAGGCCTTGTTTCCTGAACTGGCTGCACAGACTGTTTTAGCTTTAGAAAAAAATCCCGAACAAGATTTTCTTGGCAGTATTTTTATGTCATTAAACCTTGGAAACAAGAACAGCAGTCAATTCTTCACGCCATATCATGTGTGCGAACTGATGGCTGAGGTGACTATGGACGATACGGTTCAAAAGGTTGAGCAGGATGGTTATATTTCCATCAATGACCCTTGCTGTGGTGCGGGTGCTACTTTGATCGCCGGAATTCATGCTGCAAGAAAAAGATTGGAAAAAGCTCATATCAACTATCAGAACCATGTGCTTGTTGTTGCACAGGACATCGACAAAACGGTAGCACTGATGTGTTATATTCAACTTTCACTTTTGGGCGTAGCCGGATATGTAAAGGTCGGAAATTCTCTGACAGAGCCGATGACAGATAACGACAATAAAGAGAACTATTGGTACACACCGATGTATTTCTCTCCGGTTTGGACAATGCGTCGGATCTTCGGAGGACGCTGATGGCAGGTATATCACTTCGAGACTACCAATTAGATGCTGTCGAGAGAATGAAAAACGGCTGTATTCTCTGTGGTGGAGTTGGCAGTGGCAAATCCAGAACAGCTTTGGCTTACTACTACAAGCAAAATGGCGGTAAGCTCGGCACAAAGAATTATATTCGGATGCCAGATACGCCAAAAGACCTGTACATCATCACCACGGCGAGAAAAAGAGACACTTTAGAATGGGAGGGTGAGCTTTCGCCCTTCCTTCTCTCCGTTCATGCAGAAGTCAATACTTACAAGAATAAGGTCGTCGTTGATTCCTGGAATAACATTGGGAAGTACGCAACGGTTACGGACGCATTCTTTATATTTGACGAACAGCGTGTTGTCGGTTCAGGAGCATGGGTTAAGGCGTTCCTGAAAATTGCCAAGTTTAACGAATGGATCTTGCTGTCGGCAACTCCAGGTGATACATGGGAGGATTATATTCCTGTCTTTGTTGCAAACGGCTTTTATAAAAACCGGACTGCCTTCAAGGAAGAACACATGGTCATGACTTGGGTAAACGGAAAGTATCCAAAAGTAGACAGATATTTGGGGGTAGGACGACTCATCCGACTTCGCAATCGCATTCTTGTGGATATGGATTTCAAGAGGGAAACCTGTTCACACCATGAGGATGTTTATGTCAATTATGATGTTGCGAAGTATAAAGAGACAAGTCGTCTTCGCTGGAACCCATATAAAAACGAGCCGATTGTCAACGCCGGAGAACTTTGCTATGTATGGCGACGCATCGTAAATGAGGACGAGTCCAGGCAAATCGCTCTAATGGAGCTGTTTGAGAAACATCCTAAAATGATCGTCTTCTACAATTTCGACTACGAGCTTGATATTCTGAAAAATCTCTACTATGGAGAAAATGTTGAGATTGCAGAATGGAACGGTCACAAGCATCAACCGATCCCGACTTGCGACAGCTGGGTGTATCTGGTTCAGTATACTGCTGGAGCCGAAGGTTGGAACTGCATTAGTACAGACACCATTGTGTTCTACTCGCAGAATTACTCCTACAAAATTATGAAGCAGTCAGCTGGGCGAACCGATCGCTTAAATACTCCGTTCAAAGATTTATATTATTACCATTTGAAATCCCGTTCTGGCATTGATTTGGCTATCAGTCGAGCGTTAAGCGAAAAGCGGAATTTCAACGAAACCAAGTATGTCGGCAGCTATAAACCCAAAGCTGCCTGAGAAAGGAGAAAAGATGATAACAATTGATGTCGCGGAGTATTGCTCTGCTTGCATGGACTTCGACCCAGATGTTCAACGACCGCAAAAAGCATACGGAATGAGTGAAGAGATCGTCATATCCGACACGGTCATACGATGCTCAAATCGAAATCGGTGCAAAAACATTGAGCGATACCTGAGAAAGAAGGTGACGGACGATGGCGTTGGCAAGACTGACGAAGCAATGCCGTGAATGTCCTTTTGTCGAGACCTGTGAGCACAAGAAAATGGAAGCATTAGGATATTTACCAGAACCGATTATGGCAGATGCCAAAGCCCCGGTTACTGCTGATATAGCAGCTTCCATTTTGAGAGAAACCGTAAGCCGTGTAGTAGACGGCAAAGTAGTAACAATGTATAAGGACGAGTTGGAGAAGATCCTTTATAAAGATTTATATTCTCATCTCGGACTTCAGTTTGGAGGCTGAATATGCATAACAATACCAACAATTCAGACAGAATGAATACTGTCGCTTATAAAATCGGGCAGGCTATCGCGCTGGTAGCTTGTCTTTGTGTTTCTGCCATCGTCATTGCTTTAACTGTGAAGTGCATTCTGTGGATTTTGTAAGGAGGTTTTGCAGATGAATGAAGAAAAGGAAGTCTATTTTGACCAGTATTGTAAATCTTGCAAGTACCATGGTCTTGAAGAGTCCAAAGACCCGTGCAATGACTGTCTCGCAGAACCCAGCAATACAAATTCCCACAAACCGATGAACTATGAAAGCAAAAACAATTCTTGATGCCGAGAAAAAGGATGCGATTGATATTGCGACGGAACTTTGCTATAGCGAAGAAGTTAAGAGAAAAATTGCACAGGCAAAATCCGTTTACGAAATTGGTCGCATCCTTAAACAGGCACGGCTCGATCAAGAGTGATATTTCTGAAAGGAGAAAAAGAAACATGAATCTTGAGGAGTTCAGAAAGGCACTTTCGTCAGATGCTACCGAAGAGAATGCACAACTGAAAAGACAGTTGTCAGACCTTCAGACTGAATACCATGAAAAGCTTTCAAAACTCGAAAATGAAAACGATTCACTTAAAGAAAGTTGTCGGGTTTTATGCAATCGATGCTTTACTCTTACGAGAGGTGTTACTTGTCTATTTTGTGGTCTCTATTACCCCTGCCCTCATATGCCGAGGCTTGAGGAACAGGTGGCTATGGCTCATAAATTGAGAAAGGAGATCGAAAAAAATGGCTAATGGGTATCGTAATGCTCTTGTTCAGCAAATAAAAGACGCAGGTCAAGAACTTATCAACCGAGCTGAATCGATGGTGCATCCCGAAAATGATTTAATCACTGATTTTTCCATAGTAATCCATTTCGAGCAGCATGAGATACCTACAATCGACTACACAACCAGCGTGGTAAACAAAGTTGCTTGCGATCGGGTTATCTATCAGAAAGGAGAATCCAATGTCTCAAAAATATGATGAATATCTGGAAAAACACAGGCAAGCTGTAAAAAAGGCTTATCAGTGGATTGCTGCGTATATTCCTGAACTGACAGATGTGGAGGCGACTCGAAATATTGAGTTCCATGATATGTCGAAGAATACGCCAGATGAGTACACGCCTTATGACAACTATTTCTATGGGGAGCAAACCCCAGCAATCATCGAGGCGTTTAACCGGGCATGGCTTATGCATATCCACCGAAATCCCCATCATTGGCAGCATTGGGTCTTAATTAACGATGAACCTAAAGAAGGAACTATCCTTATCGAAATGCCGTACCCGTACATTATCGAGATGATCTGTGACTGGTGGGCATTCAGTTGGATTAAAGGCGATCTTTCCGAAATGTTTGCTTGGTATAAAGACCATGAATCCTATATTAAGTTACACAATAACACTCGTTCGATTGTAGAAGAAATTCTGGAAATGATTCGGACGAAGCTTACGGAGGTAGAAAATGCTGAAAATTGAAAACACCGAGGTTATGGGCTGGGAACACGCCATTCGTGGCATGAGGAACCCTAAGAACTCTTGGGAGAAGAGTGATAGTGGTTATTGCGATGCGATCGGGGATAAATTCGGTGATGTTATAAAACCCGAAAATTATCGTCTTGGTCCCAACGATTTCGACCTTATGTCTCGTCTTCGCAATGCCGGCACCGATCACCGTAAGTTCATGCGGATGATTACTGTCTATCTCGACATCACTGCGCCGCTATACTGGTGGAAAGAGTTTGATACTTATAAGGTTGGTACGGTCGCCAACTCCTGCTCTACGATGCACAAAATCGCGGATAAGGAATTCACACTGGACGACTTCAGCTATGAGCATCTGAATTGCGAACCCTATCACCGTGACTGGATTGAGAGTGCAACCGTCGATGAAGATATCACTTCGCCACACAAGGTATGGATGACGCCTCTTGATATTCTTAGATGCACGATTGAGATGCTAAACGCATATCGCGAAAGCTACCTTGAAACCAAGGATAAGCAGGATTGGTGGCAGATGATCCAGCTCCTACCGAGCTCTTACAACCAGAAGCGAACGGTCATGCTGAACTATGAGGTCCTGGCGAACATCTATAAGTCCCGTCGGAACCACAAGCTCGACGAGTGGCATACGTTCTGTGACTGGATTGAGAGCCTGCCTTATTCTGAGCTGATTACTGGCGAAAAGAAAGGATGAAAGATGATGAAATTCGTAGTAAATCAGCTTCCTTATTACGGAGAGCTGTGTCCACTATGGACGATGTGCAGTAAAAACGCAAAGGAACATGAATGCCCGAGATACTGGGATAAATATAAAGTCTGCTCGGATGAAACCCACATGAATGTGAGCACCTTATCGAGACGGAGAAACTCTAATAAACGGTTTCCTGCACGAAAAATACACCCCCTATTATGAAAGGAGGTAACACACAATGAATTATTTTCTGGCAGTTAATGATCGGCAACTCGGCACTTGTTTGAGAATGCTGTTTGCTGAAAAACTTCAACCTGCTGTCCAAACCGTGTTGAACGAAAAGGGCAAGATTGAGTTTCACATCAGCATTGCAGCAGATCAGGAAGTGTTCGAAGAGCTGAACGAACGCTACAAGATCATGATTTCGTAAGTTACTCGGTTTCAAAGGTAAAGGGGCCGTAACAAGCCCTTTTACTTTTGTTATATTTGTGGTAACATACTATAAGGAGGCGATGCCGATGAAAGTCAAATCCAGAATGTCCTGTCCGGTTCGAAGAAAAGACGGCACATGGACAACTGTTATCAGAGAATTTGAAGAAGATATTCCGGATCTTGGACGAGAAGAGCTTATCTGCAACAAATGTGGGCGCCCTGATTATCCGAAATGTAAGGAAACGGTTTGTGAAGCCTGGAAATACCACAAATCGAAAAATTAACAGGTTATGTAAGAGCTGAGGTTAAACCTTGGCTCTTATTTTTTGTGTAAAGGAGAAAAACATGCTTGCCAGAGAAGCGACAAAAGCGGATATTCAGGCTGTTCGTGACCGTCTGCGGGAAGCAAAAGAACAACGTCAGCTTGATATTCAAATAAACCAGGCTATTGCACTGGTAAATCGTAATCACAGGAGGAAAAAATATGACACCGAACGATTATCAGCAGGCAGCTCTTCGCACAGCCCCAGGAGATTTACCGCCTGAGAAACTTCTGCTCAATGGCTTAATGGGACTGAACGGAGAAGCCGGCGAAGCAATTGATATTTTGAAAAAACATCTGTTTCAGGGGCACGAACTGGACACTGCACATATGGCTAAAGAGCTTGGAGATGTGGCTTGGTATCTCGCTGTAAGTGCAAACGCTATTGGGTATGACCTTGAAACCATCATGCAGATGAATGTGGATAAACTGAAAGCCAGGTATCCGGATGGTTTCGACGCTGAACACAGTCTGCATCGCAATCAGGATGATATTTAAGGAGGGTTTTCTATGAATGAACGATTCGGAGAAAAGGTAAAAGCTATTTTTGATAGTATTACCGTTCTTCAGGCAAAAGATAGCGATTTGAAACGAGATAACGCCAACATCAACGGTGACTCCCCTATGGGGGCTATGCTGCAATATGGTGCCAATACCGCCAAGGAGTACAATTTGGAGTATTTAATTAAACCTGCAATTGCGGAACTCCACCGTGATGGTTGGATTCATATACACGATCTTGACTTCTATGCATGGACAACGACCTGCACGCAGATTGAGCTTCGCAAGCTCTTCAAGAATGGATTCAATACCGGTCATGGTCATCTGAGAGCACCAAAAAGCATCGGCTCATATGCTGCTCTGGCTGCTATTGCCATTCAGTCTAATCAAAATGACCAGCATGGTGGACAGAGTGTCGTGGACTTCGATTATGCTATGGCCGAGGGTGTCCGTTACACCTATCAAAAATACTTGAAAGAAGGTTATGAGATTTGTGAACGCCTCAACGATCTGAAAGATAAAGCGTGGATTCTCGACTACGCTATGGAAAAAACTACTCGTGATACTTATCAGGCTATGGAGGGGTTTATTCATAATCTGAATACCATGCATTCCCGTGCCGGCGCTCAGGTTCCGTTCAGCTCTATTAACTATGGCACAGATACATCTTGGGAAGGTCGTCTTGCTATTGAGCAGCTTATGCTTGCTACAGAAGCAGGACTCGGTCATGGCGAAACACCTATCTTCCCGATTCAGATTTTCCGTGTCAAGGAGGGAGTCAACTATAATCCCGATGACCCAAATTATGACCTGTTCAAACTGGTGATGAAGGTCAGTGCAAAGCGGCTGTTTCCTAACTTCGCTTTCATTGATGCACCTTTCAATCTCCAGTATTACAAGCCCGGTCATCCTGAAACGGAGGTTGCCTACATGGGCTGCCGTACTCGTGTAATGGGTAATGTTTATGACCCGTCTCGTGAGATCGCTCCCGGCAGAGGTAATCTGAGTTTCACTTCTATCAATCTTCCGAGGCTTGCTATTGTGGTCGATGGCGATATTCCTCAGTTTTTCAAACTGCTTGACGGAATGCTCGACAAAACCATGCAGCAGCTTCTCGACCGATACGAGATTCAAGCGTCAAGAGTAGTTAGAAACTTTCCATTCCTCATGGGAGAAGGCGTATGGATGGACTCTGACAAGCTTAGACCGGACGATGAGGTTGGAGAGGTGCTGAAACACGGAACACTCTCTATCGGTTTCTGTGGGCTTGCAGAGTGTCTTGTGGCATTGACAGGGCATCATCATGGTGAAGATGAAGCATCTCAGGAGCTTGGTCTGCGAATTGTAGGTTATATTCGGAACTATTGTGATGAGAAAAGTAAGCAGTTTGGTATGAATGTAACCTGTCTTGCTACTCCTGCTGAAAGCTTAGCCGGACGCTTACTTAGAGCTGACCGAAAAGAATTTGGTATTATTAAGGGGGTTACCGATCGTGACTACTACACTAACAGTTTTCATGTTCCGGTCTATTATCATCTCCCGGCTCTTAAGAAGATCGACATTGAAGCTCCATACCATGCTCTTACTAATGCCGGTCATATTTCTTATGTAGAACTGGACGGTGATCCGACCAAAAACCTGGCTGCTTTTGAGCGTGTTGTAAGACACATGAAAGAAGCTGGTATTGGTTACGGAAGCATCAATCATCCTGTAGACCGAGATCCTGTCTGCGGTTATAACGGAATTATCAATGATACATGCCCCTGCTGCGGACGGAGCGAAGCTGATGGAGTTCCGTTCGAACGCATTCGTCGTATCACTGGATATTTGGTCGGAACTCTTGATAAGTGGAATGACGCTAAGCGTGCGGAGGAGCGAGATCGTGTCAAGCATGAAGTTGATTCGAATTTCGGGGATTGAGCCGGAGTCCATTGTCGATGGAGAAGGCATCCGATATGTGATATTTACACAGGGTTGTCCTCATCATTGCCCCGGCTGTCATAATCCTCAAACTCACCCGTTCGGTGGCGGAAAACTCGTGTCGATCGAAGATATACTCGATAATATTTCAAAAAGAAAAAATTGGATAGACGGCATCACCCTTTCCGGAGGTGAACCGTTCTGTCAGATTTACCAGTGTGCTCTGATCGCTGAAAAAGCTCATGAAATGGGGCTCAGCGTTTGGTGTTACACTGGTTATCTTTTTGAAGACTTGTACAGGCAAGGCATCGAGCTTCTGAAACATATCGATGTGCTTGTTGACGGCCCGTTCGTACAGGCTGAAAAATCGTTGGAGCTTGATTTCAGAGGAAGCCGTAACCAGCGAGTAATTGATATCCCGGAAAGCTTGAAAGAAGGCGTAGCAATCTTGAAACAAACTTAGAAGAAAGGAGTACCTGCATCATGGCGAACACTACTAATCCTCGACGAAATGCCGAAGGATATTCTGACCCGACCGCTTACGAAGCCCTCAAGAACATTGAGCGTGAAGAAGACGAAAGATTTCATAGGCTGCTGCATACACTGTTTTACTTGTGTGAGTTGGCTGACTTTGAGATCGAAGGTCGGATTATTCTGGTCGATAAACGGAACGGACGGGTTTGGAGATGAGAGAAATAAGTCCGTACATACTTGAAAATTGTGTAAATTTTAGCCCACTTTTGTTTGGCGGATTCGGGCGAAAGCCCACTTTTGAAAAAATTTTTGAGCGTGTACGGACAATTTTCTTGAAAAAAGCCCAGAAAAAGTGGGCAAAAGCCCGGTTTTGAAAACCAAAAGTGGGCAGAAAAATTCGGAGGCATTTTCTGAAAATGGCACTTTTTAGGCATTTTTTGCCCCAAAATGGCCGATTTGCGCCGATTTGAAATTTTTCTTGTGAAAAAAGCCCACTTTCCCACTTTTATTTCTTATTTAATTGCGATAAAAAGTTTTAATAAATATATAAATAGGGCGAGTAAAGTGGGCATTTGGCCAGAATCCAAAATACATAGCACAAGTCAATGGAAATGTCAAGACTTTTTACCGAAAGTTCTTCCTTTTTCTTTCAAGCTGTGCTATACTATAAGAGCCACACAATCTAATATGTTCAAGTCGTTTAGGGAAAACTGCTTTGGTAAAAAGTGTTTTCTCTCTTTACTCATTTCATTTGTCCCTTTGCGGCTTGATTGAGATTGTGTGGCAACAATGAGGGTTGACACTTTTTCGGTGCGTCTCTCGTTGTAGGGGCGCACTTTTTTAATGCCCTCGGAAAGGATGGGATAATGAGATGAGAAAGTTCTTGGCAGCGTGCATGGCGATTGTCATGATATTTATGATTGCAGGTTGTAGTTCAGATGGGCATGAAGGCGAAGCTAAAACTCCGTCAGGTTCCAGTATTCAAAAAGGCAAGGATTATCAAAAAGTAGTTGACGAGTTTGAAAGTAGTGGCTTCACAAACATCAAACTTGAAAAACTTGACGACCTTGTTACTGGTTGGCTTACAAAAGACGGTGAGGTCGAATCTGTTTCCGTGGATGGCGATACTGGATACTCTGCTGATGCTTGGTATCCGGCTGATGTCGAGGTTATAATCACATATCACACATTCCCGGAAAAAGAAGCTTCTGAAACAGACAGTGAATCCGTTTCAACCGAAGCGCCCGCTATTGATATTTTGACAGTAGATAATTCTCCGGAATTGGCAGCAATACTTTCTCTTAAAGCAGATATGGACCAATCGTATGCCGATTTTGCAGAGGCTCATAAGAACCAGGTTATTGAGTTTAATGGCTGCATTACATATCTTACAAACCACGATAACTACGACACTCGATATGATTTGCTAATCAGTGCAGGAGACTATGTGGATGAAAATACTGAAAACCCTGGTCCAACTTTTAAGTTTAAGGATGTTGGGGTATATGATTTAGGAGACGGGCTTACGCTTGCTGATTATATCAAAGTCGGCAGCAATGTAGAAATACAGGCTAAAGTGCGGAGCTACAATTCTGATACAGGTCTCTTTGAACTTGATCCAGTAAGTGTAGAAGCTCGATAACAAACAACTTTATATTTGACCGAGATGCTTAAACGGTGTCTCGGTCTTTTTTTTATGTCTTTTTCCGCCGCGCGAAAAATACATTCCCTTTTATGAAGAGAGGAGTAAAAAAGCTATTTTTAAGAATAGACATTCTCTTTTCAGTTTTGAAAAACTACATGAAAGGAGGCTCATTTGCTAATGCTCGAAAGTCAATTTCAAGCGAAGCTCATTAAGGAGCTCAAGAAACTTTTTCCAGGTTGCATCGTGATGAAAAGCGACTCTGGATATTTGCAAGGCATTCCCGATCTGCTTATTTTGTTCAATGACAAATGGGCTGCTCTGGAATGTAAACAACACGCTGGTGCAAAAAAGCAACCAAACCAAGAATATTATGTGGGTAAAATGGATGAGATGTCTTTCTCCAGATTCATTTGTCCCGAGAACAAGGAGGAAGTGCTGCATGATCTTCAACAATCATTCCAATCTTGAAGGGCAACACGCTTTTCTTGGTGCCAGCAAGTATCATTGGATTAACTATGACGAAACAAAAGTAGCTGATGCTTATTCAAAGTTTTTGGCCACACAGCGAGGGACCGTTCTACATGACTTTGCATGTCAATGTATCACTTTGGGGCAAAAACTCCCCAAGTCACAGAAAACATTGAACATGTATGTCAATGACGCAATTAGTTTTCGTATGCTGCCTGAACAGATTCTGTTCTATTCAGAAAATTGCTTTGGCACCGCCGATACGATTGTATTTCGGAATGGTACGCTTCGTATTCACGATTTGAAGACCGGTGTCGTTCCGGCGCACATGGAGCAGCTTGAAATATACGCTGCTCTTTTTTGTTTGGAATACAAGGTGAAACCATCGGAAATCGAGATGGAACTTCGTCTGTATCAGAACAACGAAATTCTGTATCACACACCTACTGCCGAAGATATTGTTCCAATCATGGACAAGATTATTACTTTTGACAAGGTTATTAGAAAAATCAGAGAACAGGAGGGTTAAACCATGAGTCTCACGGATGATATTTTAATGCATTACGGTATGCCCAGAAGGTCTGGTCGTTATCCTTGGGGTTCGGGTGATAACCCTTATCAGCACAGCGGTGATTTTCTTTCCCGTGTAGAGGAACTGAAAAAGTCCAATTTCACCTTTACCGATAAAGATGGAAAAACTTACACAGGAGAAGTAGCCATTGCAAAATCTATGGGCTTGAGTACAACCCAATTTCGTACCCAGATGAGCCTTGCAAAGGATGAACGCCGTTCTGCTGATGTCGCTACGGCTAAGGCTCTTCGTGCTAAGGGTTATAGTTTGAATGAAATCGCTGATAAGATGGGCTTTGCTAACGATTCTTCGGTTCGCTCGCTTTTGAACGAGAGTTCCGAAGCTCGTATGAATCAGGCAAAGCAGACCGCTGAATTTCTGAAAAAACAGATTTCGGAAAAAGGCATGATCGATGTCGGAACCGGAGTCGAAAGAGAGCTTGGTATTTCGAAAGAGAAAATGAACCAGGCTCTTTATATTTTGGAAATGGAAGGCTATCCCATCTATGGCGGCGGTGTCCCTCAGGTAACAAACCCGGGTAAGCAAACAAACATCAAGGTTCTCTGCCCTCCAGGAACAGAGCATAAAGAGATTTATAATTTCGAGAATGTCCATTCCGTCAGAGACTATGTGTCTCATGATGACGGCGAGACATTCGACAAGTTTGTCTATCCTAAAAGTATGGATTCAAGCCGCTTGAAAATCCGTTATGCGGAAGATGGCGGTATTCAGAAAGATGGTGTCATTGAAATTCGTCGTGGTGTAGACGACTTATCTCTCGGTGATTCCCATTATGCTCAGGTTCGCATCCTGGTCGACGGCAATAGATATCTGAAAGGAATGGCTGTTTATTCTGATGATCTTCCTGATGGTGTGGATGTAATGTTCAACACCAATAAGAAAAAGGGCACTCCGACATCGGATGTTCTGAAGAAGGTAAAGGATGACCCCGATAATCCGTTTGGTTCCCTTATCAAAGCCGGTGGGCAGAGCTATTATATCGATGCTGATGGTAAACGACAGCTCTCCCTTATCAATAAGCGTGCTGAAGAGGGCGATTGGGGTGAATGGGCGGATAAACTCCCCTCCCAGTTTCTTTCTAAACAGAGTTTGAGTCTTGTCAATAAACAGCTGAATTTGGCGGCATCTGATAAGATGGCTGAATTTGATGAAATCTGCTCACTGACAAATCCGACGGTCAAAAAATCATTACTGAAATCCTTTGCGGATGATTGTGACTCTGCTGCTGTGCACCTTCAGGCAGCTGCTCTTCCTCGTCAGAAATATCAGGTGATCCTACCTATCACTTCGATGAAAGACAATGAAGTGTATGCCCCGAATTACAAGAATGGTGAAACAGTAGCTCTGGTTCGTTACCCACATGGCGGAACTTTTGAGATTCCTATCCTTACAGTGAATAACAAGCAGGCAGAGGCTCGTCGAATCCTTGGCAACACACCTAAAGATGCAATCGGTATTAACAGTAAGGTTGCGGAACGGCTTTCAGGTGCTGACTTTGATGGTGATACTGTCATGGTCATCCCCTGTAACTCTGGTAAAAGCAAGGTCAAGATTACTTCCACTCCTCCTCTGAAGGGACTTGAAGGATTTGACCCAAAATTGGAGTATGGTGGAAAACCGGCTGGCACTTTCAAGCCTATGAAGAACACACAGAAAGAGATGGGTGTCATTTCTAATCTGATTACCGATATGACTTTGAAGGGTGCCACGCAGGATGAGCTTGCAAGAGCCGTTCGCCATAGCATGGTAGTTATCGATGCCGAAAAACACAAGCTGGACTATAAGCAAAGTGAGATCGACAATGGCATCAGCTCTTTGAAAAAGAAGTATCAGGGCACGGTTGACGAAGACGGAAGATACCACGAGGGTGCTTCGACTCTGATTTCCCGTGCTAAATCGGAGACTTCTGTCACTAAGAGGCAAGGTAGTCCGAAAATCGATGAAAAGACAGGCGAATACATATGGAAAGATGTGGATGACCCTGTTTATGTCGATAAGCGAACTGGCAAGGTCAAAGAGCGTACTCAGCCCAGCACTAAGATGGCTGAGGCAAAGGACGCCTATACCCTGGTTTCCGAAGCTGATACCCCCGTGGAGCGTGCTTATGCTAACTATGCCAACAAAATGAAAGCCCTGGGCAACCAGGCTCGTCTTGAGATCCTCTCCACTGGGAAAGTACCCTACTCCGCCACTGCAAAAGAGGCCTATCAAGCTGAGGTCGATTCTCTGAATGCTAAGCTCAATGTAGCTCTGAAGAATGCACCCAGAGAAAGGCAGGCTCAGACTATGGCTAATGCGGTAGTGGCTGCTAAAAAGCAGGACAATCCGGATATGACAAAGGGCGAGCTCAAGAAAGCAAGCCAGCAGGCGCTTACTCAGGCTCGTGCCTCTGTTGGCGCAAAGCGAGAGACCATCAAGATTACAGATCGTGAATGGGAAGCAATTCAAGCTGGCGCTATTAGCGAGAATAAGCTTACCCAAATCATCGACAATGTGGACATTGACAGTCTTAGACAGCGTGCAACACCGAGAGCGACAACAACTCTCAGCACTGCAAAGCAGAATAAGATCGCTTCGATGAATGCTTCTGGTTACAGCACATCGGAAATTGCTGAAGCTCTTGGCATTTCTACGAGCACAGTGTCCAATTACTTGAATTGAAAGGAGTGACTGGTATGAATGGTTCTTGTGCCCTTACCACATTTGACAACCCTTACAATCCATTTGAACAGTTCTCCGATTGGTTCCTGTTTGATGTAGAAAAGGGTTACAACACTTGCGCTTATCTCGATCGAATTGCTCACACTTCTGACCAATTCTCTGAAGAAGAGAACAATCAAGAGATTGAAAGAGCGATTGACGAGATCATTCGTTACGACTTCATGAACATTTACAAGAAAGTTAAGAGAACGAAAACAACAAAAGCAGATAAGACTTGAACTATAGGTTGAGGTCTAATACTCTTTGAATAAAATTTTTGTTTTCTTTTCTGAAAATATTTGAACTTGAAGTCAGCATAAACAAATTATCACTTGATCTGCACTACTGCCGCTGGGCTTAAAGGCATGGGGAGGGGGTCTCCAAAATCGCACCCCCTACCTCATCGCGGCGGTCTTAAAAAAATCTCCGGAGGGATATTTTGGGAATGGGGGTTACCCCCTCGGGTGCAGTATTTGAACGAGCTTACAGGGTTGAAGCATTTTCCATAAAGTGTGAACATCTCCTTTCATGTTTCTTTTCTCCTTTCGGTGATTGGTGGAAATTCAGCTCTGTAAGTTCTTTCAAATACTGCACCTATTCTCATCTAAAAGAGTATCAGTTTGGACAGAAAGTGCAGCACAAGTATGCGGATATGGCGGAACTGGCAGACGTAATAGACTCAGAATTTATTGGAGGTAACTCCGTACAGGTTCAACTCCTGTTATCCGCACCAAATTTTTAAGAGAGGAGGCAGTGCTAATGCCCAAAGGTAAAGCTGCAAGCTCTTCCGACTCAAATAGCCCATTGAGACCACCGACATCTCTCGAAGCGCAAGAGAACTTAATGATTTCTTTGGCGGTTCAATGTGCTGAAAAGCAGCTCAGAGACGGAACTGCTTCTTCTCAGGTCATAACGCATTATTTGAAACTCGGTTCCAGTAAGGAACGAATCGAAAAGGAGATTCTGGAGAAGCAGAAAGAGCTTATCGAAGCGAAGACCAAGAATCTAAATTCCAATAGTGAAGCCAAAGAGTTGTACAACAAGGCTCTTGAAGCGTTTAGGAGATATTCAGGTGCAGGCGGTGATGACGATGAATATTAAAACTTATTCAGAGTTGATTACACTGCCGACATTTGAAGAACGGTTTTGTTATTTGAAACTCGATGGCTCTGTTGGGAAAGAGACTTTCGGTTTTAAGCGCTGGCTGAACCAAGAGTTCTATCATTCAGACAAGTGGTTAAGATTCAGAGATGAAATTACCATTCGTGATGAAGGTTGCGATCTCGGAGTACCGGGTTATGAAATCTTTGGCTCAATATTGATTCATCATCTGAACCCCATCACTTATGAAGACCTGTTGAATCAGAGTCCATGCGTCTTCGATCCGGAGAATGTAATATGCACCAAGTTGAATACGCATAATGCTATTCACTATGGTGATGAGAGTTTGTTGCTTCTCCCACCAGTACAGCGCACACAAAATGATACATGCCCTTGGCGAAAATAATGAAAGGAGAAACATCCAATGGAAAATAAAATCTATGAAAATTCCATTCTTGATGAACAGACTGAAAACATCAAGGAGCAGGAAGTTGGGCTTTGCGAAGATGCAGCTCGGAATGTGATCGGTGTTGTTACTGATTGCCTGAAGCTGAACATTCGTGAAAAGCCGAGTAAGGATTCCAGAGTAGTAACGGTTGTGACATGCCTTGACGAATTGGAAATTGACATGGTCGATTCCAATGATGATTGGTACGCTGTCTGTACTGCTACCGGTATTGAAGGATTCTGCATGAAGAAATTTGTAGCCGTCAGGCAGTAAGGAGAAAAACGATATGGACAGTATCCTGACATCGATTAAAAAGCTGCTCGGAATTGCTGAAGAGTATGAGCACTTTGATCCGGACATCGTCATGTACATCAATTCGGCATTCTCAGTCTTGACGCAGCTCGGTGTCGGTCCTGAAGAAGGATTCCGTATCGAAGATGCAAGTAAGACCTGGTCTGAATTCCTGTACGATGATCCTCGTCTTGAATTTGTTAAAACCTTTATCTACCTGAAGGTGAGACTGGCGTTCGACCCGCCGTTGAGTTCGGCAGTGATGGAAGCAATTAACCGACAGATCAGCGAGCTTGAATGGCGAATCAATGTGACAGTCGACCCTGATTAAAAATGAGAGGAGGATTTCAAAATGGATAATACAGCACTTTCCCATCATGGCATCATTGGCATGAAATGGGGGGTCCGGCGCTATCAGAATAAAGATGGCACTCGTACCGCAGCCGGAAAGAAAAGAGAAAGTTCTTCTAAGTCTGATGTTCCTGCTCATGAGGACTATACTAAAGCTCATAATAGTAAGAGCATTAAGTCTATGAGTGATGCAGAGCTTCGTAACCGATTGAACCGTCTTCAGATGGAGAAACAGTACAGTCAATTGTCTTCGGCTGATGTGAATCGTGGAAAGGAATATGTATCAAAAACTCTGAAAGTCGCCGGAACAATTGCAACCGCTACTTCGACCGCCTTAACTATTTACAATAACTATGGCAAGATCAAAGAAATTGTAAACGGTATGGCTAAGAAGACTGGCTAAGGAGGTACTTATGGCATTATCAAACACTGCCGTTCCTAAGTATTATGGCATGTTTCGTGATGCCGTAATTCGAGGGGAGATTCCGGTTTGCAAAGAGATCTCCATGGAGATGAACCGTATTGATGATCTTATCGCTAATCCGGGCGTGTACTATGACGACCAAGCTGTTGAGGGATGGATTGCTTATTGCGAGTCCGAACTCACTCTAACAGATGGCTCTGACCTTAGCCTTTTGGATAGCTTCAAACTTTGGGGTGAACAGATCTTTGGTTGGTACTATTTTGTTGAGCGAAGCGTGTATCAGCCGAATCCAGATGGTCATGGTGGGCACTATGTTCGCAAGAATGTGAAAAAAAGGCTGATTAACAAACAGTATTTGATCGTTGCACGAGGTGCCGCTAAATCAATGTACGGCTCAACCTTACAGGGTTACTTTCTGAATGTTGATACCTCTACTACTCATCAGATCACCACCGCCCCCACAATGAAGCAAGCGGAGGAGGTCATGTCTCCTCTTCGCACCGCTATCACTCGTTCGAGAGGACCGCTGTTTCAGTTCCTGACAGAAGGCTCTTTGCAAAACACAACCGGTTCCAAAGCGAATCGCACAAAGTTAGCCTCTACAAAAAAGGGCGTTGAAAACTTCCTTACGGGTTCGCTTCTTGAGGTCAGACCCATGAGCATCAATAAGCTCCAGGGTCTACAAATCAAGGTCGCAACCGTTGATGAGTGGCTTTCCGGAGACATTCGAGAGGATGTTATCGGCGCAATTGAGCAGGGCGCATCCAAGGTGAACGACTACATCATTGTTGCAATCAGCTCGGAAGGTACGGTTCGTAACGGAAGCGGCGACACCATCAAAATGGAGTTGATGGACATCCTTAAAGGCGACTACATCAATCCCCACGTTTCGATTTGGTGGTACAAGCTTGATTCCATTGATGAAGTCGGAGACCCGGAAATGTGGCTCAAGGCTAATCCAAATCTTGGAAAAACCGTAAGCTATGAAACTTATCAGCTTGATGTTGAAAGAGCTGAAAAAGCTCCAGCTGCCCGAAACGATATTCTTGCAAAGAGATTTGGACTGCCTATGGAGGGGTACACCTATTACTTCACTTACGAAGAAACTCTTCCGCATCGAAAGAGGGACTACTGGCAGATGCCTTGTTCCCTCGGTGCAGACTTATCACAGGGCGATGACTTCTGCGCATTTACATTTTTGTTCCCTCTGCCAAACGGTTCCTTTGGCATCAAGACACGAAACTATATTACCTCTACCACTTTAATGAAGCTGCCTGCTGCTATGCGGATCAAATACGATCAATTCATGGCGGAGGGCAGTTTAATTGTTTTAGAGGGTGCTGTACTTAACATGATGGATGTCTATGAAGATTTGGACAACCATATTCAGGAGTGCGGATACGATGTTCGATGTCTTGGGTTTGACCCTTATAATGCAAAAGAATTTGTGGCGAGATGGGAATCTGAAAACGGTCCGTTTGGAATTGAGAAAGTTATTCAGGGCGCTAAAACTGAGTCGGTTCCACTTGGAGAACTGAAAAAGCTTTCTGAAGAAAGAATGCTTATCTTCGATGAGGACCTTATGACCTTCGCTATGGGTAACTGTATTACCCTTGAAGATACAAATGGAAACCGTAAACTTTTGAAGAAGCGATACGAGCAGAAAATCGATGCTGTTGCGGCAATGATGGACGCTTACATTGCTTATAAACTCAATCGAGACGCATTTGAATAAGGAGGTGGTCAAGTTGGATGAGATGTATCATCATGGTATTCTCGGTCAGAAATGGGGCGTTCGCCGTTTCCAGAACAAAGACGGAACTTTGACCGCCGCAGGTCAAAAGCGTTTGGAAAAGAAAGACGCAAATTGGGCTCATAAAAACCACGACAAAATTGTATCTAAAGCCCGCAAAGATGTTTCCAAAGAACTCGATCAGTATGCCAATCAACTATTGAAAAATCCTTCCTCTGTGACATCGAAAGGTAAAATCAGTTCTTCAGCTATCAATTCCTATAATCGGAAGATGGCTGAACTGATGAATGAGTCCGTCAAGAATGTTATCGCACCTTCAGGGCGTGTCGTTCAATTCGTTGCAAAACGAGGTGAAGTCGGCGTGCATATGGCTCTGGCTGACAGAGGCTATGATATGCAGCAGCTGAAGAACGGTATCTGGGCTTCCGGTCGAGTTGCCTATAAGAAGAAAAATGTTGATATGGTTTAAGGAGGTGATGATTCAAAATGGAGATGTCTTTTGGTTCCAGATTGAAACATGCTTGGAATGCGTTTACCGGCAATGTTCAAATGAACTACCGGGATTTGGGTATGAGCCATTCATATCGAGCTGACAGACCAAGAATGTCCAGAGGCAATGAAAGATCAATCGTCACATCGGTTTATAACCGAATTGCGCTTGATGTTGCGGCCCTGAATGTTCAGCATGTTCGGTTGGATGAAAATGGGCGTTTTCTTTCGGTCATCGATGACGGATTGAATAATTGCCTCACTTTGGAAGCGAATGTCGATCAGACGGCACGGTCGTTCGTTCAGGATGTAGTTATCTCTATGTTTGATGAAGGAAGCGTGGCTATTGTTCCGGTCGATACAACGACTGATCCTAACGTGTCCGGTTCGTATGACATTCAGTCTCTTCGTGTCGGACAAATTTTAGACTGGTATCCGCAGCATATTCGAGCTCGTGTGTACAACGAACAAACGGGCAGAAAAGAAGATATTGTGGTGCCGAAAAGTGCAGTGGCTATCATTGAGAATCCACTGTACGCAGTTATCAATGAGCCAAATTCTACTATGCAGCGGCTCATTCGTAAACTTAACCTACTTGATGTCATTGATGAGCAAAGCGGATCTGGAAAACTCGATTTGATTATTCAGCTTCCTTATGTAATCAGGACAGAAGCAAGGCGTCAACAGGCCGAAAATCGGCGTAAAGATATAGAAAACCAGTTGTCAGGTTCAAAGTATGGTATCGCTTATACTGATGGTACTGAGCATATCACACAGTTGAATCGTTCCGTGAATAACAACCTAATGTCCCAGATTGAATACTTGACGAGTATGCTATACAGCCAGTTGGGGATCACTCAGAGCATTTTGGATGGAACAGCGGACGAGAAGACAATGCTGAACTATAACAACCGGACAATCGAGCCGATCATTTCCGCTATTGTTGATGAGATGAAACGAAAGTTTCTGACCAAAACTGCCCGATCACAACACCAGTCAATTTCATTCTCTAGAGACCCGTTCAAACTGGTTCCTGTCAATGATATTGCTGAAATTGCTGACAAGTTTACAAGAAATGAAATCATGACTTCGAATGAAATTCGTCAGGTAGTCGGTATGAAACCCTCTGAGGACCCGAGAGCAGATGAACTCAGAAATAAGAACCTGAGTGCACCGTCCGGTTCCAATCAGCAGTCGGAAGAAATGCCTATTGCCGAAGTTGATTCAATTAGAGACTCAGTAAGTGATTTGGACGACAAAATCTCTAAGCAAAAATCGAAAAAGTAAGGAGGAAATTCAAAATGAGTAGACCTTTTTCGGTTGAGGCTTGTGATTTCAGCGGCTGGGCAACCCGAAACGACCTTAAGTGTTCTGATGGACGAGTAATTCGTCGGGACGCCTTTAAGAATAACGACGGTATTAAAGTCCCGCTGGTCTGGAATCATCAGCACAACAGTCCTCGTGATGTTCTCGGTCATGCATGGCTTGAGAACCGTGAGGAAGGTGTTTACACCTACGGCTTTCTCAATGATACTGCTGATGGTGAAATTGCGAAGGTCCTTATTAAGCACGGTGACATCTGTGCTCTGTCCATTTACGCCAATCAGCTTCAGCAGGCTGGATCTGATGTGCTGCATGGATGTATTTGCGAGGTGAGCCTGGTGCATAAGGGCGCTAACCCCGGTGCATTTATTGATTCTATGCTGAAGCACGGCGAAATGTCCGACGATGAAGCTATCATCTATACCGGAATGCCTCTCTGTCTTTCTCATTCTGCGGAGTCTAAGGATGATCCAGAAGACGAGGAAAAGAAGAAGGATTCCAAAGAGGACAAGCCTGCTGAAAACAAGGAAGAGAAGAAGGACAATGAAGAGACGATTGCTGATGTGATCGATTCCATGTCTGAGAAGCAGCAGAATGTCATGTATGCACTTATCGCACAGGCTCTCGAAGGCGAACCCGAAAAGGAATCCAAGGATGATTCCGACAACAAATCTGAATCCAATAAGGAGGATAACACAATGAAACACAATGTCTTTGACAACGATCAGCAGAAGAAGACCGAGGTTCTGTCTCATGCTGACCAGGCAAGCATCATTTCTATGGCTAAGTCCAACAGCGTCGGCAGTCTTCGTACTGCTATGGACATCTACGCAGAGCAGAATCCTGACAGTGTTCTGGCTCATGGCATCGATGGTATTGAAACCCTGTTCCCCGAGTACAAGGATGTTCATCCCGGTGCTCCCGAACTGCTTACCACTGACCAGGGGTGGGTAAACGAGGTTCTGAAGAAGGTTCATAAGAGCCCTATCTCCCGTATCCGTACCCGCCAGGCTGATCTGCGTAACATCGAGGCTCTCCGTGCCAAGGGTTATAAGAAGGGTGCCCAGAAGGGTTATGTTGGCAATATTCAGCTGCTCCACAGAACGACTGATCCTCAGACCGTGTATGTAAAGAGTAAGCTTGATCGTGACGACATCATCGATATTCAGGACTTCGATGTGGTGCAGTACCTGTATGGTATTGACCGTATGAATCTGAATGAGGAACTGGCTACGGCTATCATGATCGGTGATGGTCGTGAGGTCGGTGCTGATGGTAAGATCGCTGAGGATAAGATCCGCCCGATTTGGCTGGATGACGAGCTGTACACCATTCATGCTGATGTCGACATTGCCGGCATGAAGAGCACGCTTCAGGGTACCAACACTTCCGCTAATTTCGGCGAGAATTACATTTACGCAGAAGCCGTGATTCAGTCTCTGCTGTATGCTCGTGAGAAGTATAAGGGTTCCGGCACTCCCGACTTCTACTGCACGCCTCATCTGGTCAATGTCATGCTGCTTGCCCGTGACCTGAATGGACGCCGCATTTATGACAAGGTCAGCGATCTGGCTGCGGCTCTGAATGTTGGACAGATCATCACCGCCGAACAGTTCGAGGGTAAGACTCGTACTACCACGGACAGCAAGACCAAGAAGCTTCTGGGTCTGATGGTCAACTTGGCTGATTATTCTCTGGGCGCTACCAAGGGCGGCGAAATCACTCACTTCACCGATTTCGATATCGACTTCAACCAGGAGAAGAGCCTGTTGGAGACTCGTTGCTCCGGCGCCAACACTCGTGTCATGTCTGCTATCGCTCTGGAAGAGGATGTCACTGCCAATATTGGCGGCTAAATTCAGCGAGGAGTGAAAATTCAAAATGGCTAAATTTTATGGAGTAATCGGCTATGCTGTAACGGAAGAGACTAAGCCGGGTGTTTGGACGGAGAAGATCATCGAGCGTATGTACTATGGTGATTTAACCCGTAACACCCGTAGGCTTCAGTCTGCGGAACAACTCAACGACAACATCAATGTTGCGAATGAGATCAGTATCGTAGCCGATCCATTTGCCAATGAGAATTTTCATTCGATGAGGTATGTTGAGTTTATGGGTGCTAAATGGAAAGTCACAAGTGTCGAAGTTCAGTACCCAAGACTTATACTGACTATGGGAGGTGTATACAATGGCGAGCAGGCTTAATCTGCAAACTTTCCTGGAAAAAATCCTTGAAAGCAGAAATGTGTATTTTCAACCTCCTGAGTCGGTAAAAATGAAATACCCCGCTATCGTTTATGCACTTGATGATATCGAAAATGTGCACGCCGATAACGGGGTTTATTCATCTCACAGGCACTATTCAGTCACTATTATTGACTCTGACCCGGATAGTGAGCTTGTCGGTAAGGTGGTTTCTATACCTACCTGCCGATTTGAACGATATTATGCAAGCGAGAATCTGAATCACTGGAATTTCTCGCTCTATTTCTGATAAGGAGGAATATCTTTATGTCCAAAATCATTTGGGATAAAACTGGCGAGCGCCTGTACGAAACCGGCTGTGACCATGGCGTTCTCTATCCGATGCAGACCGGCGGCGTTTATAACAAGGGCGTCGCATGGAATGGTCTGACTGCCGTTACCGAGAGTCCTTCCGGGGCCGAGGCTTCCCCGATTTATGCTGACAACATCAAGTATGTCAACCTGGTTTCTAACGAGGAGTTCGGCGCTACTGTCGAGGCATATATGTACCCCGATGAGTTTGCCGAGTGTGATGGTTCCGTTGAGATCATGCCCGGTATGTACGCCGGTCAGCAGTCCCGTAAGACTTTCGGCTTGGCATATCGTACCATTCTGGGTAACGATACCGATCTGAACGATTACGGTTATAAGCTGCATCTGGTTTATGGTTGTTTGGCAGCGCCTTCTGAAAAGGGTTACAGCACTGTCAACGACAGTCCTGAGGCGGCTACTCTGTCCTGGGAAATCAGCACCACGCCTGTCTCTATCAACAAGCTGGTCAACGGTAAGAAGCTGAAGCCGACCGCCACGCTGACCTTTGACTCCACTAAGTTTAGTGCCGAGTTCATGACTCAGCTGGAAGAGATCCTGTACGGTAAGGACCCGACCACCGATGGCGGCAACGATGGTGTCGAGCCTCGTCTGCCTCTGCCCGATGAGATTATCGAACTGTTCGGTAAGACTCTGAATCCTCAGGGCTAATCTGTATAATTATGGAGCCGTATTCAGGTAAGCTGGCGGCTCCTACTTTTTTTAATTTGAAAGGAGAAAAATTCAATGACTAAGGAAACTATCACTTATACCGATCTGAATGGCGTTCAGAGAACCGAAGATTTCTACTTCGACCTGTCCAAGCCTGAAATCGTAAAGATGCAGGCGAGTGCCAAGGGTGGCTACGATGTTCAGCTCAAGAGTATCGCTGCCAGTCCGAATGGGGCGCTTATTATGGAGTTCTTCGAGAACTTTATTAAGACTGCCTATGGCGAGAAGAGCGATGATGGCAGACGCTTCATGAAGTCCGAGGAAATTTCCAGAGGCTTTATGGAAACTCCCGCTTATGAGGTCCTGTTTGAGAAGCTTGTCACCGATGCCGGCGCTGCATCTGAATTTGTCAACCGTGTGATGCGTGCCAACGGCAATAAGCAGGCTGCGCCCATCGCATCTAATTAAAGAAAGCTCGGAGGACTAAGGAATGCTGAAAATTACTGTGCCGGCTGCCGAGTTTTGGGATGAAATTCATGAGGAATTTGTCTACAAGAAAGAGCAGACTTTGCAGTTGGAGCATTCCTTAGTCTCTCTTTCAAAATGGGAAAGCAAATGGAACAAGGCATTTCTCGGAAAACAAGAAAAAACCGATGAGGAAATTCTTGATTATGTACGATGTATGACCTTAACCCAGAATGTCGATCCCGAAGTGTATACTCGGCTGTCTGCTGAAAACTACGCCGCCATCAATGCGTACATCGAAGCACCTATGACTGCTACTTGCCTTATCGAGGATAAGCAGACAAGAGGTAATAAAGAAACGGTTACGTCGGAGCTTATTTACTACTGGATGATTTCTTATAACATCCCTGTGGAGTTTCAAAAATGGCATTTGAACAGACTGCTGACCCTCATACGGGTATGTAATGTCAAGAACTCTCCACCTAAGCGAAGAAGTAAGCGTGAAATGTGGAATCGGAACGCAGCTATCAACGCTGCCAATCGAAAACGCTTTGGCTCCAAGGGGTGATTGAATGAACAGACGATGCCGAAAATGCATGTTAAGGCGAGTTTGCCATAAAAAGCAGCCTTACAATAACTGGCTTAAAACTTTTACCAAAAAAGCAGTAGCAATCATTCTGATGGTTTCACTGATTGATTTGCAACTGTCTTATGTGCTTGCCTTTATGGGGCAAGTACAAATTGCGGAATCGCTTTCCAGCACAATAGCGTCGACCGTTGTCGGGGTTATGCTTGGCTACTTCTTCAAAGCCCTTTTCGAAACATTCTTCGAAAAGCGTGAAGAACGACTCAAGCAGGAAAGCGAACCAGAAGAAAATACGAATTATGAGGAGGTTTAGTTATGCCTATCAGTTTTTTGACTACAGCATTGTTGATCGTATCCGTTATCACGAATCTGACAGTGGAGGGCATTAAGAAGCTGCTTGACGGAACGAAGGTCAAGTATTCTTCTAATGTTCTTGCGGCAGTTCTGTCCGTCCTGATCGCCTGTGCTGTTAGCGTGATTTACCTTATCATGACCGACACGGTCTTTACTATGAAGATTGGGGTTGAGATCGTCGTTCTGATGTATCTGGGCTTCCTGATCTCTACGGTCGGTTATGACAAGGTTATTCAGATGCTGAAACAGATTCAGAGCGTGAAGGAGGAAACGAAAAATGAGTAACAGCCCTTTGGTATCCTATACCAAGTTAAGTCCTAATCATTCCGGGCAGAGAACCCATGTCGTCGACCGTATCACGCCTCATTGTGTAGTCGGTCAGTGCTCTGTAGAGACTCTGGGTAATATTTTTGCTCCGACTTCCCGACAGGCTTCTTGTCAGTATGGTATCGGCGTGGATGGTCGAGTGGGTATGTATGTGGAAGAAAAGAACCGTTCCTGGTGTTCTTCCTCTAATGCAAATGACCAGCGTGCAATCACAATCGAGTGTGCCAGCGATGCCACACATCCTTATGCATTCAACGATACTGTATATGCGAAACTGATCGAGCTTTGCACAGACATTTGCAAGCGTTACGGAAAAACCAAGCTGCTCTGGTTCGGCGATAAGACTAAGACTCTGAACTACGAGCCGGCTTCCAATGAAATGGTTCTGACCGTACATCGTTGGTTTGCCAATAAGAGTTGCCCTGGTGATTGGATGTATGCTCGAATGGGAGATCTTGCGTCCAAAGTTACGGCTAAGCTTGGGGGCTCTGCTGGCGGAACTGAGAAGCCTGCCGATAATCAGGCACTTTATCGAGTGCAGACAGGAGCCTTCAGCAATAAGACGAATGCAGATGCAATGCTTCAGAAGGTGAAAGCTGCCGGTTTTGATACTTACATGGTTAAGGTCGATAATCTTTACAAGATTCAGGTCGGCGCATTCAGTAAGAAAGCAAATGCTGACGCTATGGCTGCAAAGCTGAAAGCTGCTGGTTTTGACACCTATATAACAACCAAAAGTGGGACGGCAGTCTCTGCATCTTCTGCGAAGAAAAGCACTGACCAGATCGCCCGCGAAGTAATTCAGGGTCTGTGGGGTAACGGCGTGGACAGGACTAATCGTCTGAAGGCGGCTGGTTACGATCCTTCCGTAATACAGAATCGGGTTAATCAGCTTCTTAAATAAGGAGGTCCGTGAATGATAAGGTTCAGTCACAAGGGAGACTTCTCTAAGGTTACACGCTTTTTGGAGAGGGCAAAAGAAGTGGTCCATCTCGGAGACCTCGACAAGTATGGCCGAGAAGGGGTCGCTGCTCTTGCGTCTGCAACGCCTGTCGATTCCGGTTTGACCGCCAGTTCATGGTATTACGAGATCGTAAACCGAAATGGATCTGCAAAGATCACCTTTTACAACTCAAATATTCAAAATGGGGTTCCAATTGCAATCATTCTGCAATATGGTCACGGGACTCGCAACGGGGGCTGGGTACAGGGTCGAGATTACATCAATCCTGCTATCCAGCCTATTTTCGATAAAATTGCAAATGAAGCATGGAAGGAGGTTACGAAGCTATGAGTAAAACTATCGACGAAAGAGTCGTAGAAATGCGGTTTGACAATAAGCAGTTTGAGAGCAATGTTCAAACCAGTTTGTCCACCATTGAAAAATTAAAGAAAAGTTTGGATATGGACGGCGCTACAAAAGGTCTTGAAAGCATTGACAGTGCTGCTAAGAAAGTCGATATGTCGGGGCTTGGCTCTGCGGTTGAAACAGTAAAGACTCGATTCTCGGCATTGGAGATCATGGCTGTAACCGCCCTTGCAAACATCACCAACTCAGTTGTAAATACCGGTAAACAGATGCTCCACTCCTTGACAATCGAACCCATTAGTCAGGGCTTTGAGGAATACGAGCTGAAGATGGGGTCAATTCAGACCATCATGATGAGTACCGGCGCCTCTCTTGAAGAAGTTAATAAGTATCTTCAGGAATTGAACACTTACTCGGATAAGACCATTTACTCCTTCCAGGATATGACTTCCAACATCGGTAAATTTACCAATGCTGGTGTCGGTCTTGAGGATGCAGTAATGGCTATTCAGGGTGTGTCGAATGTTGCCGCTGTGTCCGGCGCCAATGCAAATGAGGCATCCCGTGCCATGTATAACTTTGCGCAGGCACTGTCTGCCGGTTATGTCAAGCTGATTGACTGGAAGTCAATTGAGAATGCTAATATGGCGACCGTTGAATTTAAGACTCAGCTTCTTGAGTCGGCTGTTGCCTGTGGCACCTTGACTAAAACTGCCGACGGCATGTATAAAACGGTTAAGGGTAATGTCATCGATGCTACACATGGCTTCAATGATTCTTTGCAGGATCAGTGGATGACCACGGAAGCTCTGGTCAGTACTCTTCGCAATTATGCGGATGAAACGACTGAAATCGGTGCTAAAGCATTTGCGGCTGCACAGGATGTTAAGACATTCACTCAGTTGATAGATACTCTCAAGGAAGCCGTAGGCTCCGGATGGGCAAATACATGGGAAATCCTGTTTGGTGATTTTGAGGAAGCCAAAGAACTTTGGACTGGACTCAGCCAGGTTATCGGTGGATTTATCGATGCCCAAGCAGATGCTCGCAATGAGATGTTGCAAGGGTGGAAAGATCTTGGCGGAAGAACCAAACTGATTGAGGCACTTAAAAATGCTTTTGAAGGCGTTCAGAGTGTTATCAAACCGATCTATGAGGCATTCCGTGAGATATTTCCTCCCACCACAGCCCAGCAGCTTTATGATATTACTGAGAATTTGCGAAAATTCACAGCAAATTTGAAGCTCAGTGATACAGCTTCAGCTAATCTAAAATCCACTTTCAAAGGCTTGTTTGCGATCTTGGACATCGTTAAACAAGCCTTTTCTGCTATATTTACGGCAATTAAACCGTTGTTTGGCGGGTTTGGGACACTCGGAGATGGAATTCTTGGTTTCACTGGTGGGATTGGCGATGCTATTGTTGCGTTTGATGAGTTTATCAAAACCAGCGGAGCATTCCAGAAAGTTGGTGAGGGTATCGCTACGGTCATACAGACAATTATGACAGCTTTATCCACACTGAAGAACAAGATCAAAGAAAAATTTGAATCCGCCAATTTCGAATTGTTTCATTCTCTGCTTGAGCGAATTCATGAGAGGATGACTCAAGTCGGAGAAGCAGCCGGTGAGATGAAATCTGGGGTTATCGTCGCCTTTGAGGTCATTGGTGAGGCTCTTGCTAATTGCCAATTTGTTCAGCTTCTCTCTGCTGTGTGGAACGCCGTTAAGACAATCGGAAGTGGCATCGTTAAAATCCTTGGCGAACTCGGCAGTTCTTTAGCAAAGAATCTCGGTGAAGCTAATTTCAGCGGAATTATTGATCTGCTGAATGGTATCTCGTTCGGTGCTATTGCTGTCGGTATCACAAAGTTTGTCGGCACCTTCCGAAAAGCTATTGAAGATATCGGCAGTTTCAAGGAATCTTTTATCGGAATTCTTGACAGTGTTCGAGGATGCTTTGAAGCTTACCAGACTCAGTTGCAGGCTGGTACATTGCTGAAGATCGCGTCGGCTATTGCTATTCTTACTGCATCTTTGATTGCGCTTAGTCTTGTGGACAGCGAAAAGCTGAATGTAGCCCTTGGAGCAATCACTGTGCTATTCGCTGAACTTCTTGCTTCGATGGCTGTATTCAACAAAATCAGCGGTCAGGCAACTGGTGTGATGAAGAGTGTAACTGCTATGCTCGGAATTGCTACGGCAGTGCTGATTTTGGCGAGCGCACTTAAAAAGATTGCTGATCTGGATGCAAAGCAGCTTACTACTGGTCTGATTGGTGTTGCAGGTTTGACGACTATGATGGTTGCCGCAGCCAAAGCTATGAGTTCCAACAGTAAAACCATCATCAAGGGTGCTACTCAAATGGTGATCTTTGCAGCCGCAATCAAGATTCTTGCTTCTGTTTGCGAGCAACTTGCTAAATTGGACTGGAACCAGCTTGCGAAAGGTCTTGTCGGCGTTGGTGTATTGCTTGCCGAGGTTTCTCTGTTCCTGAGAACCGCAAAATTCAGCGGTAAATCCATTACTACGGCTACAGGCATCATGATTCTTTCGGCAGCAATCAAGGTGTTGGCTTCTGCCTGCAAGGACTTCGGCGAGATGAAATGGGAAGAAATCGGTAAGGGGCTTGCATCTATTGCAGTGCTTCTTGCTGAGGTTACCGCTTTCACCAAGCTTACTGGTAACGCTAAACATGTAATCTCTACAGGTGTAGCACTCGTTGCTATCGGAGCAGCCATGAAGATATTCGCATCGGCTGTAAAAGACTTCTCTGGAATGCAGTGGGACGAAATTGCAAGAGGTCTTGTTGCTATGGCCGGGGCTTTGGCGGCGGTTACAATTGCCGTCAACTTCATGCCGAAAAGCATGATTGGCATCGGCACTGGTCTTATTGCTGTCTCTGCGGCTTTACTTATACTTGCCAATGCTCTTAACCAGATGGGTTCAATGTCTTGGGAGGAAATCGCCAAGGGTCTTATCACTCTGGGCGGCGCAATGGCCATTCTTGCAATCGGTCTGAATGCCATGACAGGTACTCTTGCAGGTTCTGCGGCGCTTCTTGTTGCTGCAAGTGCCCTCTTGGTGCTTACTCCGGTACTGGCTATTCTCGGCGCCATGAGTTGGAGTTCCATCGTGAAAGGTCTCATTACCCTGGCAGGTGCATTTGCTATCCTCGGTGTTGCAGGTGCTGTATTGACTCCGTTGGTTCCTTCTATTCTCGCTTTGAGTGGCTCGCTGGCACTAATCGGGGTAGCAGTTGTCGGTATTGGTGCCGGGCTTGCTCTGGCAGGTGCCGGTTTGTCCGCCTTGGCAGTAGGCTTAACAGCTCTTGCTGCTGCGGGAACTGCCGGTGCTACAGCCATCGTCGCTTCTTTGACTGTTATTATCACAGGCGTGGCAGCCCTTATTCCTGCAATTGTAGCCAAGATCGGCGAGGCAATTGTCGAGTTCTGCAAAGTTATCGCAGATAGTGCAGGAGCCATTGGAGAAGCAGTCAAGGCGGTTGTTCTTATGCTGGTGGATGTACTTGTTGAGTGCGTTCCCGCTATCGCTGATGGGGCATTGAAGCTCATTGCAGGTGTTCTTGAAGCATTGGTGGAATATACCCCGTCTATCGTCGATTCCATCTTCCAATTCCTTATCGCAGTGCTTGAGGGCGTTGCTAAGAATCTTCCGGGTCTGATTCAGGCTGCTATTGATGTATTGATGGCATTCTTCTCCGGTATTGTGGATGCACTTAAGGGTATTGATACAGAAACTCTTCTTAAGGGAATTGTCGGTATCGGCCTGCTTGCAGCAATTATGGCTGCTTTGAGCGCAGTAGCAGCTCTTGTTCCTGGTGCCATGCTGGGCGTTCTCGGTATGGGCGCTGTTATCGCTGAACTCGCTCTTGTTCTTGCTGCGGTCGGTGCTCTGGCGCAAATTCCTGGCTTGAACTGGCTTATCAACGAAGGCGGTAATCTGCTTCAGGGAATTGGTACGGCAATCGGTAAGTTTGTTGGTGGTATCGTCGGTGGCTTTATGAGTGGCGTATCCAGTCAATTCCCGCAAATTGGTTCTGATCTTTCCGGGTTTATGGCCAATGTTCAGCCGTTCCTTGATGGCGCAGCTTCCATAGATCCGGCTATGCTGGATGGTGTTAAGGCTCTTGCAGAAACGATTCTTATCCTGACAGCCGCAAATATTTTGGATGGTCTAACCTCGTGGTTCACTGGCGGAAGTTCGCTCTCTGGCTTTGCTGAAGAGATGGTTCCGTTCGGAAAAGCTATGAAACAATTCTCTGATGAAATCAGCGGTATTGATGGAGAAGCAGTTTCCAATGCTGCAATCGCAGGTAAGACTCTTGCAGAGATGGCTGATACACTTCCTAATACTGGCGGTGTCGTTGGCTTCTTTGCCGGAGAGAACGATATGAATGCCTTCGGTGAACAGCTTATTCCATTTGGTCGTGCCATGCGTAACTTTGCAAACGAAGTCGCCGGAATTGACGCCAGTGTTATTACTGAAGCAGCTACCGCTGGTAAGGCACTTGCAGAGATGGCAAGCACCGTTCCAAACAGCGGCGGCGTAGTTGGCTTCTTTGCTGGTGAAAACGATATGGATGACTTTGGCGAACAGCTTGTTCCTTTCGGCAGAGCAATGAAGGATTTCTCTGACGCTGTTTCCGGACTGAAAGCCGATGTCATTCAAAATAGCGTTACCGCAGGTCAGGCTTTGCTTGAACTTGCGAATACGGTGCCGAATACGGGCGGTGTTGTGTCCTGGTTTACGGGCGATAACGACCTTGAAACCTTCGGTGAACAGCTCGTTCCGTTTGGCACAGCAATGAAGAACTATTCTTTGGCTGTTACAGGATTGGATGCATCTGTCGTCACAAACTCCGCAAATGCAGCTAAAGCTCTGGTTGAGCTTTCAAACAATTTGCCGAATAGCGGCGGTATCGTATCCTGGTTTACGGGCGATAACGATATTGCAAGCTTCGGTGAGCAGTTGGTATCTTTCGGTCAGTCATTTGCCGCGTACTACAACAGCGTTAGCGGAGTGGATGTAGCTAAGCTGAGTGGTGTGGTTGTCGAGTTCAGAAATCTTGTGGATTTGGCAAACGGCATTAAGAGTGTTGATACAAGTGGAATGTCTACATTTGCTCAGAATCTTACGAATTTGGGTAATGCTGGTATCGATGGCTTTATCAATGCCTTTACAAATGCTAATTCCCGTGTAAGTACAGCCGCAAACACAATGGTCACTACATTTATCAACGCCGCCAAAGCACAGCAAGGAAATCTGACAAGCACTTTCACCACCATGATTAACGGTATTGTCACTACTTTTACAAGCAAGTACAGTCAGTTCACAGTCATGGGGCAGACGATGATGACTAACTTTATCTCTGGTATTCGTACCGGCGACGCATCTGCTCGGTCGGCATTTGTCGCAATCGTATCCGGTTGTCTGACAGCAATCCGAAATAAGTTCTACGAGTTTAACACCGTTGGACAGACTACGATGACAAATCTCATTGCTGGCATTCGAACAAAAAACCAGCTTGCAAAAGATGCCTTTGTTCAGATCATCAACAGTTGTCTGACAGCAATCCGAAATAAGTACACCGACTTCTATAACGCCGGTAAGTATCTTGTTGAAGGATTTGCCGCTGGCATAACTGCCAACACATACATGGCTGAAGCGAGAGCAAGAGCTATGGCAAGAGCAGCGGCAGCGGCAGCAGAAGCGGAACTCGACATTAACTCACCGTCTAAAGTTGGCTATCGAATTGGCGGATTCTTTGGTATGGGCTTCGTCAATTCCCTGATCGACTACACCGATAAGTCTTACGATGCCGGTGCATCTGTTGCAAAGTCGGCTAAGGAAGGACTCTGCAACGCGGTTTCCAAGATCGGTGCTTTCATCGAAAACGGAATTGACTCTCAACCGACAATTCGACCGCTGCTTGATCTGTCTGATGTAACAGAGGGTGCTGGTAGATTGTCGGCACTTCTGAGTCGGAATCAGGCAATGAAGATCAGCGCTGGCATGGAACATGAGGGTACTGGTATCGTTCAAAATGGCGGTATTACACCTACCTCCGGAAACAACTACAATTTCACACAAAATAACTATTCACCTAAGGCACTGTCGAGGATCGACATTTATCGTCAGACGAAGAATCAGTTCTCGGCGTTGAAAGGATTGGTGGAAACATGATTCACTCATTTGCTATCACCAATTACTTAGGTGATAGGATCAAACTTGACTTGAGGGAGCCTGAGGTTTCGGGCTTCCTCATCAAGTCTGTAACCGGCTTAGGTCCGGTCAAAGCAACTGTCAACACGACAGAAGTCGTCACTAATGACGGCTCTATGTTTAACTCCGCCAGATTGAGTCAGCGGAATATTGTTTTCCAAATCGTATTTGTTGATACAGTCTACGGAGAAACGATCGAGGATGTACGGCAGAAATCCTACAAATACTTTCCGGCAAAGAAAAGCGTTGAAATCATTATCGAAACTGATAACCGATATGTACGAACAAGCGGTTATGTGGAATCGAATGAACCGAACATTTTCAGTTCGCAGGAAGGTACATCAATCTCAATCATTTGTCCTGACCCATTCTTCTATTCAGCCGGAGAGGATGGAAACAATGTAACGGATTTCTACAGTATTGACCCGATGTTTGAGTTTCCATTCTCGAACGAGTCTCTGACGGAACCTTTGCTTGTATTTGGCGAAATTCAGATCAAGACGGAGGGTGTCATCACTTACTATGGCGATGCCGAAATCGGCGTAACGATCTATATTCATGCAATAGGACCGGCAAGCAACATCAATATTTACAATACGGAAACCAGAGAAGTCATGAAGATCGATACTGTGAAGCTCCAAAAGCTAACTGGAAAGGGTATCGTCGCAAGTGATGATATCGTTATTAACACCTCAAAGGGTGATAAGAGCATTACTCTGATTCGTGAAGGCGTTTCGTACAACATCCTGAACTGTTTGGATAAGAATACCGACTGGTTTACCTTAGCAAAAGGCGATAACATTTTCGCCTTTACTGCTGACAGCGGTGTTACGAATCTTCAGTTCAGAATTGAAAACAAAGTAATCTATGAGGGGGTATAACTATGGAACTTTTGGTCTTAAACACCGACTTTGAGTCCATAGCCGTCATAGATACTTACGAATCCATGATATGGACTGACCGGTATAATTCGTATGGAGATTTCGAGATATTCTTCGCTATGGATACACAACTCTTGCAGTATTTGAAAGAGGATTACTATCTGTGGCTGAAGGATTCGGAGCACTGTATGATTATCGAGGACATCAAGATCAATGCCGACACAGAAGAAGGAAATCATCTTATCGTGACTGGAAGGTCACTGGAGTCTATTCTTGAACGCCGCATCATCTGGGGACAGCGAATCTTTAATGGAAATCTTCAAAATGGCATCCAGACGATGCTAAACGAATGCATCATTTCTCCGTCTATTGCCGATCGAAAGATTTCCAACTTTGTGTTCGTGCCTTCTACTGATCCTAAAATCACAAGTCTGAAAATCGACAACCAATACACAGGTGACTGCCTGTACGATGTCGTCAAAGGACTTTGTGAGGAAAACAATATAGGGTTCAAGATCGTACTGACAGATGAAAACAAGTTTGCATTCAGTCTGTATGCCGGTGTTGATCGCTCTTATGAGCAGACAGAAAATCCGTATGTTGTTTTCTCTCCAAACTTTGAGAACATCATCAACAGCAACTATTATTCATCCAGAGCGAGTTTTCGAAATGTGACTCTGGTCGCAGGAGAAGGTGAAGGGGCAGCAAGGCGAACTGCTATCGTTGGCTCAGCCTCAGGGCTTGATCGGCGTGAGCTTTTTACAGATGCTCGTGACATCTCATCCGATACTGAGGACGGGACTCTTTCCGATGCAGAATATATGGCGCAGCTTCGGACAAAAGGCTTGAAGAATCTGGCAGATCATATTGTAACCACTGCATTCGAAGGAGAAGTTGAAGTTACTCGACTTTTCAAATACGGCGAGGACTTCTTTATCGGAGACATCGTTCAAATCGCCAATGAATATGGCAATGAGGGATCAGCTTACATTTCAGAGCTGGTCATCTCAAACAGTGAGGAAGGGTTGTCGATTTATCCGACCTTCAAAACTATTTCAAAGTAAGGAGGGAGAAACTGAATGAGCGTATCAAGCGGATTTTTCAATTCACTTAACGGTGACCGCAAATACAATGCTGCACAGATGTCAGCTATCTTTGATGGACTCATCATCGATGGTGTATTTGCTTCTATCGGAACCGCTTTTGCTGTGAAGGCGGCAGGCGGTCTTACCGTGAATGTCGGTATCGGCAAAGCCTGGTTCGACCATACATGGACAGTCAATGACAGCATCCTGCCGATGACCGCCCCGGAAGCAGAGGTGATTCTTGATCGTATTGATGCCGTGGTTCTGGAAGTAAACGGAATGGAATCAGTTCGTAATAACACTATCAAATTTGTCAAAGGTAATCCGTCCAGCGCACCGTCGAGACCGACTTTGACGAACGAGGGAAATGTCCATCAGTACCCTCTCTGTTATATTTACAGAAAATATGGCACTGCGGTCATTAACCAAGCTGATATTACCCCTATGGTTGGCACAGAATCTACTCCATTTGTAACTGGCATTCTTCAGACGATCAGTCTGGACGAGTTGCTTGGCAAATGGCAGGATGAGCTTGATCGATTTACTGATGCACGATCTAAGGAAGTCGATGATTGGATTGCTCAGGAGGAAAGCGATTTCACGGCTTGGTTCAATAAAATGAAAGCGGACCTCCAACAGGAGCAAACCGTTCTTGACCAGTGGATCGCATCTGAACAGGCCGATTTCCTTGCCTGGTATAACCAGATGAAAGATCAGCTCAGCGGCGATGTCGCCGGTAATCTGCAACTTGAGATCGACAAGGAAGAGGTCAAACGGATTTTACTGGTTGGCTTCGAAGACGGAACCAAGGAGTTTTCAGATGATGGTACTGTTATCACTTCGACTGCGAGCGATGGTAGAACCTTGACGAAGACTTTTTCTGATGGATTCCTGACCATGACAAATGTGCTGAAAAGTGCAGCTGGAGCAGAAGTGGCGAGAGCCGTCAAAACTTTTGACTCCGATGGCAAGCTTATCAGCACCGTTGTAACTTATTCTTAAAGCGAAAGGAGAATAATCAAAATGGCAGAAGAAGATCTGATTTTCGGTAAAAACCGACATTTCTTTGGCGGCATTGAGCCGTCCAATATGCTGGCATTCAGCGTGGCTGTTGAGAGTGGCGTTGTGAAAGTCACAGCAACACTTCCTAACGACACGGTCGTGAACAACCAGACACTCTGCACCGTGGAAGGTGCGATTATCCGGAGGAAGACAACCGATTATCCTAAGGACGAGTTCGATGGTGATCTGGTCGCCAACATCAAAGCGTCCACTGTCTTCGCAGATAGTGGTGCATCTCCTACCGGAACTTACTACTATGCAGCATTCCCTTATACCACTCAGGGTGTGTATAACCGAAACAAGGCTAACCGTGTAGTCGTTAATGAACCGGAGCCGATGCAGGAGTTTTCCGCTAAGTCGGTGTATGTCTCAGCGTCTGATACCGTTAAGGTAGAAATTACGGCGAAGCTTCCGAGTGGCGTTGCAGGTGCAGTTATCCGTAGGAGCACGACCGGTTATCCTACCAGCGAGACTGAGGGTGAGCTATTCAAGAACATCACTGCAAACGGCACTTATACGGATACTAATGTGACGGTCGGAGTGGTGTATTACTATTCCGCATTCCCTTACACCAGTACCGGTGCCTATAATCGCAGCGAGGCAAACAGAACCAGCGTAACGCCGAAGAAGAGAGATTATCTGTTCGGTTATGATTTGGTGAAAGCGACTTCCAGCCCCACAGGACGAGTAACTTATCCTTCTGATGTGGATAATGCAGCGTTTACTCCGGCGGCTATGAATTTCAGCACTGGTAAGTTCAACTATGGTGGTTGGGCGTTTGATCCGGGCGAAAAGTTTATGCCGCGCCCCTGTATGCTAACTTACGCAGGTGTTGTAGATCACTATCTCAATCCTAACGACTATACCAAGAAGGTCAACGGCACCACATCCAAGGTTACGGATACTTCTTTCGGCGGCAACGCCATGATGGAATGGCCGAAGATCTATACAAAGCGTTGGGAATCGAATGGTGTTTACCATTTCCGCTGCTCCGATACTCCTCAGGACGATACTTGGGATTGCTGGTGTAACTATGACCGCAATAACAACCAGATCGATCATTTCTATACCCCCATCTATTTCGGTTCTCTGGTTTCCGGTAAGCTGCGTTCTATCAGCGGTGCAGCTAACAGCGTAAACACCACGGCGGCTAACGAAATCGCCTATGCAAAGGCAAACGGCAATGACTGGTATACCGAGGTGCTGGCTGACAGACTTCTGCTTCAGGATCTGTTGGTTATGATGGCTCGTTCTACTGAGTGCCAGACTGCATTTGGCTACGGACGGTGCAAGAGTTCCAATAGCAATGCTATTGCCCCCGGTACGATGAACACCAAGGGTATGTTCTGGGGTTCCAATGACCAGACTTCCGGCGTGAAGGTCTTCGGTATGGAGAATGTCTGGGGTAACCTGTGGCGTCGTACTGCCGGCTGGATCAATGCTAATGGTACGCAGAAGGTCAAGCTGACTCGTGGTACTCACGATGGTTCTACTGCAACCGACTACAACACAGACGGAAACGGTTATAAGACGATCGCAAATGCTACTCCGGCTGGCAGCTCCGGAGGCTACATCAGCAGCATGAAGACGGAAGCATTCGGACGGCTGCCTGTTAATGCAAGTGGTTCCAGCAGCACTTATGAGGCTGACGGCATGTGGTACAATACCAGCCAGGTCAATTACGCGTTTGTCGGCGGCTACTGGAGCTATGCCCTTCTGGTCGGTCCTTTCTACGCTCATCTGGACAAGGCGGCGTCCGATTCGGCCTCGCGCTATGGCGCGGCTCTCTCTTGTAAACCGCTTGCTGCTGCGTAAGCAGCGAGGAGAGGACGGGAGAACCTTAGGTTCGCCGGGTAAACGAAAACAATTAAATATTAGGGGTATACACTGCGCCCAGCGCGTATGTCGGCGGCAACTGGAACAATGACCTTATGGTCGGTCCTTTCTACGCTAATCTGAACAATACGGCGTCCAATTCGAACTCGAACAATGGCGCGGCTCTATCTTATCCATAAGAAGCTCTCCTTAATGCAGTGTATGCCGCCATTTCAAAATGGCAAGAGATATCCGCATCTCTTCCTCACCACTTGGTGAAAATTAACTCGGTGCAAGCATCTGTGAGTAGCTGAGAATAAGTCGAAAGCGGATGAGAGGATAAGAGAGAACATGAAATCCTATAACCACTTGTACGAAAAAACAATATCCGAAACGAACCGACGGTACGCTCTGTCTCAAGCAAAGCACAGCAAGAGATTCCGTAAAATCATGAAACACCGGCACATGTCTGACGATGCCGCAGTTGAACAATCCTTAGACTGGATAGTCAACTACGAAAACGCCGAGCATGTGCCGGTTTACATTTATGATGGGATTACTCGCAAGGAGCGCACTATTATTGTCCCTACGATGGAAGAGCTGCTTGTTCAGCATTGCATCGTAAATGCCATGAAGCCGATGTTCTGCAAGGGAATGTATGAACACAGCTATGCCAGTCTTCCGGGCAGAGGTGCCCATAAAGGAAAGCAGGTAATTGAGAAGTGGATCAGGACTGACCCGAAGAATTGTAAGTATGTCCTCAAAATGGATATTCGCCATTTCTTTGATTCCATCCCACACGATCGTTTGAAAGCCAAGTTGAAGAAGACCATTCATGACGAGAAGATGTTGGAGCTATTATTCCGCATTATCGATGTTACAGAGGTTGGTATTCCACTTGGCTTTTATACTTCTCAATGGCTTTCCAACTGGTATTTGCAGGGTTTAGATCATTTCATCAAGGAGCAGCTCTGTGCCGTGCACTATATGCGCTACATGGACGATATGGTCATTTTCGGAAGCAACAAGAGGGTTTTGCACCGCATGAGACAAGCAATTTCCGATTATTTGGAAATGGAGCTTGGTTTAGAACTTAAAGCGAATTGGCAAGTCTTTCGCTTTTCCTATGGCAACAACCAGGGGCGTGACCTGGACTTCATGGGCTTTCGTTTTTATCGTAATCGAACGATTCTTCGAAAATCCATCATGTACAAGGCCACGAGAAAAGCTCGCAAAATCTCCAAAAAGGAGAAAACAACCATACTCGATGCTCGGCAAATGTTGTCTTATCTTGGGTGGATCGACTGCACCGATACCTATTTGATGTATCGGAAGTGGATAAAACCGTGTATCAATTTCCAGCAATTGAAGCGAAAAGTTTCACGATATGACAAATACGATGAGAAGCGGGTATATCAAAAACTCGTCAGTCTTTACACTGCGAAAGGAGGAAAGTCGCATGGAGTTAAATTACAAGTACGCCGAGAGCACAGTCCAGCCAACTGCACTTGAGGTTACTGTTGGAACCGTATATCTCCGCAAGGACATTACGAGTATTGTACGAATTTCCGAACAGGGCGATAAAACCACTTACTGGACTTATAAGGAAGCGGCGCTGACCCCTCGGGAGTTCAATGAATACACCAATCTGCTTATGGCTGAAAACGCCATTAAAGGAACGAATGATTCGGACAACATTGTTCAGCTCATGGCAGGTCAGGAAACTGGTGATTCCCAGCAGCTTGCTATCATGGAAGCAATTGCCGATCTGTATGATGCCGTCGCAGCAATGATTCCTGAATGAGGAGGTAGCAAAAATGGTCAATCTTTATGCCACGCTTATCATCAATAAGCGCAGAACCTTCGACCAGGTGCCTGAAAAATTTAAGGCAGATGTCGAGGCAAAATTGTTAGAATATGGCTACGATACCAACGGCGATCCTATCGCTGAGGAGGAGTAACCATGTTTTATATTTTATCCAAATTTTTAATAGGAGGTAACAACATGGTAGCACTGTATGTCGCACTCATCATCGCAGGTCGTCGAACCTTTAATCAGGTTCCGGCAAAGTTCAAGGCTGCTGTCAAGACTGATCTGGAAGCTCTCGGTCTTGACGAAAATGGTAATCCTGTGGATTAACCGAAATTGGCAGGGAGTCTGCTTTGCAGTGGGCTCCCTCGCCTAATTAAAAGAGGTTTGGGGTGATATTTCCTACAAGCTTCTTATTTCATTTATGACTTCAAGGAGGATGATACATGGAAATGGAACCCTGGCTGCAAACGCTATTAACCATTTTAGGGACGATACTTGCTTCTTCTGGATTTTGGGCATACATCCAGGAACGAAGCAAACGAAAAGCTGCTGAAAATAAGCAGAACAATCTTGAAACGCAAATGCTCATTGGTCTGGCTCATGATCGCATTATCTATCTCGGCATGGTCTACATTGAGAGAGGTTACATTACACAGGACGAGTATGAAAATCTGTACGAATACTTGTACAAGCCTTATGAAAAATTAGGCGGTAACGGTTCGGCTAAGCGAATCATGACAGAAGTCGACCAACTTGCGATTCATAAATCAACTTACAATGCTTGAATTGGAGGTGAGATTATGAGTTATTCTGTTTCTGGCACAATGATTACTTTGACTCGGGGTGATACTTTTTCGGCGCTTATTACGATTACTGATCTAAATGACAATCAGTATATTCCCATGAATGGTGATCGTATTCGATTTGCCATGAAGAATGACTATAATGATGAAACTCCTCTTCTTATCAAGGAGATTCCGATTGACACGATGATCTTGACCCTCAATCCGGAAGATACAAAACATCTTCCCTTCGGAAAGTACGTCTACGACATTGAATTAACGAAGGCCACAGGAGAAGTTGATACTTTCATCACAAAAGCAATTCTTAAGCTAACGGAAGAGGTGCATTGACATGAGTAGCATAAAAGCGTTTGAGTGCCTTACTGGTCATATCTCTGGACTATGCACATTATCTGGTAAATTAACTTGCTTTGGAAGTTTGTCTGGCAAGCTGTCTGCTGTGATAGATTTTAATGCTTATTCTGGAGAATATGAAGTGGTGCCGAACGCTTTTAACACTCAGGTCTTGCCAACAGCCAATAAAGTGCTTAAGAAAGATATTGTTGTTCAAAAAGTCCCATATTTCGAAACCAGTAACAACTATGATGGGGTTACGGTTTATATTGCAGAGGAGGTTAATCAAAATGCCTAACCAAAACGTTAATAAGGTTATTTATGGCGGTCGTGTTCTCATCGACCTTACTGGCGACACCGTAGACCCCAGTAAACTTCTCAAAGGATCTAAAGCTCACGACAAGAGTGGAGCTCAAATTGAAGGTGCTTGCACATTTGATGTTGATTCTACGGATGCCACCGCTGTCGCTGCTGAAATCTTGTTTGGAAAGACTGCGTATGTAAGTGGCAATAAACTAACTGGCACAATGAAAAACAATGGTGCCGTTACTAAGAAGATCACCACCAGAGACGAGGAAGTTACAATTCCTCAGGGTTTCCACGATGGCAGCGGTAAAGTGGGAATCGACGCAACTGAAAAAGGCAAGCTGATTGCCAACAATATTCGAGAGGGCGTAACTATCCTCGGCGTTGAGGGTACAATGTCCGGCTCGGAAAACATGAAACCACAGGCTAAGACAGTTACACCGTCCACTGCGAAGCAGACGATTCTGCCTGATACAGAGTATAACTGTTTGTCTCAGGTAGAAGTTGAAGCTATTCCTTATGTGGAAGCAGATAATCCTGCTGGAGGAGTGACGGTAACGATTGCGGGGTGAGAGTAAATGGCTGTAAATAAGGTCGTTTACAATCGCCGGACACTAATCGATCTGACCGCCGATACCGTCAGCAAAGAAACTCTTAAAAAGGGATTTACAGCTCATCAAGCCGATGGTACAATGATTACCGGTGAGTTTATTGGCGATGATTACGATGAAATTGACCGAATTCTTACAGCCGGTTTAACGGATGGCTATAAACATTTTTCGGACGATGGTACAATCATCAGCACAATCGATTCACAGGGTCGAACACTGGTTAAGACTTTTTCAAATGACTTTTTGACCTGTATCACGGTTCTAACTGATCCGGACGGGAATGAACTTGGTCGTACTGTGAGGTCTTTTTCTGACAATAGCAGCACGATTATTACTACCGACTCTAAAGGACAGAAGCTTGTTAAGAAGTTTTCGAATAACATGCTTAACATGGAAGCGGTTCTTACGGATGCTGCTGGTAAGGAGCTTGCCCGTCTTACAAAGGTCTTTTCCGCAGATGGGAAGGACATCACTTCGACCGTGGTTTATGGGAAATAAGATGCAATTTGAAGCCGTTGCGTGTAGGTTATTTCTGCATTATTCCTACACTTTGACTCAAAAAGCCAGTAATTACGGGATATTTTGCTTCGATAATATTCTCTTTTCGCCGCCGGACATTACGGAACAAGAAATTCAAGAGGTCGCTGAGGCACTTCGTTCGGGGTGGATCACTACAGGTCCGAGAACGAAAAAACTGGAAAAGCAGATCGCCGAATGGATTGGTGTGCCTAAGTGCGTGTGCCTGAACTCTCAGACCGCTTGTGCCGAGCTCTCTCTGCGAGTGCTTGGGATCGGCGAAGGCGATGAGGTCATTACCTGTGCATACAGCTATACCGCTTCGGCTTCGGTCGTTTGCCATGTAGGCGCAAAGCTTGTTATGGTGGATTGTCAGGAGAATAGTCTGGAAATGGACTATGACGCCGTGGAGGCTGCTGTCACAGAAAACACCAAGGCGATTATTCCCGTTGACCTTGCGGGAATCCCCTGCGATTATGAACGGATTTTCGAGATCGTGGAGAGAAAGAAAAATCTGTTTTACCCCTCCAATGAGATTCAAAAGAAAATTGGCCGTGTTGCCGTTGTGGCGGATGCTGCCCACGCTTTTGGTGCTTCCTGGCACGGCAAGATGGTCGGAAATATCGCGGATTTTTCGAATTTCAGTTTTCACGCAGTGAAAAACTTTACAACTGCTGAGGGCGGTGCGGTCACGTGGCGGCATATTGACGGAATTGATGACGAGGAGATCTACAAGCAATTCCAGTTGCTCAGTCTGCACGGTCAGTCCAAGGATGCCCTTGCGAAAACACAGATCGGCGCTTGGGAGTACGACATTGTAGGTCCTTGGTACAAGTGCAATATGACCGATGTGGCAGCTGCGCTTGGTTTGGTGCAGCTCCAGAGATATTCCGGGCTTTTGCAACGCAGGAAAGAAATCATCGAAAAGTATGACAAGGCACTGAAAACGATTGGTGTGGAAGTGCTGGAGCATTACACGGATGAATATCAGTCGAGTGGACATCTGTATTTGACAAGAGTACCGGGGGCAAGCGACGAACAGCGCCGCGAAATCATCGTCAAGATGGCAGAAGTCGGTATTGCCTGTAATGTTCACTACAAGCCATTCCCGATGCACACGGCATATAAGCAGATGGGGTTTGACATCGAAGATTATCCGAACAGCTATAAGCATTATGCAAATGAGATCACGCTACCGTTGCACACCAAACTGACAGACGAAGAAATTCAATACGTGATAGATACTTACTGTGCGATTGTAAATGAGTATGTTTAGGTGAATACGAATGAGAAAATGGGAAGAACTGCCAGATGAGATGAGGAATGAAGAGGTAAGGTATTATTACGACATCCTCTGTAAGAAGAAATTTAGCCTAGCGATGAAGCGCCTGTTTGATGTTGTTGTCTCCGCAATCATGTTGGTTATTCTATCTCCTGTTTTTCTGATTCTGGCAATTGCGATAAAAGTTGATTCGTTTGGCCCGGTATTTTATAGGCAGGAGCGGGTGACGAAATATGGAAAGCGGTTTCGTATCCATAAATTCCGTACGATGGTAAACAATGCCGACAAGAAAGGTAGCTTGGTCACAGTAAAAAATGATAGCCGGGTTACAGGAGTAGGCAGCTTGATTCGCAAATGCCGCCTCGATGAGATTAGTCAGCTAATCGATGTATTTCTCGGAGATATGACTTTTGTCGGCACTCGACCGGAGGTCGTGAAATATGGAGAGCGTTATGCACCTGTCATGATGGCGACACTTCTTCTCCCTGCAGGGGTTACCTCGGAAGCAAGTATTCTTTATAAGGATGAAGATAAATTACTCGATGGTGCTGAGAATGTAGACGACGTCTATGTAGAAAAGGTGCTTCCCGGAAAAATGTATTACAACTTGAAAAGTATTGAGCGTTTCGGTTTTCTAAGAGACATGGAAACGATGTTCAAAACGGTTTTTGCTGTGATGGGGAAGAACTATGAGGCAGATAAGGTTGGAGAAGCGGAGTTTAGAGCTTTAATCGAAAAGAAATATTGAGGTGGATGAGCGATGGATAAATTGGTTTCAATTATTACACCTACTTATAATTGTGCTGAGTTTATCGGTCGTACAATTGATTCGGTTCTTTTGCAGACATATAAAAACTGGGAAATGATCATTGTAGACGACCGTTCAAAAGACAACACAAGGGAAATAGTCGAAGAATATATGAAAAAAGATCCTCGCATTAAGTATCATTTGCTTAGCGAGAACGCTGGCGCTGCAGTGGCCAGAACAACAGCAATGAAACTGGCGCAAGGATCCTACATGGCTTTTTTAGATAGTGACGATATATGGATGCCCGAGAAACTGGAGCGTCAGATCAAGTGGATGTCTGAAAATAGGTATGCTTTTTCTTGTACTGCTTATGAGCAAATTGATGAAGAAGACAATCTACGCGGAAAGACAATCAAAACGGTTAAGAAGACAGATTATAACCGTCTTTTATTAGATTGTCCTGTGGGTAATTCCACAGTGATGTACGATGTGGAGAAAATGGGGAAGTTTGAAGTTCCAAATATTCGAAAGCGCAATGACGATGCACTATGGCTTCAGATGCTGAAAAAGGAAAAGTATATTTGGGGAATGCAGGATGTACTTATGCAATATCGAATCAGGCGGAACTCAATATCAAGCAACAAAATGGCAGTTATAAAATATCATTGGATTTTGTATCGAGATATTGAACACTTAAATGTGTTTCGCTCCGCATTTCATATTTTTTGGTGGTGCTTAATCAAAGCAATCGGACTTAAGTGAGAAGGCCTTGTTATTCTAGTATTATTAATCTTAGGAGGCTGAATATGAGAGTTCAAGTGCTTGTAGCGGCAATGAATCAGAACGATGATTCATTGGTTAAGAAAATGAACATAAAAACAGACGCACTGATAGGAAATCAATGTAGCTTTTGTTCTAATACCTTTTACCAATATGATGGATATAATGTTCAATATTACAATCGTCCAGATCGAGGTGTAGGAGTAAACCGAAATACGACACTACTTCACAGTTCAAATAATTGCATTTTAACCTTTGCGGATGACGATATGGTTTTTTTTGATGATTACGACAAATTGATTATACAAGCGTTTGAAAACATCCCAGACGCTGATGCGATCATATTCAACATTAGGACCGTTGGAAAAGATGTCGGGAGAAGAGAGAATAAGCAGATTAAGAGAGTGCGTTTTTACAATTCTTTGAACTATGGAGCAGCGAGATTATCCGTAAAATCAAACTCGATAAAGCGTGAAAATATTTGGTTTCATACCTGCTTTGGCGGTGGGACTCGATATGGATCGGGTGAGGACACGCTGTTTATAACTAATATGATAAAACATGGACTTAAAATATATGCCTGTCCTGCTTATATTGCTGAGGTTAATCAAGAATCATCGACGTGGTTCAGTGGTTATGATAGGAAATACCTTTATGATAAAGGCGCGCTATACGCGGCGATATCGCATTGGTGGGCCTGGTTATTGTGCTTACAAGATTTATTGCGACACCGACAGACCTATAAGAATTGTAATATGTCGCTGAAATCTCAATATAAAACTATGATAAGAGGCATTCGTGATTTTCAAGTATTAGATTCATTTACATCTAATAAGCCCAATTGACATAACAATTGATTGTAGGAATTATTGATTGAGAGAGAATTATCATTTGTCTTTTTGTGCTTGTACTAGTTGGTTGTAGAACTGATTGATGGTATTTAATGTACCTGTTTATTTGATTATCATGCTTAATGGCAAGGAGGAAAAGATGAGAGGTTTTCGTATAGCAGTAGCGGGTACTGGATATGTTGGTCTGTCCATATCCGTGCTTTTAGCACAACATAACAAAGTGACAGCTGTAGATATCATCCCCGAAAAAGTGGAGATGATAAATAACAAAAAGTCCCCTATTCAGGATGACTATATCGAAAAATATCTGGCCGAAAAGGAGTTGGATCTGACCGCGACACTTGATGCTGAAGCGGCCTATAAGGACGCGGATTTTGTTGTGATCGCAGCTCCGACCAACTATGACGGCCAGAAGAATTTCTTTGATACGTCAGCAGTGGAATCGGTGATTCAGCTTGTGATCCAGTATAATCCGGATGCGATCATGGTCATTAAGTCCACGATCCCAGTTGGGTTTACAGCTTCTGTCAGAGAAAAATATCACTGTGACAATATTGTATTCAGCCCTGAATTCCTGCGGGAGAGTAGGGCGCTGTATGACAACTTGTATCCGAGCAGAATTATTGTCGGTACGGATGTGGAAAATGCCCGGTTGGTGAAAGCTGCAAATACCTTTGCTGAATTGCTCCAGCAAGGCGCGATCAAAGAAGGTATCGACACACTGATCATGGGGTATACAGAGGCGGAAGCGGTTAAGCTGTTTGCCAATACCTATCTGGCTCTCCGCGTCAGCTATTTCAACGAGCTGGATACATATGCGGAGATGAAGGGCCTTAATACACAGCAGATCATTGACGGTGTGTGCTTGGATCCCCGTATTGGAGCACATTACAACAATCCCTCTTTCGGCTACGGAGGCTATTGTTTGCCGAAGGATACGAAGCAGCTTCTTGCCAATTATGCAGACGTCCCCCAGAACATGATGAGCGCCATTGTAGAAAGCAACAGAACCAGAAAAGATTTCATTGCAGACCGCGTGCTCCGCATGGCCGGCTATTACGGCTACGAAGAGGACAATGCGTACAGCAAGGCGAAAGAGATCCCCACTGTGATTGGCGTCTATCGTCTGACGATGAAGTCCAATTCGGATAACTTCCGCCAGTCCTCCATTCAGGGCGTCATGAAGCGCATCAAAGCTAAAGGCGCCAGGGTCATCATTTACGAACCCACCCTTGCAGATGGAGAAACCTTCTTTGGAAGCGAGATCGTCAACGATCTTGCAAAATTCAAAGAGCAGTGCAATGCTATCATTGCTAACCGCTACGACCCTTGTCTGGACGATGTGCAGGACAAGGTTTACACAAGAGATATTTTCAGAAGAGACTAACTTACGTGTGTTGAAAAATGCTCAGCACAATATCTTTAACAAATAATAATATTTATGTAAAGGAGTACTGAAAAATGATTAATGTACTTGGACTTGGATATATTGGTTTACCAACTGCCCTTATGATGGCTTCGCATGGAGTTGAAGTAGTAGGAACAGACTATAACAAAGACCTTGTGGCAACGCTTAATGCTGGCCATACCACATTCAAAGAAGAGGGCCTTGATGAATTATTTGCTGAGGCGGTTAACGCAGGTATCAAATTTACAACGGAATACCAGGTAACAGATACATATATCGTTTCCGTTCCTACGCCCTATGACAAATTTTCAAAGAAGGTAGATGCTTGCTATGTTGTATCGGCAGTAAAAACAATTATGGATGTTTGCCCAAAGGGCGCTACTGTAGTTGTAGAATCCACAGTTTCTCCCGGAACCATCGACAAGTTTGTACGTCCGGTAATTGAGGCAAACGGTTTTGTAATTGGTAAAGATATCAACCTTGTTCATGCTCCGGAACGTATTATTCCCGGTAACATGGTATATGAACTGCTCCACAATAACCGTACTATTGGTGCAGATGATAAAGCTATTGGCGAGAGAATCAAAGAACTGTATGCTTCGTTCTGTCAGGGTGAGATTGTTGTAACAGATATTCGCACGGCTGAAATGACTAAGGTTGTGGAGAATACCTTCCGCGCCGTCAACATCGCGTTTGCCAACGAACTTGCTAAGATTTGTCGGCATGATAATATGGATGTTTATGAGATTATCAAAATCTGCAACATGCATCCTCGTGTAAATATTCTTCAGCCCGGTCCTGGTGTTGGTGGACACTGCATTTCTGTTGATCCGTGGTTCTTGGTAGGCGACTATCCGAGTCTTGCTAAAGTTATTGATGAATCCATGAAGACTAACGATGGAATGCCCGACTTTGTTCTAAATCGTATCTATGAGATTATGAAGGAGAATGGCATCACAGACTTTAATCGTGTCGGGCTGTATGGACTTTCCTACAAGGAAAATGTAGATGATCCTAGAGAATCTCCGACTATTCAGTTGCTTGAAAGTCAGGAAAGACATCTTGCAGCTCCGCTTAAGGTATATGATCCTTTCTTCGCAAATGATCTGGTATCAAATCAGTACCATGACTTTGAGAAGTTTTTGGAAGATACTGATCTTGTTGTTATTATGGTCAACCACAATCAAATCAAGGAAAACATAGATAAGCTCAAAGGCAAGATAGTATTTGATACTCGTAAATGCTGCGATCTCCCGGGTACATACCGTTTGTAATTAAGTGAGGAATAAAACGATGAAAACAGTCATGCTTGTCTTTGGTACAAGACCTGAAGCAATAAAGATGTGCCCATTGGTAAATGAACTCAAAACGAGAAAAAATCTCAATACAGTTGTCTGTGTTACTGGGCAGCATCGTCAGATGCTTGACCAGGTACTTCAAGCATTCAGTGTAGTGCCTGATTATGATCTTTCAATCATGAAGGACAAACAGACCTTGTTCGACATCACTACTAATATCCTTAATGGTATCGGTAAGGTTCTTGACGAAGTGAAACCTGATGTTGTACTTGTTCATGGAGATACAAGCACAACTTTTGTGACGGCTCTTGCTTGCTTCTATAAGCAAATCGCAGTTGGTCATGTGGAAGCTGGACTTCGTACATATGACATTTACAGTCCGTATCCCGAAGAGTTTAATCGCCAAGCGGTTGGTATTATTGCGAAGTATAACTTTTCTCCTACGGAGCTGTCAAAGAACAATCTGCTTAAGGAAGGTAAGAATCCAGACAGCATTTATGTTACGGGTAATACTGCTATTGATGCGCTTAAAACTACAGTTCGTGATGACTATACTCACCCCGAGCTTGAATGGGCATCTGATAGTCGTTTGATTATAATCACGGCACATCGCCGTGAGAATTTGGGCGAACCAATGCATAATATGTTCCGCGCGATTCGTCGTATTATTGAGGAACATCCTGATGTTAAGGCGATTTATCCAATCCATATGAACCCCACCGTACGAGAAACAGCAAACCAAGAATTGGGTGCATGTGATAGGATTCACATTATTGAGCCACTTGAAGTTCTCGATTTTCATAATTTTTTGGCGAATAGCTTTATGATTCTCACCGATAGTGGTGGTGTACAAGAAGAGGCACCTTCTTTAGGGAAACCCGTTTTGGTTATGAGAGATACTACTGAACGTCCCGAAGGTATTGATGCGGGGACATTGAAGCTTGTTGGTACCGATGAACAGGTTATCTATGATAACTTTAAGTTACTTCTCGAAAATAAGGAAGCATATGGTGTTATGTCTAGAGCGAGCAATCCTTATGGTGATGGTTTTGCTTGTAAGAGAATAGCAGATATTTTGGTTCAATAGTAGGAATTTCAAAACTTAGGATAGAATAATGAATGTATAAAGTTGTCCAATAGACAGATATGGATAATAGAAAGAAAAAAGGTGCGATAATAATATGAAACCATGTAGAGTATTATACATAACTGCCGATCCCTTGGAGTATTGGACATCGGCGAACATAAGAAACCTGAATTTGATTCAGGGGTTATTGGAGTGTGGATGTGAAGTTTCTACATTGTCAACGGAAGTTCAGATAAATTCTGTCGGAAAAGGAAATGAGGTTCCCATTCAATGTAAACGCTATTTTGTACCACTGAATATAATGCACGCGATGTTAACTCAGAAAAAAGAAAAGAAAACAAGTTTGGCAGGTAATTTGATATCCAATGTGAAGGAATTCTTATATGCTGTAAAAAAACATTTTTCCATCTATGATGCAAGGAAAATGGAGGTAGCAAAAGTTGACCAAATTGTATTGAATGAGCAATTTGATATTATGATATCGTCATCGGACCCCAAGTCTGCGCATTTATTTGCAGAAAGGGTTAAGACGCTTTATCCCAATATAGCCGATAAATGGGTTCAGTATTGGGGAGATCCGTTCACTGGTGATGTCAGCAAGAAGTACTGGGGGCCGAAGTCGGTAGTGGAAAAGGAAGAAGTTCGATTGCTAAGTCTTTGTGATTTAGCAGTATATGTTTCACCTTTTACTGCGGAATATATCAAGCAAAAGTATTCAGAACGGATTTCAGCAGATAAAATAATGTTTACTCCTATCACGTATGGAAAACATATTTGCTACAATGCGAAGCGAGAACTTCCGTTTAAAATCGGCTATTTTGGTGATTACAGCCGGCAAAATCGTGATATTACCCCCTTGTATGAAGCAATGAGTATACTTGGAAAAGACTATGCACTGAAGATTATTGGCAGTTCGGATTATGCTTTGGCTGATAAAGATAACGTTACGGTGTTTGATCGCGTTCCGGCAATAGAGTTAAAAGTAACAGAAGAAAAAACTAATCTTAGGGTATGTGTATGTAATAAAAATGGTACGCAGTTGCCAGGAAAAATATACCATGCTGCAGCAACTGATACGCCGACGCTAATTATCCTAGACGGTGAACGTGCAAATGAAATCAAAGAGTATTTTGAACAGTTTTGTAGGTACTATTTCTGCACAAATAATGCACAAAGTATAGCTTGTACTATAGAAATGATTGCAAATCACCCTGATCCAGTAATTTCTTCAGTGCCAGTAGAAGAATTTTCTGCAAAGCATGTTGCCTATAGCATTATACAGAGGGCTTTTGATGATGTGAGGTAATTTGATGTGTTGATTATTATTGTATATATACTTATTGCTGTTAGCGCGGGATTGGTGTTTTTTAAGCATCTCCGCGCTGATGGTATATCTGTCAGTACAACATTTCATATCTACTATCTGCTATATTATTTTGTTGTGCCTCCTGTCGTATTGTATCTCATTGAATACACAAGCGTATTATCTGTCAATGTAAGAAGATTTCAGTTTATTGCACAAGCAGATGATTGTAGACGGTGGCTAGCTTTGGCACTTGCGGTAATCGGGTATATCATATTCTTGGGTTTCTTTTACAAGCGTATATTTTGTAAAAGAACATTTAGGCGCATGGGTACAAAGACAGCTTTACAAGTCTATACGTTAAATAAGTCG